>Ga0074045_10000695_pt1 | contig 32952 bp, 24 predicted proteins | sample BogForMeECP23OM2_FD_94442 | JGI IMG/M metagenome (GOLD analysis project Ga0074045, IMG submission 94442) | Bog forest soil microbial communities from Calvert Island, British Columbia, Canada - Bog Forest MetaG ECP23OM2 | ecosystem: Environmental > Terrestrial > Soil > Wetlands ...
AGGCCCGCGCACAGGTCCGAGAGGATGTCGCCAAAGAGGTTCGTCGTGACGAGGACGTCGTACTCCTCGGGCTTCTTCGCGAGCTGCATGCACATGTTGTCGATGAGCCGCTCGTCCGACTCGAGGTCCGGGTACCGGGCGGCGATCTCGCGGAACGCCGTCTGAAAGAGGCCGCCGGTCGTCTTCATGATGTTCGCCTTGTGGACGCCGGTCACGCGGTGGCGCCGCTCGCGCCGGGCGAGCTCGAAGGCGAACCGGATGATCCGGTCGGACGCCTTTCGGGTGACGACCGCGACCGTCTCGGCGGCGGAATGCTCCCGGTCCACCCAGTGCTCGACCCCCGAGTAGAGCCCCTCGGTCGCCTCGCGGACGACGATGAGGTCGGTCTCCGGGTAGCGGGTGCCCTCCCCCGCGATCGCCCGCGCGGGGCGGACCGACGCGAACAGGTCGAGCTGCTGGCGCAGCGCGACGTTCACCGAGCGGAACCCGCCGCCGATCGGCGTCGTGATGGGACCTTTGAGCGCCAGGCGGTTCTTTCGGATCGACCGGAGCACCTCGTCCGGCAGGGGTGAGCCGGACGCCTGGATCGCCTTCTCGCCGGCCTCCACGACCTCCCACTCGAGGGAGACGCCCGTCGCCTCGCCGACGAGGCGGGCGGCGCTCGTGACCTCGGGTCCGATCCCGTCCCCGGGGATCAACGTCACTCGATGGCCCATGGGTGCCCTCTCGGCCCCCGCGAGCTACGGGGGGATTTAAGGAATCGGCCGCCGCCGGGTTTCAACGGGCCGGTCGACCGGAGGGGAGGCTCGCGAGCACCGAACGGAGGATCTGGTCCCGGATGGCCCCTTCATCGATGTTCGCCGACCAAACGACCACGACCCCGTCCCACGTCCTCTCGGAGATATCGGCCACCTCAAGGTGGGGAGCGGGAACGTTGAGGGAGGTCTGGGGAAGGCGGGCTAGGACCTCGGCTACCGCCGCCTCGACGAGCGGAACCGCTACCGTCTGGGGGAACGTCATGCGGATCCGGAAGGCCCGTGCGGTCCCCGACGGCTGGTGCAGGCTGAGCGCGTCGAGGACGATCCCGTTCGGGAACTTCGCGAGCCCCCCGCCATCGAGCTCAACGATGGTGTAGATGAGTCCGACGTCCCGGATCGTTCCGGTGTATCCGGGATACGTCATCTCGTGCGGGTAGCTCGAAGCGAGCGCCCCGTAGCTCACCGTGATGAACGAGACGCGGTCCCCGGGACGGTACGGGTCCGCGAGCACGATCAGGAGCCCGGCGAAGACGTTCGCGAGCACCGTCTGGGCCGCGAGCCCGATGATGATTCCGGCGAACGCGGTCCCGAGGAACAGCGACTCCACCGAGACCCCCGCGAGGTTGAACAGCACGAGGACGGCGGCGATGGCGATGAGCAGGTTGAAGAAGAGTCGCACCGCGTGGCCGCGGGAGGAGATCCCCCGTCGTTCGAGGACGGCGTTCGCGGCGCTCGTGACCGACTGCGCGACCAAGTAGGCGACGAGGAGGATGGCCCCGGCCTCGAGGGCGAGGAACGCGGGGTGGGTGAAGCCCCTGGACGCGAAGTACTGCTCGTTGAACTCCAGGAACAGGACGTAGAGCGCCCCGGCGAGGAGGGCGCTCAAGAGGAGGTTCCTCAGCAGGATCCGGAGCGGGGGCGATCCGCGGGGAGCCGCCATCGACCCCGCGAACCTCGAGCGCCCATAGCACTTTTCATTCGGCGGGCGGCTCGGTAAACAGAATTCTTATATTCCATAGTTATACCGCACGTGATGCAGACGACCGCGCACTCTGAGGTCCTCGCGCGAGACTGGCTACCGCCGGTGGTTCTGGGCCGCGCTCGGGAAGTGGACGAGGTCATCCGACGCCTAGACCCGTTGAACCCGCGCTCTCCGGGTCCGTGTGTCGTCGCGGTCGCCGGCCCCGCCGGCTCGGGCACCTCGACCGTCGCCCGGCGGGCGGCTCGTGAGGTCGCCGACCGTGTCCGTGCGGCGTTCGGGGAGCCGTTCCCGCGGGTCCTCCCGGTACGGACGCCGTTCTTGCGGGGAGCACACGGGGTCGCGACCGCCTTGCTCCAGCGCTTTGACGAAGGCTTCGACGGTCGGGGCTTTCCGGTCCCCGAGATCCTCGCGGGCCTGCTGCGACGTTTGCGCCGGGAGGGCCGGCCGACCGTGGTCGTCCTGGACGACGTGGGCGTCGGGGGTCCCGACCTCGTCCCCGTGTTGCGCGCGTTCGCCGGGCCCGACCCGTTCCTTCCCGAAGGAGACGGCGGTCTGCCGCCGCTATGGACGATCCTCGCGGGGACTCCCGAGGGGCTCGGGGGCCTCGAGCGGGCCGTCGGGGCCCGGTTCCCGATCGGTCCGTTCGTCCGGGTCGGCCCGTACGAACCGTCGGCCCTACGGTCGATCGTCCACGACCGGGCCGAACGGGCCTTCGGTCACTCTCCGCCTCCGGCCCTCGTAGAGCGGATCGTCGCTCGGACCGTCGAGGACGGCGGAGGCGCCCGGCGGGCGGTCGACCTGCTTCGCCGCGAGATCCTCGGGATGACGTTCCACGAGATCTGGGACGGCGTCCCCTCCGCGCGGCTACGGGGGATATCGGTCGAACCGTCCGTGGTACGGGCGATCGGCGTCGCGTCCCAAGGTCGGGCGGCGCGGCTGGGCGAGGTGAAGCGGCTCGAGGCTCTGCTCGCGCGCGCGCAGGGGGCTCGCCCGCTCCCGACCACGACGCTCTGGCGACGGATCGTCCGGCTCGAGCAGGCGGGCTATGTCCGACGGGAGATCCGTCCCGGGGGGAGCGGAGGGACCCTATCGGTCGTTCGCGTCCTCACGCCCATCGATGAGTGGGTCACGACGGTTCATCGGCCGGAAAGTCGTCCAGACGCCGGACCGTGGACCGGGTGCGCCTCGCCTCCGGCCGAGGAGGGCTTGGGGTTCGTGCGGGCGGAGGCCGGGCACCTTCCGAGCGGGCCTTGAGCTGGCTCGCGACCATCTCCGCGAGCCGTCGGGAGCGCAGCGCCTGCTCGATACGGTCGATGGGCGCGTTCCGTAGGGCCTCTCGGTCCGCGAACCCCGCTCGGTAGAGCAGTCGGGCGCGTACCCGCCCGATCCCCCGCAGGCGGACCAGGTCGAGCAGCTCCTCCCGCACCCCATAGCGGATGCGGAACGAGAGGTCGTCGATCGGGCGGCTGACCCGACGCTGGAAGACGCCGGCGAGCCGCCCCGCGGCGAAGAGGAGCCAGTCGGCGTCCTCGACCTTGGAGCGGAGGTCGCCCGCCCCGATCCCGAACCGCTGGGTGATCTCCACGATCGGCTCCTCGCTCACCCAGGACTCGAGGACCGAGGCGGTCTTCAGGGTCGCGAGGAAGACGTCGAGGCCGAGGTCGAGCGGCGGCTCCTCGGGCTTCACGAGGAGCTCCTCCGCCTCGTCGGTGAACCGTGTCAGCAGGTCGGCCTCCTCCCCCCGACGCAGGAAGAGCGGTGGGAGGTCCGGGGTCGCTGAGACGGCCGCGAGGAGCGGGAAGACCCCGACCCCGATCGGCGCCCGGGAGAGGACCTCTTTCAGCACGATCGCGCTCAAGGGGTCGAGGTAGAGCTCGCTCGTCAGCTCCCCGAAGCGCGTCGCGCGGAGGACCTTGCCCGGCACGAGCAGCTCGTTCCGTTCGAGGAACCGACGGACCGTGGCGACCCGGCGGTGGAGCTCGGGGAGGGGAAGGGTCCGGCCGTAGAACGTCGCGGCGAAGAACGCCTCGAGGTCATCGTCGTTCGTGACCGCGCCGCTCGCAACCAGCGCGAGCAGGTGCATCCGAAGCGCGGGCTCCCCCGCGAGGCGGCTCTGGATCGGCTCGGGAGGGGCCGAGAGGTACCGGTCGAGCATTCGCTCTTCCTCCTCAGGGGTCCTCGCAAGGAGGAGGGCCTCGCCGACGGTGTCGAACCGGGGACGGCCGGCCCGGCCGAGCATCTGGTGGACCTCCAGCACGGGGATCGGGGCTTGCATGCTGAGCCGGTCGTCGTACCGGTTCGTGTCCCGAACGATCACCCGCCGCGCCGGCAGGTTGATCCCCGCCGCCAGCGTCGGCGTGGCGACGAGCGCCTTCAACGCCCGGTCGCGGAACGCCCGCTCCACGACCCGTCGCTCGGGGTTGGTGAGGGAGGCGTTGTGGAACGCGACACCGTTCGGCAAAAGGCCGCTCAGGCGTCGGATCCCCTCGGTCTCCTCGTCCGAGATCGTGACGAGCTCGGCGGCCGCCGCCTTCGCCCGCGTCCGCTCGTCGGGCGAGAGGAGGCCCCGGACCGTGGGGATCAGCGCCTCGGCCAGGAGCTCGCTCGCCTTGCGGCTGTTGACGAACACGAGGGCCTGCCCTCCCTCCTGGACAACCGTGCGCACGAGCCGCGGGACCGCCTCGCCCGGGGCGGGGAGGTCCCGTACCGAGAGGTCGGTGAACGTGATCCGCCCATCGTAGTAGACGCCAAGCTTGAGCGGGACCGGTCGGAAGTCCGAGGTGACGTGGCGGGCTCCGAGCCACGCGGCGACCTCCTCCGAGTTGGCGACCGTGGCGGAAAGCGCCACGATCTGCAGGTCGGGGTAGTTCCTTCGGAGCCGCGTGAGACTCACCTCGAGCGTTGGGCCCCGGTCGGGGTCCCGAAGGAGGTGCACCTCGTCCGCGACGACGACGCCCAGCCGGTCGAGCCAGGGGCTCCCTCGCCGCAGGAGACCGTCGGCCTTCTCGCTCGTGGCGACCAGCACGTCCAGCTTGTCGAGCTTCTCGGCGGGCAGGTCAAAGTCCCCGATCGAGATGCCTACCTTGAGGCCGAGCTCCTCAAACTTCTCGAGCTCCTCGACCTTCTCCTGCGCGAGCGCCCGAAGGGGAACGAGGTAGAGGCCGGTGCGTCCCTCCTTCGCCGCCCTCAGGAGCGCGAGGTACGCCACGAGCGACTTCCCGCTGGCCGTCGGGCAGGCAAGGAGGAGGCTCTCGCCGGCGAGCACCGGGCCGAGCGCCGCGGCCTGGGGGGGATAGAGGGACGCGATGCCGTCGGCCGCGAGGACCTTCTGCCAAGCCGGGTCGATGGCGGTCTCGGAAAGGCGGACCCAACTCTCCGGTCCCTCTCCCCGAGGGGGTGCGGAGGGAACGCCGTGGCTTCGAGGAGGCACGGGCTCTCGGAGCCGGGGTCGCTACAAAGGGTTTGGTCCGGTGCGCTGGGGGAGCAGGGTCCGAGCGAGGATCAGTTCCTGGATCTCGGTCGTCCCCTCGACGATGGGGAACACCCGGGCGTCCCGGAGCAGCCGCTGCGCGGGCGCCTCAGCCCGGACCCCCGCGGGTCCCGCCACGTCCACTCCCGCCGCCGCGATCCGGACCGCCGCCCCGGACGCGACGAGCTTCGCGACCGACGCTTCGATGACGTACGGGGCCCCCGCGTCCTTCGCCTCGGCGGCCCGGGCGACCAGGACCCGCGCCGCGGAGAGGTCGGCGAACGCGCGCGCGAGCAGGGTCCGCTTCCATTCCTCGTCCTCGGCCGCGACGCACCGACGCATCTCGACGAACGCGCTCTCGGCGACCCCGAGGGCACAGCTGGCGATCCCGACGCGGCCCCCCTGAAGGGACCCGAGCGCGACCCGAAGCCCTCCGCCTTCCGGCCCGAGAAGCGATTCCCGGGGCAGATGGACATCGTCGAGCACGATCTCGGCCGTCTCGCTCCCCCGCAGGCCGAGCTTGTCGAACCGCTGGGCGACCGAGAACCCTTTCGTGCCGGGCGGAACGATGAACGCCGAGATCCCCTTGTGGCCCAGGGTCGGGTCGGAGGTGGCGAAGATGAGCACGATGCCCGCGCTCACCGCGTTCGAGATGAACGTCTTGGTTCCGCGGAGGCGGAACCCGCCCTCGTCCTTCGCGTAACGGGTCGCCAACCTCGCGGTGTCGGAACCGGCGTTCGGCTCCGTGAGCCCGAAGGCGCCGACGTGCTCGCCCCGGGCGAGCGGCCGCAGGAATCGCTCCCGCTGGGCGTCCGTTCCCCAGTTGAGGATCGGGGCCGAGCAGACCGAGAGATGCACCGCGACGATCACGCCCACCGCCGCGCTCGCGCGCGACAGCTCCTCGAGGACCGCGACCGTCGACCGGGTGTCGCCACCGGTGCCGTCCCATCGGGAGGGCGTGCCGAGTCCGAGGAACCCCTGTTCGGCGAGCCCACGAAGGATTTCCTCAGGGATCCGGTCCTCTCGGTCGATCCGCTCCGCCCAGGGCTCGATCGAGCGGGTCGCGAAGGCGTGCGCCCGGTCCCGCCAGCCTTGCGCGTCGGTCGGCAGGTCGCCTCCCATGGGTCGGGCCAGCACGACGAACTCTTAAGGCGTGGCGGCGGGTCGCGGCTTCCGCCCCGGAGATTGCGCGATGCCCGGCGTCCCCACACCCAAGGACCGGTTCACCTCCCTCGACACGCTCGCGGTCGTCCGTGAGCTGAGGGCCCTCCGCCACGCCCGGGTCGACAAGGCGTTCGACCTCCCTGGGGGCGGCTGGTCGATCCTGTTTCGGGTCCCGCGCGAGGGCCGCCGCGAGCTGCTCCTCGTGCCCGGGCGGTTCGCGGCCCTGCTCTCCGAGACCGTGTCGCATGCCGAGGAGCTCTCCCCGTTCGCTCGGGAGCTCCGCCGCCTGCTCGAGGGAGCGGTCCTCGAAGAGGTCCCCGACCCCGGCGGGGAACGGTTCCTCGAGATCGTGCTCCGCCGATCGGACCTCCCCGAGGCGACCCTCGTCGCGCTCGAGATGTTCGGCTCGGGGAACCTCGTGGTCGCCAGAGGAAGCAAGATCGCCGCCGTTGCCCAGACGCGTCGTTGGGCCCATCGGACCGTGGCCATCGGGGCGGAGTACGCGCGCCCTCCGACCCGGACCGACCCGTGGGTCATCGGGGCGGCGGAGATCGAAGCCGAGCTCTCCCGTTCCCGGACCGACCTCGCGAGCACTCTCGCCGCCCGGCTCGCCCTTGGCGGCCCGCTCGCCGAGGAAGTGGTGGCCCGCGGGGGTTGGGACGGGGCTGCGGCGGCCGCGCCCCAGGCGGGGCGCCTCGGTCCGGAGCTCCACCGAGTCCTGGAAGAGCTCCTCCGGGAGGTGGGCGACCGCCCCTCCGGGTTCCTCTACCTTCGGGACCGCGTCGCGGTGGACGCGACCCCCTATGCTTCGCACCGCTGGCGCGGGGTCGCCGACGTCGAGGAAGCGACCCGACCGACGTTCTCGCAGGCGGCCGCCGAGTACTTCCCCTCCCTCGTGGCGGCTCCCGTCACGGTGGAGGAGAGCGAGCGCACGCGCGGGCTGAAGGAGCTCGAGCGCCAGCTCGAGCGACAACGGGCCGCCGTCGTTGAGCTCGAGCACCGGTCGCAGGAGCTGAAGGCCGACGCGTCCGCCGTGTTCGGTCACTACGCCGAGGCGGAGAAGATCCTCGCGGAGGCGGCACGGAAAGGGGAGGAGGGTCCCAGCGTGGAGGCACGGTTGGGGGAGCGGACCGTCTCTCTCGCTTTCGGAGAGAGTCCCCGGTCGACCGCCCAGCACCTCTTCGAGGAGTCGAAACGGGTCCAGGCCAAGCTCCGGGGGGCCGTCAGCGCGACCGCGGACGCGGAGGCGAAGCTAGCGAAGCTCGCGAAGCAAGCCGTGGCTTCGCCTGCGCCGACACCGAGCGGGTCCTTGCTTTCCCCCGGGCCCCGTCGCCAGCGGGTCCACTGGTTCGAGCGGTACCGATGGTTCCTGAGCTCGGAGAAGGGCGTCGTCATCGCCGGCCGGGACGCCTCCTCGAACGACCTGGTCGTCCGCCGCAACCTCAAGGATGGCGATTTCTACGTCCACGCGGACCTCCACGGAGCCGCGAGCGTCGTCGTGAAGCACGCCCCGCCGGCGGAACCTCCCATCAGCGACCTCACCCTCCGCGAGGCCGGGCAGTGGGCGGTCGCGTTCTCGAAGGCCTGGAGAGCCGGTCTCGCCTCGGCCGAGGCGTTCTGGGTCGACAGCGAACAGGTCTCGAAGAAGGCGGCGAGCGGTGAGTTCGTGGCCCGCGGCGCCTGGGTGATCCACGGCACGAAGCACGTGATGAGGGACCTCCCGCTCGAGCTGGCGGTCGGAACGATCCGTTACGAAGGGGACGAGCGGTGGACCGTCGCCCCACCGACAGCCGTGCGCGCTCTCGGAGAGGTCCGGGTCCTTCTCACCCCGGGCGAGGAGCGGGAGCGAGGGGAGCGCGAGGTCGAGCTCTCGAAAGAGCTCGGCCTTCCGCGTCCGGTCCTCCAGTCCCTGTTGCCCGCGGGCGGCCTGTCGGTCCGCCGACCGTAGATCCGCTGGACCTCCTGGGCGGCGAAGGCGTCACCGGGAAGTCGCCACGTCTTCCCTCTCGCCCGTAGGGCCACGATGTCGAGCGGGGTCCCGTCGGCCTTCAGCCGACCGCCCACTTCGAAGACCGTCTCCGGGGGAACGACGAGCCGTGTCGCTCGCGTGAACCGTCCCTCCACGATGGATACCGGGACGACCGCGCCCTCATCGCGGACCACCCACAGCGTCTCGACCTCGTCCGTCAGCGCCTCGGGCACCCGCTCCCCGGTCCGGGTGTCGATCCGCCGGACCCGGAACGGCCGGTGGGACCCCGGGACCTCGGAGCCGACCCGGATCCGTACGTGGGCGGGGAGCTCAACGCGGGACCGCACTGAGGTCCTCCCCTCCGAGACGATCTGTGCGACCTCAACGCGCTCCGGGGGCCGCGATTCGAACCGGTGGGTCCACTGGCACACCCGACAGCGGGCCGTCCCCTGCACGGGACCCGAACCTGTCCGTCGGGTCGGGTCCATCCGCAGGACGCGGTGGGGGGTCTCCGCGCCGCAGTTATCGCACCACAGGGCCGCCGCGTGCAGCCGAGGGGCTCGCGCGGCGGGAGCGGAATCGGAGACGTCAGGTCCCTCGTCCGGCTCGGGCGCTCCCATCTTCCCCCGGGTGAATCCCGCGCGCGGATGACGCTTCCGCGCAGCGGACGGTTCGAGAGGACCCCGACCTCATGGACCCGTGGGGCCAGGGGACCGACCTAAAGGCTATAGTCCCGGTCCCCCGATGAAGACGGGAAGGCGCGGGCGTGCGAGTTCTCCTGGCGGTCTTCCGGTATCTGCCCGTGCTCGGCGGCAGCACGCGGCTCGCCCAGCTCCTCGCGGAAGGGCTCGTGGCGAAGGGGCACGATGTCACGGTCATCTCGCAGTCGGAACCGGGGAGCCCGGACCAGGAGTCGATCGGGGGGGTAACGGTCGTTCGGCTCGGGATGCGGAACGTCGCCGGCTTTCGCATCCCGCGCGGGTACCTGCGACGGCTGCGCGCTCTGGACGCCGACGTGTTCCACCTCCAGGGGAATCGGATCTGGGTGGCGGACTACTACTTCCCGTTCGCTCGATCGTTCTCCTGGCCGCAAGTGGTCTCCCCGTTCGGCTTCTACCACTATTGGATGCGTCGGGGGTTCGTCCGTTGGCTCTACTATGACCGCTACCTGCCCGGTCGGCTGAAGGCGTTCGACCGTTATGCCGCGCTGACCGAGGGAGAACGCGACCAGGTCGTGCGCTGGGGCTATCCGACCGATCGTGCCCGAGTGATCCCGCCGGGCATCGACCTCGCGGAGTTCGCCGCGGCGCCCGCGGGGGTCGAAGAGTTGCGGGCCTCCTGGAAGCTCTCGACCCCGCACGTCGCGGTCTACGTCGGCGGGCTCTACGACAACAAGCGGGTGGACCGGCTCGTTCGGGCCGTCGCCGAGACCCGGGGTCAGTGGGGCCTCGTCGTCATCGGGTCGGACATCTCCGGGACGCCGTATGATCGAGCGCATTGCGAGGCGCTGGCCCGGGAGCTCTCGGCGCCCGTACGGTTCCTCGGCCCCCAACCTCGAACGGTCGTTCTGCAGGCGCTCGCCGGGGCGGATGCGTATCTTCAGGGGAGCGCGTTCGAAGGGTACGGGATCAGCCTCCTCGAGGCGATGGCCTCGGGGTGCCCCTTCGTCGCCTTCGACGCGGGGGCGGCCCGAGAGCTGGCGGCGACCGGAGCGGGGTTCGTGGTCGCCTCGGAGCATGATATGGCGGTACGCCTGGCCGACGTCGTGGAGCAGCGCGAGGAGGTCCGGAGGGCCGCGCTTAGGGCCGTGCGCGGATACTCGGTCGAAGGGATGGTCGATCGGCATCTAGAGCTCTACCGGTCGATCCCGTCGAAGTAGCCCGAGAGCCTCAGCGGGTCACCACCGTTCTTACCGCGCAGCCCATATCGACCGTGCGTCTTTGCGCCCCCGGGGGGAACGATGGGAGAGGCGGCCTCCGCGGAACGGGTCGATGCCCGCTCCTCCTCCTCGAGCGGCGGGGCGACCGGGGCGAGCGCCCTTCGGGTCAGTGTCGTCATCGGGGCCCATACACGAGTCCAGTTCCTGAAGCGGGCGGTCGAGTCCGTCCGTCGGCAGGGCGCGGACGAGATCATCGTGGTCAAGTTCGCCCGGAACCCCGAGCTGGACGAAGAGCTCTCGAAGATGGGAGCCCGGGTCCTGCTGACGAAAGAACCCCTTCCGGGAGGGAAGTTCGCCGAGGGGGTCGAGGTCGCCACGGGGGAGGTCATCGCGTTCCTCGACGACGACGACGTCCTTCTTCCCGGCAAGATCCAGCGGGTTCGGGAGGTGTTCAGCGACCCTCGCGTGGTGCTCCACGCGAATCGTTTCGCCCCGTTCACCGAGACGCCCCCCGAAGACGGAGAGCTCGGACCCATCCAGCTGTTCGAAACCGCGGTCGGCGACCAATACCGGAGCGGACTGCGACCCGTGATCTCAAGCTGCATGTCCGTGCGGTCGGAGATGATCCGGCCGTGGGTCAACGACCTCCGCCATCTCGCGGTCTCCGACCACACGATCTTCATGATGGCCGTCAAGGCCCGGAAATGGATCGCCATGGACCAAAGCGTCCTGACGGGATGGCATCTCAACCAGGTCAAGGGAGAGCTTCGCCCGGCCAACAGCATCTGGTATCAGCCCGGCGCGAACGCCGAGCGCGACATCCACTGGATGCTGGACCTCCTGGACTCCGAGACGGGCGGGGTGCGGCAGACCCTGAACCCCATGGTCGTGAAGGCGATCGTCCACCTGGTCTTCCTGACCGGGGATCTCGAGTTCCGAGAGTACCGACGGACGATGCGGGGGCTTCTCGACGGCGTGGGAGTGCGCCGGCCCCTGACCGTCCCGACCACGCTGATGTTCGGCTATCCGCTCTCTCCCCGGCTGGCCCTCACCCTCTACCGCGTCTGGAAGTCGCTCGTGGGGTTCCACTACATCCAAAGCTGAGCGTCGCCGCGAAAGCTCGGGGGCCGGGGCGGGGAGCTCGCGAGGGCTTCGGTCAACGGTTCGAGGGGTCGGTCCCGCGCGGGCGGTCAGTGAGAGCGGTCGTTCGACGAACCGCTCCGGGAAACGGACTGGGGCGAGGAGCCAGGGTCCTCCTTCGGCTTCCGCACGATGCAGTAGATGTAGTGCGGGCGGCCGACTGGGAGTCGGCGAAGCACCCGTTCCAGCCGAGGAACGTAATGCTGAAGGTGCCAGGTGTTCCACACCGATTCTCCGCCGATCCAGCGGTCGGTCCGGATCTCGACGAGCTCCCACGGCTTGCGGGCGTACAGGTAGTCCCGAGCGGGGGTCCAGAGATGCGTGAACGACTTCTCGTTGAAGAACCGGCGATGGGTCGGGTCGTTGTAGGTGGCGGGCCACTGGTGGTGCGGGACGTCGAACGAGAAGGTCCCGCCGGGCTTCAGGATGCGCCACACTTCGTCAAAGAACCGGAAGAACAGGTCGTCGCCGGCCGCCGTGTTCTGGTGAGGTAAGTGTTCGATGAGCTGGTGAGAGATGACCGCATCGTACGCCTGGTCGGGGACGGGCCAGGGGAGGCTCGTGACGTCGTGCACGATCGTCACGCCGGGGTACGGGTAGAAGTCGAGGCCTGCGTCGGCCTTCGGGTCCCGAGCGGCCCCGCATCCGATGTCGATGGTGCTCATCGTCCCGCCCTGGCCCGTAGGTGTGCGTGTTCCGGGGTCCGATCCCCACCGGTTTCAACGCGGACGGCGGCAAGGTTCCGAAGGCCCGGGTCCACGTTCATCACCCGATGAGGGTCGCGACCGAAGCCAACGCGGGTGCGAAGACCCTCCTGAGGTCGGAGTGCGCTTCGGCGTGGTGGTCATGGGGCTGCCCGAATTTGAATCGGGGTCCCGAGCTCCCAAAGCTCGAAGGATGGACCAGTAGAGCGGACGGAGGTGTGTTCCTCACGCCCGTAGCTACCCCACAGCCCCGCATCGAGAACTAGACCGCGTCCACCCGTTTCAACGTTCGGCCGATCCGGCACTCCGCGAGGTCGGCCTCGACCCGCTCGATCCGGTAGCGTTGGTGTTCCGGCAGCGATGGTCCCGCGCAGACCGACCAGTTCGGGCAGTCGAGCCGGCGGCACGAGTACCGCCCGACCTCGACCGAGCTTCCCACCACCGCGCTCCGGGCGTCCACGACCAGCGGGCGGGCGACAGGCTTCACCTCCACCACGTGCGCGTCGGTCTCCTGAAGGGCGCACGGATGCGTCACCGGCCGGACCCGGGTCACCGCGTACCGACGGCCCGGGTCGAGGGTCAGGCAGGCATGGCGGAACGCGCAGGTCCGGCAGATGGGAGCCCCGCCCTGATAGACGAACTCGAACCCCTCGCGAGACTCCGCGATGGCGAGGAGCGTGATCTCCGCCATGCTAGCCGATCACCCCGGTGACGGTGGCGAGTCGTTCGGCGGCTTCCCGGGTTAATCCGTTGTCCCCGAGGATGGTGTACCGATCCGGACGGATCGTGTGGGCCATGACGAGGGCCTTCACGACCTCCTCATTGCGGACCCCGAGCTCGCGGGCGGTGGTCGGAGCGCCGATCGTGAGCAGGGAGTTCTTGAGCCGCTTCCAGTCGCCGCCGTGCAGGTACATCATCATGATCGCTCCGACCCCGCACTGCTCGCCGTGAAGGCTGGGGTGCTCGCTGACCCGGTCGAGGGCGTGGCTGAAGAGATGCTCGCTGCCGGAGCAGGGACGCGAGGAGCCGGCGACGCTCATCGCGATCCCGGCGACCAGGATCGGTCGGATGGCGATCCAGACCGATTCCTCGAGGTTCGGCTTGATGGAGGCGGCGTGGTCCATGATCTCCTGGGCGGCGTATTCGCTGAGGGTCGCGGCGGTGCTCGAGTACTCCTCGTTGCGCAGCCGGACCGCGAGCCTCCAATCGAGCGTCGCCGTGAGGTTCGAGATGACGTCGGCGCATCCCGACGCCAGCAGGCGGAACGGGGCTTGGACGATCAGCTGCGTGTCGGCGATGACGCCGATCGGGACGGCCCCTTCGGTGCTCGTGATGCTGGTCGCCCCGTGCAGCGAGGCCCGCGGCGAGGAGATCCCATCGTGGGCGGCCGACGTCGGTAGGCTCAGGAACGGGATATGCAGGCGAGCGGCCACGACCTTCGTGATGTCGATCTTGCTCCCGCCTCCCGCCCCGATCAGGAACTCCGCCCCGGTCGTACGGGCCTCTTCGGCCACCCGGTCGACCTCGGCCTCGGTGGCCTCGTGCGCGATGATCGTGGCGACGCGGAACCCTCCCTCCTGAAGGATGGTCGCGGCACGTCGGCCGGCGATATCGGCGGTCTTCGGACCGGTGACCACGGCACCCCGGTTCGGAAAGGCGAACTGCCGGCAGGTGGTCGCGAGTTCGTCCAGGACCCCGTGGCCGACGAGGACGATCCGAGGGAAGACCATCCCCTTGGCCTTGCCGAAGACCGATTCGTACCCCGGCATCAGGGTTCGAGACGACGGTTCTTGTGACGCCATAGGCCGGAGATGCGGACGACGGACCGTGCCTCTTTAGCCTAACTGTCGGGGCGCGCGTCGGGGCGCTTCAGCGACCGGGGGTGTCGCCCCACAGGAGCTTGTGCTCCTGGAGCAGGACGCGGACATCGAGTCGGTCCCGAAGGACCCAGTCGGCGAGCCGCCCTGCGTCCGTGCCCCAGACCGGTTGAAAGACGAGAGTCGCGGGCCCAGGGTACCTCTGCACGACGCGGCGCGCGTACAGGTAGTCCTTCCGGTCGGCGATGACGAACTTGAGGACGTCGCGGGACCTCAGGAGGGGGAGGTTGGCCCAGCGGTTCCGTCCTTCCATCTTCGAAGACGGGCCCTTCACGTCGACGCTGAGCACGAGGCGAGCGACTCGGAGGTAGGGCGAGACGTCGAGCGACCCTCCCGTCTCGACGACGGTGGTGATCCCTCGGCCGGCGAGCCGTTCACAAAGCTCGACGGACTCGGTCTGGAGGAGCGGCTCCCCCCCGGTGAGGCAGACATGATGGGTCCGGTGACGGGCGACCTCCGCGAGGAGCGACCCGACCGAGCGGCTCCGTCCGGGCCCGAACGAGTACTGGGTATCGCACCAGGCGCATCTCAGGTTGCACCGTGCCGTCCGGATGAAGGTGGTGCGGACCCCGGTGAGCGGTCCCTCGCCCTGGAGCGAATGGAACACCTCGATGACCCGCATGTTCGTCGGGAGGAGGGTCGGGTGGCTAAATCGGCTCCGGTGCGCCACCGGGCGCCCGCGGCTCGGGAATCCCTCAAATACGGTGACCGTGTCGAAGGACCGACATGGATGCGACCCGGGTCCGGCACTGGCAGGAGGCGTGGAACCGGGCGGGGATCGCTACCGGCCAGCGTGCGCCCTCCCGCGGCAAGTTCTACGCGGTGAACGCGTACCCTGGACCGAGCGGGTTCCTCCATGTGGGGACCGTCCGCGGGTACCTCTACACCGACGCGCTCCACCGGTATCACCGGATGCTCGGCGAGTCGGTCCTGTTCCCGTTCGGGATCCATGCGTCCGGCCTGCCCGCGGTGACGTTCGCCCAGCGGGTCCAGGACCGGGACCCGACGATCCTCCAGCAGCTGGAGAACAGCGAAGTCCCCCCGTCGGAGTGGGGTCGTCTCGAAGACCCCGAATACGTCGTGCGGTTCCTCGGCGAGTCCTACCGGTCCGTCTTGCGCTCGATCGGGGTCCTGTTCGATGAGACCACGTTCCTCACGACGATCGACGAGGATTACCGTGCGTTCATCCGCTGGCAGTTCCGCGCGCTCGAGCGTGCGAAGGTCCTCGTCCGAGGCACGTACACGACGTCCGTCTGCCCCGTGTGCGGACCGGTCGCTGTCGACCCCTCGGAGACCGACCTTTCGGCCGGGGGCGACGCCGAGCTCCTCCGGTTCGCCACGGTGCCGTTCCGTCTTCCTGACGGCCGGGTCCTCCTGGCCGCCACGTTGCGACCGGAGACGGTCTACGGGGTCACGAACCTTTGGCTCGCGCCGGACGAGACGTTGGTGGTGTGGCACGAAGGGGACCATGCCTTCCTCGTGGCCCGCCCCGGGGCCGAACGGCTCGTCGAGCAGCACGGCGGCCACCTCGGCCACGAGGTTCCCGCGTCCGAGCTCATCGGGCGCGAGGTCGAGGTACCCCTGCGGAAGGCGAAGGTCCCGATCCTCGAGAGCGCTCTCGTGAACCCCGCGGTCGGCACCGGCGTGGTGATGAGCGTCCCGGCTCACGCCCCGGCGGACGAGGCGGCCCTCCGAGGTCTACCCGAATCGGTCCGTTCGACGCTCGGAGCACCTCCGGTCCTGCTCGAGATCCCTTCGCGGGTCACCCTGACCGCCTCCGAGACCGAGCTCACGGCCGGGAGCGGCACACCGGCCGAACGCGCCCTTCGCGCCACCGGTGCGAGCGGTCTCACCGACACGGCGGCGCTGGAGGAGGCGACCGAACGGCTCTACCGGCTCGAGTTCGCGCGAGGGCAGATGACGGTCCCGACGCTCGCCGGGGTCCCCGTCCGGGAGGCCCGCACGCAGGTCGTCGAGATGCTCTCCGAGGACGGGCCAACCTTCGAACTCCAGGAGTTCTCGAAGCCCGTGATCTGTCGGAACGGGCACCCGGTCATCATCCGGAAGGTGCCGGACCAGTGGTTCCTCGCCTATGGGGATCCCGAATGGAAGCAGCGGACACGGGAAGCGGTGTCGCGTCTCGTGACCTGGCCGTCGGACTACGGACGGGAGCTCCCCGGAATCATCGATTGGTTCACCGACCGACCGTGCACCCGCAAGGGACGGTGGCTCGGCACTCCGTTCCCGCTCGACCCGCAATGGATCATCGAGCCGATCGCGGACTCGACCTTCTACATGGCGTACTTTGTCGTGCGGCGGTTCGTGGCCACCGGCCGGCTCTCGGTCCCGCAGCTGACCGGGGCGTTCTTCGACTACGTGTTCCTCGGCGAGGGCCCGGGAGAGCCCACGGTCGACCGGAAGCTCCTCGAGGAGGTCCGCTCGGAGTTCCTCTACTGGTACCCGCTCGACTTCAACCTCGGGGGGAAGGAACACAAAAGGGTCCACTTTCCCGTCTTCCTCTACACGCACGCCCGGCTCCTGCCCCCCGAGCTCCAGCCTCGGGGGATCTACATCAACGGGTGGATCACCGGTCCGAGCGGCGGGAAGGTCTCGAAGAAGGAGGTCTCGAGCAAGGGCGGTCGGATCCCTCCGATCGGCATCGCTCTCGAAACGTGGGGGCCGGACGCTCTGCGCCTCTTCTACGCCATCGCGGCATCCCCGTCCCAGGACCTGACGTGGGACCCGACCCTGGTTGACTCCGCTGCCGGCCGCCTCGCGGAGGTGGAGCGGCTCATTCGTGAGGCCGCGGGGGACGCCGCCGGGCCTCCCGAACTCGATGGTTGGCTCTCCTCCGCGATGCACCGCGCCGTGGGAGCCGTCCGGGCGGCGTACGAGGCCACCGACCTTCGTTCCGCGGCCGAGGTCACGTACGTCGGCATCCCGTCCCTCCTCCGTCGATACTACGCTCGCGGCGGGGTCCCGGGGGAAGCCACCGCTCGGGTGGCCCGGGCCTGGGTCCGCATGCTCGCCCCGCTGACGCCGCATCTCGCGGAGGAGCTGGGGCAGGGGAAGTTCGCGGACCTCGTGGCGGTCGAACGGTTCCCCGCGGTGGACGAATTCGCCCGTTCCGAGATCGCCGACGCGCACGAGGCGTTCCTCGACCGTGTCGAGGAGGACCTACGGGCGGTCCTTCGGCCGGCCGAGGAGCGCGGCGAGCCTCCGGTCGAAGAGGCGGTCTTCTACGTCGCCGAGCCGTGGAAGGAGACCGTCGAGCGGTGGCTACGGGAGACGGTCGAGCGGGGCGAGCCGCCCAATGTCCGCGACGTCATGGCCCGTGCGGCCTCCGACCCGGCCGTCGACGCTCATCGGGCCGAGGTCGCGAAGTACGTCCAGCGCATCGGTCCCCTCGTGCGCGGGGAACCTCCCGCGACCGGTCCGCGCGTGGACGAGGAGGCGGCCCTGCGGGGAGCCGAGGGATACTTCGTCCGCCGCCTCGGGTTCGCTTCGGTCACGGTGATGCGGGAGAGCGAGGCCGCGGCCCTCGACCCGCTCGGAAGGCGGGACCGGGCCCGTCCGGGCCGGCCGGCGTTCTACCTTCGGCGCAGGCCCTGACCGTTCGGCGGAGCGCTCGCGCGTTCGTTCGCTCGTTGGTTCGTCGGGTCACGACCGTCGGGGGGGCGGGTCGCTCGCGAGTCGTGCGAAGAGAAGCGTCGACCGCCAGCGGCCATCCTTCCGCGCCTCGTCCCGCAACCGTCCTTCGTAGCGGAACCCGCATCTCCGCATCACGCCCCGGGAGGCGACGTTCGCCGGGAACACGAAGGCCTCGACCCGATGAAGGTCGAGGCGGGTGAATCCGGTGCGCACGAGGAGGTTCACGGCCTCGGTCGCGTAGCCCTGGCCCCGATGCTCTCGGCCGATCCAGTAACCTACCTCGGCGCACGGGTCGCCCTCCTTGAGGTCATGGAGCCCCACGCCTCCGAGGACCTCCCCGTCGGAGCGCCTCACGACCGTCAGCCCCAGCGAGCGGCCCGCCCGCCGGCCCGCGCGGGCATGCCGGACCCAGTGGCGAGCGTTGCGTTTCGTGTACGGATACGGGACGTGGAGCGTCCATCGCGCCACCGAAGGTTCGTTCAGGAGGCGGACAAACGCCTCGATGTCGCTGAGCGTAGGGAGCACTAGATCCACCCGCCGGTCCCGTATCGGGAGCCGAAGGCGGGCGATCCGGGTCCGGGGCGAGGTCCGGCGGGTCGCCATCCGGTCAACCCCGGCGCCGTCGTGCGCGCTTGGCCGCCGGGAAGTTGAGGAACATGCGGGACGGGGTCGGATGCGGGGAGACCTTGCGATACTTGGCCGATTTCTTCTCGGAGTAGCTGTGGGCGACCCGACCCGAGATCTCGAAGTAGATCAGCTGGCCGACCGGCATCCCCGCGTAGATGCGGACCGGCACCTTGACGCTCATCTCGAGGGTCCAGTAGTTGCAGAACCCCTCGTCCCCCTTGCCGGCCGTGGAATGGATGTCGATGCCGAGACGGCCCACGCTCGACTTCCCTTCGAGGAACGGAACGTATCCGTGGGTCTCGGTGTACTCCTCCGTCACCCCGAGATAGAGCTGTCCGGGGATGAGGACGTACCCGTCCTTCGGGATGCGGAACTCCTTGACGCGGTTTTCCTGCCGGGCGTCGAGCGCGGCGTCCTCATAGACCGCAAGGAACGGTCCCAGGTGGACATCGTACGAATTCGTCCCGAGACACTCCGGGCGGAACGGCCGAACGACGATTCGCCGCTCGCGCAGCGCGTCCCGGATCTTGACGTCCGACAGGATCATCGGCGGCCGGGCGCGCGGAGCCTCCCGCTCTATTTAACGGGGGAGCGCTCGTCGGCGCTCTCGAAGACCATCGCCGCATAGCCGACGACGTCGCGCATCTTCTCGACCTCGCCCGAGTGCCCCCAGCGAAGCAGCCGCGGTCGGACGTCCAGGCCCTCGAGGGCGGCGAGAAGGACGGTCGTGGGAGCGACACCGCACATCGAGATGTCGTTCCGGACCACCGTTTCGTACAGGCCGCGCGCGTCCCGCGCGAGGATCTGGTCGATCGCCATCCGGTCGAGGCGTTCCGCCGTCGCCGGGGGAACGTAGTGGGAGAAATCGGTCGAGGCGACCAGGAGGACGTCCCGGTCCCGAATCGCCGAACGAACCACCCCGGCCACCTCCTTCAGGAAGTCGAACGTATCGAATCCGACCTCGAGCGGGACGAACCGAGGGTGCGGGAGGACGTACTCGAGGAACGGCAGCTGGACCTCGATGGAATGCTCCCGTCGATGGGCGGCCTCGAACACGTCGATGGGGGGATGTCGGAGCGCAGCGACCAGGTCGCTGTCGGCCGGCGTCAGGCCGAGGGGCGTGAGCCAGGGGCGTTCGGAGAGCGCGGCCCCTTGGCTGGCCCCGTAGTGGTCGACCCCCAGGATGAGGACGCTCTCGGGCGGGCGGTCCGCGGCGACCAATCGGTAGGCGTGCGCCGCGATCGGGCCGGAGTAGATGTACCCGGCATGCGGCACCACGATCGCCCGGACCTTTCGGACATTCGACCGCTGTCGGGTCGGGAGCGTGCCCGGACCACGGGCGTCGGTGAAGCAGCTCTCGACCTGACGGGCGAGCGCTGCCCCCTCGCCTTCGTAGAACTGGCCTGCGACCGCTGGTGGCCGGGGAGGTATCGGCATAACTCGTCAGGTCGATGAAAGCTCCGCGACGAGAACCTTTGCGTCGCTCTCGTCGAGCGCCGGTCGCGCGGAGGAGCGCCACGGGTTCGTTTCCCCGTACCGCGGGATGATGTGGAAGTGGACGTGGAAGACGACCTGGCCGGCGTTCGCCCCGGCGTTCAGAGAGAGGTTGTAATCCGGGGCGAGGCGTTCGGCCCGGCGGCAGAGCTCGTCCAAGGCGTGGACGAGGGCCATCTGGTCCCCCCACGGGAGGTCGGTCAGCCGGGCCCCGTGACGCTTCGGGACCACCAACAGGTGACCGCGGGTCACCGGGTACCGTGCGAGGAATGCGGCCGTCGACTCGTCCTCATAGAGGATGTGCGCCGGGGCCCGCCGAGCGACGATGTCGCAGAAGATGCAACGCGTCTTCCCATCAGCCGCGGCGGGCGGCATCGAACGCCGAGAATCCAGGACCGCCTAAAGGGTTGCCGGGCCGGCCGCCGAGTCGACCTCATTAGGGATATGTGGCTGGGTCGATCCGATGCGTTGGCCTCCCGTCGTTATCGGCGTGTTCCTGGCCCTCGTCGTCGTCGCCAGCCCCGTCGGGGCGGTGAATGCCGTCCCCGCGCCGACCGTCACGGGGAGTTCGAGCGCATCCGCTCTCGTGACCGATGCGATCCCGTTGCCGGGGGCCTCTCCCCCTCTGGCGTTGTCTCCCTCCACCCTGGTTTCTTTGACGTTCACCTTGACCAACCCCCACTCGGCGCTTTTGGGTCAGTTCCTGACCCAGGTCGAGGACCCCGCCTCCCCGACGTATCGGCACTTTCTCACGTTCCCTGAGTTCGTGAACGATTTCTCACCGCCCGGTTCGAGCGCCGAGCATGTGGAGGCCACACTGACCGCGGCCGGAGCGCGGGAGATCACGACCGCCCCGGACCGATCGACGGTCACTGCCGTTTTGCCAGCGGGGGCGGTGGACCAGCTGCTCGGGGTGGACCTTGTCTCGTACGTGTCCGCGGGCCGAGGGCCTCTCTACACCGCGGTCGGCGCCGTTTCGCTTCCCCCGGCTCTGGCCGGCCTCGTCTCGGGCGTGAGCGGTCTATCCGACTCCGCTACGGCGGAGCTCGCCGCAGCGTCGATGGCGCGGTCCCTCCCGCTCCGGCCAGCCCCGCTCGAGCCCGCGCAGTTCGTCTACGACAACAATAGCGGCGAGGATTGGTTCATCGGGTCGGATTACACGCAGGCGTACGGGGCCTCCGAGCTCTTCCCCGGGGCGGCCAGCGTCCCGAACGCTACGTATCCCACGTCCGTCGCCATCGCGACCCTGCTCGTCAGCGGGTTCAACCAGACCTACCAGACGGACCTGCCCCCGTGGGATCCGACGGTCATCTCGTCGTACTTCAACGGCACCCTGGGCCCAGGTTGGCCGATGCCGAGCTTCACCGGCGTGCCGGTAACGCTCAACGGCATCACACCGAGCCTGCCAGGGTCGTTCGGGGACAAGAACGACTCTACCCTGTTCGAGGCCGAGAACTCCCTCGACCTCGAGATGGCCGGGAGCCTGGCTCCGGGAGCGTCCGTCTACAACTTCTACTTCGCCGCCAGCCTGCTCACGGGATCCGGTACCTATGGGGACGCGGCGGACTATCTCGCGGCCGACCTGGCCCAGGCGTTGAGCTATTCGTACGCGCCCGCGCATCTCGCGACCGTCAGCTGCTCTTTCGGGCTTCCGGACCTGAATGACCCGGCCTGGAACGCCGAGCTCCTCACGGCCGCCGCGACGGGGGTCACCATCGTGGCAGCGAGTGGCGACCAGGGGAACGCGCCGGACTCGCTCACGGGTCGCTCGGACGGTCAATGGCCGATCTGGCCGGCGACCGCGTCCACGGACACCTTCGGGTCCCTCTCCGTCGGGGGCGTATCGCTGAGCCTCTCCGGCACCCCGAATTTCTACTACCACGGAACGGTCCTCAACGCCACCTACGACCCCAACGATGGCGGGATCTCGGGCATGTCCGCCTGGTACGACAATTCGGGCGGCCAAGGGGCGTACGCCGGAACCGAGGGCGGGGTGAGCACGGTCTATCCCGAGCCGCTGTGGCAGTTCGACTCGGCCGCGCAGCCCGCGGTGGTCAACGCCACGATCGTCCAGAAGGCGACGACGCTGGGACGTTCGGGCCCGGACGTCGCCATGCCCGGGAACGCGACCGTCGTGACGGTCTCCGCGGACCCGAACGGGACGGTCTACTTCGACATCCTCGAAGGCACGAGCGTAGCCGCCCCGGTCCTCGCCGGCCTCCTCGCCGATGTCGTCGCCGTCGAGAACAACGGGCCGTCGGGCCCCTGGACGTCCCTCGGCTTCATCGACCCCGAGGTCTACCGGTTCGCGAGCTATTTCGCCCTCCACCCCGGGGCGAGCCCGGACCCGTTCCTCGACGTGACCGCGGGGGGGAACTACGCCTTCTCCGCCGCTCCGGGCTGGGACCCCACCACGGGCTGGGGCGGCGTCGAGGCGGCGGCGTTTCTTGCCGCCGACCAGAACGGGTCGCTGCTCCGCTACGTCTATCTCGGTCCGACCCCCGGTCTTCCGCCCGGGTACTCGCCGACTTCGTCCGGCAGCGCCGCGGTCCCGTGGCCGTACATCTTCGCAATCTTCGGCGTGGGCATCGTCGTGGCGGTCGTGTTGGTCGCCGTGGCCGCGCGCCCCTCCCGGCCTCGCTCCGCTCCCGGCGGGGTCCCGTGGGGAGCTCACCTCGGAGGGATGGAGTGGCCCGGCGCGCCCCCTCTTTCTGGACCGTACCCTGGCGCAACTTTCCTGTGCCCGTACTGCGGAGCGATCCGCCCGGCGCAGCCGGTCCGATGTCCGCGTTGTGGGACGTTCTAGTTTAGTCTAGTCTCGCCTAAACCCGACTAGGAGGCCATCGGGGGCTCCGGGTCGGGGGCCGTCTCTTCCGTCGGGCTCACCGCGGGGACCTCGGGGACCGCCGCGGGCGGAGGCACCCCCTCTTCGGGCCCCGGGCCCTCGGGAGGCGGCATCGTGGGGGCGACCCCGAGCTTCTGCTCGAGGAAGCGACGGATCTCCTCGGGTCGCGTGGACGCGATCCCGAAGTATTCCGCGAACCGGCGCGTGGTGGTCAGTTCGAGAGTGGAACCCTTCGGTTCTGTGTGGATGAGCCCGATGCCCCTGAGGCGCTGCACCTCTTCGTAGGCGACGTCCCCGATCATGCGAACGAGGTTGCTTTGCAGGATCGGCTGGTGGTAGGCGATCAGGGTCAGCGCCCGCAGCGTGCGGGGGGTCATCTCGACCGGGGTGACGGAGTGGACCGTGGGGACGTACTTCTCCTGGAGCTGGAGGGCGTAGCGGTCGCCCACGCGACGGACCTCGAGCGCGGACTGGCGGTTGCCGTAGGTCTGCTCGAGCGTGCGGACCGCGCGCTGGACGGGACGATAGTCTTCGAGCCCGAGCGCGTCGGCGATCTCCTTCACGGCGAGAGGCTTTCCGCTGGCGAACAGGACCGCTTCGACCTGGAAAACGAGGTCATCGAGCTTGGACGGCATGGACCACCTTCCTTCCTACTTTCCTACCTACCTGCCCACGTAGCTGCCTTGTTTACGCCCCCGCGACCACGGCCTTGCGCGTCTCCGCGGTCCGCACCACGAGGACGGGGGACTCCCCGAGTGCTTCTTGGAGCAGCTCGACGGAACGCTCTCCGGCGAGGAACAGGAGCGCGAGGAAGACCGCGACCAGGCGGTCGCGACCCGAAAGCGGGTTCCACAGTTCGAGTAGCGGGAACGGCTTTCCCACCGGATGGTGGAGCGCCGCTTTCCAGGCGTCCTCGAGGTCGTGCTCGGGGATCTCGCCGTGCGCCAGGACCTCGGGGGGAGCCCGCTGCTCTTCCCGCAACCGGTCGCGCAGCTCCTCGATCCGGAGCGCGCGGCGCGCGTCGACCTCGGCCTCGCCGAAGGCGCGGACGAGCTCGAGGAGCGACACCGGTCGCGTCTCGGGGTGGCGGACCATCCCGAGGAGCGGCGGCGGGTCGGTCGACCCGAGGACCGAGCTGGTCACATCGACCGCCTCGGGCGTCTCGAGGAGCGGGAGGTAGCCGTCGTCGCCCGCATCGGTGAGGCCGGCGTCCCCCTCGAGCGCGGGGTCGGGGAGCGCGCGCATCTTGAGGATCTCCTCGGATTGGAGATAGAGGATGTTCCAGGCCATGTAGACGAGACGGCCGGCGATGGCGAAGTTGACGGCGCCGTCCTCCCGGACCCGCTCGAGGTACGACTCGGTGAACTTCACGAGGTCGATCTCCCACGGGTCGAACTCCTCTTCCATCACGAGCTCGAAGAGGAGCGCGATCGCCTTCTGGAACGGGTCGGGGATCACGATGTGGACCCCCTCCTTCAGGTTCTCGACGAGCGAGAGGTACCGCTCGAGGAGCGGCGTCGAGCTCTCGTTCTCGTCGATGAGCGAGCGGTGGAAGACGAGGTACCGGAGGACCTTCTCGGCCGCCTCCCGGGACACGGCCGTGGACGGCAACAGCTCGGCGGCCTCCGTTTCGGAGATCGTCATCGCGCCTCGAGCGGCGCCGCCGCCTCCGGGGCGCGGGCGTTCTCGCGGCTCTCGACATCGTGGATGTCGTCGAGGTCGATGCCGACGACGCGAGAGCAGCCGTCGCCCCGCATCGTCACCCCCAAGAGATGGTGGGCGAACTTGAGGGTCACCTTGCGCAGCGAGATCACGATGAACTGGGCCCGCTCGGCGTTGCGCCGGAGCATCCGTCCGACGAACTCCGCGTTGAGGCCGTCGAGCGACATGTCGACCTCGTCAAAGACGTAGAGCGGGCTCGGGTCGTAGCGCTGCATCGAGAAGATGAACGCGAGGCTCGCGAGCGATTTCTCCCCGCCGGAGAGCTGCTCCAGCCGGAGCACGGTCTTCCCTACGGGGCGGGCCTTGATGAGCAGCCCACCGGCGAGGGGGTCCTCGGGGTTCTCGAGGGCGATCTCGCCCTCGCCCCCCGCCGAGAGCTCGCCGTATATCTCCTTGAACTGGACGCCGACCTGGGCGACGACCTGGGTAATCTTCTCCCGCTTCTTCTTCTCGATCTCCCCGACAAGGGCGAGGAGCTCGGTCTTCTCGTTCGTGAGGCGGGAGACCTCCGACTGGAACTCTTCCGACCGGGACTTCTCCTGGTCGTACTCCTCGACGGCGCGCAGGTTGACGTCCCCCATCCCTTGGAGCTGCTGCTCCAAGGCGGCGATCTTCCGCTTCAGCTCCTCGACGGAGGCTGGCTTCTCGTCCGGCTCGGGCTCTGGGAACTGCTGCAGGGCCTCGTCGAGCTCTTTGAGGTGCACCTCGGCCTGGGCCAGGCGCGTCTCCTCCTGGGTAAGCATCCCCCGGCGGGTCTCGAGGTTCGCCTGCGTCTGGGCCAGCTTGGCCGTCACGGCGAGCCGGTCGGTGTCTAGCCCCTTCTTCTTCTCCGTCTGGGCGCGGGCGGACTCGCTCTGCTGGGACTCGACGCCCTTGAGCGCCTCGAGCGCGGCCCGGGATTCCTTGAGGGTGCGCTCGGTCTGAGAGATCTCCTTCTTCTTCGCGGCGATCTCCTTCTGCGCCTTCTGGAGGTCCGAGCGCCGGGTCTCGAGGTTCGTCGTGAGGGCCGCGAGGGAGGCACGGACCGATTCGAGCTCTCCGTTGACCTGGACCCGCTCCTCGGAGGTCTTCTGCGCGGTCTCTTGGAGCGCGCGCAGGTGGACCGAGACCGCTTCGGGCAGCTGGCTCAGGTACTGCTCCTGGGCCTTCTGGGCCTGCTCCTTCAGCGCGGCGATCTCCGAAGCAAGCCGGCTCACGTCGGCTTCTGCGGCCGCGAGGGCCGTCTCGGCCTTCTTCTGGTCGGCGCGGGCGGCTTCGATGCGGGCCCGAGCGGTCGCGAGACGCTCCCGGGCCGCCTCCAGGTCCTTGTCGAACACCTGGCGCGCGGACTGGTGCGCCTGGTCCTGGATGGAACGAGTGGAAAGCTACTCGGCGACCACGCGGATCCGCTCGGTCACCTTGGCGAGCTCGGTCCGGCCGGCGGTCTCGGCCGCGCCTTTTCCGCGGAGCTCGTTTCCGAGGCGCTTCAGCTCGACCGCGGAGTCGCTGCCACGACCCTGGCTCGTGGGGTCGACGTACCCTCCCGAGATCGCACCCGTGGCCTCGATGAGGTCGCCGGTTAACGTGACCAGGCGTACTCCTCCCATCTGGGCCCGGGCGCGCGAGAGGTCGTCCATGACGACCGTCTCCCCGAAGACGTACCAGAACGCCGAGCGAAGCGATTCGTCGAACTTCACGACGTCGATCGCGAAGCCGGTCGCTCCGGCCGCCTTCGACACGACGAGGGACTTCCCATGCGGTCGGCCGGGAAGCATCTTGTTGAGCGGCAGGAAGGTGGCGCGGCCGCGCTTCTCCTCACGCAGGAGCTTGATGCACTCTTCCGCCACCTGGTCCGATTCTACGACCAGGGCCTGGAAGCGGCTTCCGCCAGCGACCTGGAGCGCGGTCTTCAGCTTCGGGTCGAACTCCGCCAGCTCTTCCACGGTTCCCCGGATCCCGGGGATCTTGCCGAGGTTGCGCTGGGAGAGGAGGTAGTCTACGGCGGCGAGGGCCGTCGGCCGACCGCCGCCGTCCGTGCGGGCCTTGAGCCGCGCGTCGAGGGCGAGATACCGTCGGTTCAGCTCGAGGACCTCTTGGGAGAGTCGTTCGCATTCCGCCGAGAGGTTCTTCTCCTTCGTCTTGAGGGCAAAGAGCTCTTTCTGGAGGTCCCCGGTCGTCGGTCCCGAGCCGTTCTTCCCAGGGGTCGTCTCCTTGATGCGGAGCTCGAGGTCCTTGACCTCGACCTCCCGCTCCCGAAGGTCGTCCTCGGCTTGCGCCTCCGACCGCTCCGCCGTGCCGAGGCCGGCGCTCGCCGTCTCCCGGGCCTCGACAGCCTTGGTCCAGGCGGTCTGCTTCGTCTCCGTATGGCGTGCGAGCTCGAGCTGCTGTTTGCGGGCAGCGGCGAGCTTGTCGCGGCTCTTCCCCGGGGTCCCGGTCGCAGTCTGGATCTCCCGGGCGTTCTCATCGGCGGTCTTCGCGAGGGTCGCGAGCCGGTCGGCGAGCTTCGACTCTTGGGACTTGAGCGAGGATTCCTGGGTCTCGTCCGCCCGGACGGACTTCACGAGCTCGTCGGCCTGGGTGGCGATGGCGACGAGCGCCTCGCGCAGGTGCCCCAAGCTCTGGTCGAGGCGCGCGTAGGCCATCTTCTTCTCGTCGACCTCTTGCTTGAACTTGACGGCGGCCGCGCCGCCGGCCTCGGCGATCTCTCGGTCGATCGCGTCGATCGCCGACGCGAGCTCGTCCTGCCGGGTGGCGAGCTCGGTCCGGGTCTTGTCGAGGCCCTCAATCTCGGCGCGGACCGCGTCGACCTGCTTTCGGCAGGTGGCGAGCTCGTGCTCGGCGAGGCGATGGCCCGCGCGCGCGAGCCGGGCCTCCGAGCGCTTCTTGTCGTCCTGGAGCTGCTTATACTGGATCGCGAGGAGACGTTGTCCTTCGAGGCCCGCGAGGCGGGACTTGATCTCGGTGAGCAGCGTCTGGATCCGGTCGAGGTTCGCGTCGAGGTCGACACGCTTCGTGGCGGCTCGCTCGAGCTCGTCGTCGAACTGGCTGATGCCGGCCAGGCGTTCTACGAGGCCGCGGCGGGGAACCGGGCCCATCGTGACGATCTTGTTGATGTCGCCCTGCTGGACGAGGTTGTACCCGTCGCCCGAAAGCCTCGCGTGTGAGAGGAGGCTGTCGATCTCGGTCTGGGTCGTCCGCTTGCCGTTGACGTAGAAGTACGAGTAGTACCCGTCGGGGTCGCTCGGGGCGAGCTTGACGTACCGGGTGACCTCGACCTCGGGGGTCTCGACGGGAAGGAGCTTATCCGTGTTGTCGAAGACGAGGGAGACCTCGCACTCCGTCGCCGGCTTCTTCGACGAGCCTCCGTTGAAGAAGAGGTGCGTGAGCCGTTCCGCCCGCAATGCCTTCGAGCTCGTGGGGCCGAGGACGAACAGGATGGCGTCCGAGATGTTCGACTTCCCCATCCCGTTGGGACCCGCGACGCCGGTGAACCCGGGCTGGAACGGGATCTCGGTCGCGCCGGCGAACGACTTGAAGTTCCTCAGCTTGACACGCTTCAGGTGCATCGGGTGCTTCCTCCGATCCCTCGACCGGCTGCCATCGTCGCCGAAATCCACCCGTTTGTCGGACGGATGTCAGCAGCGTTCTCCGAGCCCTGTCCGCCATATTTAACCGTGTTGCTGCTCGGGTACGGTCCGGGGGGCGGACCGCCCAACGGAATTGAACAGAATCCTTCCGAGGACCTGGGCACCTGTATCCGGAAGAGGACCGTCGGCGCCGGGACCCCGAACCGCGCGGACGGACATAGTGGACTAAGTCCGTCCTAAACTCGAACCAGGTTCATAAACTCCGGAGCCGCCAGAGTCTGATGATCATGTCGCCAACGAGTTCGACCCTGTGTCCGAGGGTGAAGTTCGTTGCCCCGGGAGAGGCTGGCCTCCGTGGGAGGACCCTCCGGGTCGTGTTCGTGATCGCCGTTTGCGGACTCATGTTGCTGGCCATTCCATCCCGTGTGCCGAACTCTCCGACCACCGGGTCCTCGACCGCGACGGTCGGGGGGCACTTCGCCCAGACCCTCTCGGCCCCGTCCGCAAACGCTTCGACACCCCTATGCAACGCAACTCTGGCCCCGCCGGGAACCCCCGTCGTGGCCTCGATCTGTATCGGCAACTGGCCCCAGTCCGTGATCTACGACCCGACGAACCAGCTCGTCTACGCCGCGAGTGAGTACTCCCAGAACGTATCGGTGGTGGAACCGAGCGGGCTTCAGAAGGTCGCCTCGATCTCGACCGGGAACGACGCCCGCGGCATCGCTGTCGACCCGAACACGGGAACGATGTTCGTCACGGATGGCCTCGGCGACGGCGTCGCGGTCATCAACACCTCCACGAACACCCTCAGCGGCGGGTTCAACCTTAGCGGTTACACGTACCTGGTCGGCGACCAGTACGATCCGGCCACTGGCCTGTTGCTCTTCCTGGCCAACGTCAACGACGATCTCCTCTTCGTCAACGCCACGACGCACGCGGTCATCCAGCTGACGACCCTGCCCGCCAACACGGGCGGAGGGGTCGACCCGATCGCCGCGATCGACCCGGCCGCCCACGTGATCTACTACGCCGCCCGCGGCACGAACCAGGTCCAGGAGATCAACGAGCTGAACGGCAATACCATCGGGTATCTCTCGACGAACGGCAGTTACGGGCCTACCAATACGTTCTATGACGGGGCCAACGGACTCCTCTACGTGATGCTCGGAGGTTGGATGTTCTCCTCGCCCGGGAACCAGGTCGAGGTGTTCAATGCCGCGCTCGGCACGGAAGTCACCACCCTGAACGTGGGCGTCTCCCCCTCGGGCTACGCCTTCGACGCGCTGAGGAGCCTCCTCTACGTGAGCTGCGCGGACTCGAATTCGATCAGTGTCATCAACACCATCACCAACCAGGTCGTCGGGAACATCTCGCTGGGCGCGAACAGCGAACCCGGTCAGCTCGCTCTGGACCCGTTCACCGGAAACCTGTTCGTCGGAGAGGACGGCACGGGTATGCTGGTCGAGCTTGGGCTCGGACCCTCGTTGAACAACACGACCGGCTACTGGACCCCGGTGGCGACCTCCTCGGGCCCCTCGGCCCGGGCCGGCTTCGGTATGGTCTACGACGACGCGCTGGGGAAGATAGTGGTGTTCGGCGGGTGCACTTCCGGCCACTTCTTCGACCAGTTCTGCAACGCCACGAACGAGACCTGGACCTACTCAGGCGGGAGCTGGACCCAGCTCCATCCGACGGTCTTCCCGTCGGCCCGAGTCATGCCCTCGATGGTGTATGATTCGGCCCTCCAGGAGGTTCTATTGTTCGGGGGCGTGACCAGTTTTCCGAACTACCATCCCCTGAACGACACGTGGGAGTTCGATGGGACGACGTGGACCCAGCTGTTCTCCACCGTGAGCCCGCCGGCGAGCGGCATGGACCAGGCGATGGCCTACGACAACGCGACCGGGGCCGTGGTGCTGGTAGCCGGGGGGTGGCTCGGGGGACCGGACAATGAGAACAGTCCGTACCTGAACGAGACGTGGACGTTCTCAGGGGGCCAGTGGACCGAGGTCCTCAACGGAACGGGACCGTCACCGCGAGGCGCCGAGTCGTTCGCCTACGATGCGTTGAGCCGGTCGGTGGTCTTGTTCGGCGGAAACGCCTGCGGGAAGACCACCGGGACCTGGCTGTGCCCGAACTTCAACGACACCTGGACGTACGCGAACGGGGGATGGACCGAGCAGAGCGGGACGACCGTCAGCCCGTCGATCCGGAACATGGCCGCCTTCGCCTACGACCCCCAGCTGAACGCGTCCCTGCTGTTCGGGGGTCACTACTCGGAGTCCTACTACAACGACGCGTGGGCGAACGCGAACGGGAGCTGGACCCCCCTTCTGACCCCGGTCGCACCGTCCCCCAGGCAGGGGATGGGTCTCGTCTATGACGCCGCGGACCAAACCATGGTCCTGTTCGGAGGATACCTCAACATCGGCGGTCCGATCGGCGGGACCGAGATCTTCTTCAACGACACCTGGACGTTTGGGGTCGCGCGCCCGCCCTCGGGGGTATCGGTCGTCTCCGTGGAGATCTCCGAGCAACCGGTCTCGGTGGGTTCGCCGACCGTCATCGTGGCGGACGTCCGGTCGGCCACCCCCGTTAGTTACGCCTTCTCGGGGCTCCCCCCCGGCTGCGGGTCGATGGACACGAGCGTGCTCGTGTGCAGTCCGACGGCGGCCGGCACCTACACGGTTGTCGTCACGGCCACCGACAGCTTCGGCGCGAGCGCACGGGGCTCCGCCTCGCTCGTTGTAGGGTTCGCTCCGGGCCAGCACCCCCCTGCGGCTCTCCCCGGAGTTAGCCCGCTCACGCTAGTCGTGTCCGGCGTGACGGGGGCCACGATCGGGGCCGTGGCGGTCGCGGCGATCGCGCTCGCTTGGGGCCGGGAGCGACGCCGGGAACGCGAAGAAGGGGCCACGATCGCTCGAGAGTTGGAGAATCCCCGGGAGCCCGACCGCCCGACGCCTTAATCGCCCTCAGCGATTGGCGCTCGCGCGGTCGGTGAGGGGATGCTAATCGACCTTCCTTCCTTCGCCGTGGGAGGCATAGCCGGAGGGATCGCCGCGGCCGTCGCGTGGGCGGTCTCTCGTTGGCTGCGGAAGCGCCACGAGCCGACGCCCGTCCCGGAGGCGGGCGGAATCGGCATCCTCGGCGACCCCGAGACGAGCCTCGCAGCACCGCCTCGTCCACGAGTGGTGGGCGGACCGCCCGTGCCGGTGGCGGCCTCGGTCTCCGCGGACCAGATCCGTCTGTCGGAACGCATCGTCCTCGCGTTGGCCCGGGAAGGACGGCTCGGGGACGACGCGCCCGCCCGAATCGTGCGAACCCAGGCGGGTCTCGCGAGCGCGCTGGGGTCCAACCAGAGCGCCGTGTCGAAGGTGCTCCGCCGTCTGGTCGCAGCTGAGCTTCTGACCGAGGAGCGGCGGCACATCCAGGGAGGCAGTCAACGACTGAAGGTCTACGCCCTCACCCGGCGGGGGGAGCTGCTCGCGAGAGAGGTGGCCCGCCGGAGGAATCTCAGCCTCTTGCCCGATCGAGCGGGAGAGGGGAAAGGGCCCAGCTACCGTGCGAACCTCTGAGGGTGCGGGCGAGAGGCCGGCGCGCGGTGCGCCCCCGGCCGTTCCCGCCACTCTATTCCTCGACCCGTCCCGCGTCCGTTCGCTGAGGCGCTCGTCCTGTGTCGAGATGGCCGAAAAGGACGGAGAGGAGCGCACCGGCGAGCGTGACTCCCGCCACCACGAGGAACATGGAGCGAACCCCGTACACCGTGTACACGGAGCTGATGAGGACCGGGCCCACCAGAAGCCCGAGGTCCTCGAACGACCCGAACACACCGATCGCGGTCCCCTGAAGCGGAAGCGGCACGGGCTCCAGGACCAATGGGAGGAGGCTCGCGGAGAGCCATCCGGTCCCGATCGCGAAGACGATCGTCGCACCGACCATCTCGGTGTACGAAGCGGAGAACAGCGTCCCGACCGCCCCTAGCGTCAGGAGCAAGAACCCGACCGGGACGGTGCGCCGCGGGCCGAAACGATCGGTTGACGCTCCCAGAAGGAAGCCGGATAATAGCGAGGTCGCGCGGGCGACCGCGATCACATACCCCGAATCGGCCGTGGTCCCATGGAACGCGCTCACCGAGTAGATCTGCAGGAAGCTCGAGGTCAGGGTGTACGCCACGAAGGCCAGCACCACGAGGATGGCCACGAGAACGAAGGGGGCGGTCAGTACCCGGCGGACCTGGAAGAACGAGCCGGGCTCCGCGCGGGGGAGCCGGGTCTCTTTCCAAGGCAGCCCTGTCATCAGGCCGAGGCCGACTGCGTACGCCCCGATGACCAGGAACGTGAGCGACTGGAACCCGACCTCGACGTACAGGAGGGGGCCGAGGGCGGCTCCGACCATCATGCCCCCACCGAAGAACAGTCCGTAGCGTCCCGTTCCGGCGCCGCCCGTGCCGGGTCCTCCCGCGATCACGGCCATCCAGCGAAAGAGGGGGACCGGGAAGATCGATAGGGCGCCGAGGACCCCGAGCGAGACCGTGAGCGTGAAGAAGGAGGTCGAAAAGGCGACCGCGACGTACGCGAGCGCGACCGCGATCCCCAAGCCCAGGACCGTCCGAAGGTTCCCGATCCGGAAGGCGAGCAGCCCCCAGACGCTCTCGGTCAAGAGCATCCCGAGGGCGAAGACCGCGAGAGCAATCCCGTACTGGTCCAACGAAAGGCCGAGCGACTGGAATCGGAACGGCAATGTGACGATCAGCAGTGAGTACGCGCCCCACACCACGGCCGTGGAGGCGTACACGAGACTGACGACGGTGGTCGGCCGGAAGCGCGGGGCCACGGACCTTCGCACGCTTTCTCCTTGCTAAGTCTTTGACGTAGATTCGGACACCGGCGCCCCAGTCTCCGAATAATCGTTCCTCCTCGGCACCAGGGGTCGGTCCCGCGACCGAACCCTGCTCGCGCGGGGAGACGCGGGCGGGGTCACCCTCCCCAAGGGCCTAAGGGCAGTTCCGACGTGGGCCCCGCAGGCCTTCGGATGGATCAAAAGCAGTACCGCGTGCGGCCCTTCGGGGAAAGGGATTACGAAGCCCTGAGCCGCCTCCATAC
>Ga0074045_10000697_pt1 | contig 32930 bp, 31 predicted proteins | sample BogForMeECP23OM2_FD_94442 | JGI IMG/M metagenome (GOLD analysis project Ga0074045, IMG submission 94442) | Bog forest soil microbial communities from Calvert Island, British Columbia, Canada - Bog Forest MetaG ECP23OM2 | ecosystem: Environmental > Terrestrial > Soil > Wetlands ...
AGGAGCCCTCAACCGGTGAGAACGCACAGAGATGTGCTTTACGGACGAGGTGAACGCTTCGCCCGAACCCTGGGGAAAGCCAACCTATTGAGGCAACTATGCGGTGGACGCTTACACAAGTGGTTGACGCGGTGGCGGGAGAGCCGGGGCATGGGCTGGACCCCCTGGCCCGGCTGGCCGGTGTCTCGATTGATTCTCGCACGCTACGTCCCGGAGAACTCTTCGTCGCCATACACGGTCCTACTCACGATGGACACGATCATGTGGCCGCCGCCTTGGAGAGCGGGGCAGTGGCGGCAGTGGTGGCGGGGCCGCTCCTCTCGAAGTATCCGGGATGGCTGTAGGACCGCTGCATCACCGTTCCCGATACCCTCACGGCGCTGCACCAGTTGGCGCGCGCAGTGCGCAAGGATTGGGGCCGGAAAGTCTGCGCAATCACGGGTTCCGTCGGGAAAACTACAACGAAAGAGATCCTGGCGGCACTGCTGGGCGCGAAGCTACGGGTCCTGAAATCCGAGGGCAATTTCAATAACGAGTACGGTCTGCCGCTGACGCTGTTTCGCCTGGAAGAAACGCACGACGTCGCCGTGCTCGAGATGGGGATGTCTTTCCCGGGGGAATTGCGGCGTCTTGCGGCGATTGCGCTGCCGGATGTGGCCATCGAGCTGCGCGTCACGCCGGCACATTTGATGAATTTTTCCTCCGTCGAGGAAATTGCCCGGGCGAAGCGGGAATTGGTCGAAGGGTTGAACGGGCCGCATTCGCGGGCGGTGTTGAACGCCGATGACCCGCGCGTGGCGGCGATGGCTGCCGTCGCTCCGGGCAAGGTGATTTTCTACGGAATTGAAAAGCCGGCTGAGTACCAGGCGGAAGACATCGAGGATCGCGGGGCGCTGGGCTCCGCATTCACGCTGGTGCACAAGGGGAAGCGCACACGGATTGAAATGTCGCTTCCCGGCCGGCATGTCGTCTTGAACGCACTCGCGGGCATTGCTGCCGCTAGCGCTTGGGGCATTGGCGCCGCGGAGGCTCAACGGATTTTTCCCGGCTTGCGCACGCCTGCGATGCGCGGCGAATTGATCCGCTTCACGAATGGACTTGCTTTGATCAACGATTCTTACAACTCGAGCCCTGCGGCGCTGCAAGCAATGGCCGGCCTGCTGGCGGCCACGCCGGGTTTTCAGCGACGCATCCTTGTTGCGGGAGAAATGCGGGAACTGGGACCGAGTTCGGCACAGCTTCATCGCGAGGGCGGCACCTTCGCGGCCAAGACCGGCAAAGTGGATTTTGTCATTGGCGTCCAAGGCGATGCTGCTCAGCTCGTGGAGGGCGCCGTGGCCGCGGGACTTCCGCGCGAGCGCACGAAATTTTTTGCTTCGCCTGCGGATGCCGCCAATTTCCTTGTTGGTTTCGTGAAGCCGGGCGACGTGTTGCTGGTGAAAGGCTCGCGCAGCGTCAAGATGGAGCGCATCGTCGAAGCGCTGCTGGGGCGCTTTGCGCCGGAAGATGCCCGGCCCAATGTGAGCGTGGGTCACTGAGATGCTCTACTACCTCCTCTACCACGTGCTACAGAAATATTTCAGCCCCCTGAACGTGTTTCGCTACATCACCGTTCGCACCGTCTACGCCAGCTTGACGGCGATGTTTCTGGCGCTGGTGTTCGGGCCGTGGCTTATCCGCAAGTTGCGTGAACTCCAGATCGGGCAGTACATTCGCGAGGAAGGACCGGAAGAGCACAAGAAAAAGGCCGGGACGCCGACGATGGGCGGCGTGTTGATCGTCATTTCCACGGCCGTGCCGGTGTTGCTGTGGGCGGATCTCGAAAATCCATTCGTCCTGCTCGCGCTGTTTGCCTTGCTGGCATTTGCCGCCATCGGGTTTGCGGACGACTATGCAAAAGTCGTCAAGCGCCAGAATCTCGGATTGACCGGCAAGCGCAAACTAACATTGCAAGTTCTGGTCAGCACTGTTGTGGGGATCACCCTGCTCGTCTTGGCCACGCACTCCGCATATTCCACACAGCTCGTGCTGCCGTTTTTCAAGCGCTTGCACCCGGATCTGGTCATCCACGGGCTGTTACATGCGAAGTACCTGTGGCCGCTGGCATTTCTCCCCTTTCTGGCGTTTGTGGCGCTGGTAATCACCGGCAGCTCCAACGCCGTGAACCTTACGGATGGCCTCGATGGGTTGGCCATCGGTTGCACGGTGATTGCGGCGGGCGCGCTGACGGTGCTCACCTATGTGAGCAGCAACTCCCGCTGGGCAACCTACCTCGATATCCAGTACATCCCGCGCATCGGGGAACTCACGGTCTTTTGCGGCGCGCTGGTCGGTGCGTCGCTCGGGTTTCTCTGGTACAACGCCCATCCCGCGGAAGTGTTCATGGGCGATGTGGGCTCGCTGGCGTTGGGCGGAACATTGGGGACCGTCGCGGTGATCATCAAGCAGGAAGTGCTGCTGCTCTTCGTCGGGGGAATTTTCGTGATCGAAGCGCTCTCCGTGATTTTGCAGGTGGGCTCGTTCAAGTTGCGCGGCAAGCGCATTTTCCGCATGGCGCCCATCCATCACCACTTTGAGCTGCTGGGTTGGAGCGAGAGCAAGGTGATTGTGCGTTTCTGGATTGCGGCGCTGGTATTTGCGCTGTTCGCGCTGACGACGCTGAAATTGCGGTGAAGGGCGTGTTCTGAGAGGTTGTGCGGTTCGCGATATGCCTGGATCGATCGAGTTGCGGAAAATGCGCGTGCTGGTCGTGGGACTCGCGCGGACCGGCGTCGCTACGGCGCTCTTCTGCGCCAAACACAACGCGATTGTCACGGCCACGGAAGCACGCGCGGAAGGCGAGCTAGGCGATGCGCCCGCAAAGTTACGCGAAGCGGGCGTGACCCTGGAACTCGGCGGGCACACGGAGATAACCTATCTTGCGCAGGACCTGATCATCCCAAGTCCGGGCGTGCCGGCCGATGATCCGTTTCTTCAGACGGCGCGCTCGAAAGGCATCACGGTGTGGAGTGAAGTCGAGCTGGCCTACCGTTTCCTCGAGGGCAAGCTGATCGGCATCACCGGGTCAAACGGGAAGACCACAACAACGACGCTCGTTCACCATATTTTGCAGAGCGCCGCCATCCCCACCTTCCTTGCGGGAAACGTTGGCACGCCTCTCATCTCCTGCGTGGAAGGAATGAAGAGCGACACGGTTACCGTCGCGGAACTCAGCAGCTTTCAGCTCGAACTCATCGAGAAGTTTCGCCCGGACATCGGGCTATTCCTGAACCTGACGCCCGATCATCTGGACCGCCACAAAACCATGACAGCTTACGCGGGCGCCAAAGCGCGCATTTTCGAGAACCAGACGGAACTCGACGCCGCGGTGCTGAATGCCGATGATCCTCCGACCGTGCACTACGCGCCGAAGAAACCGCAGGTGTTCTGGTTCAGCCGCAAGCAGCGCGTGGAGCAGGGCGCTTGCCTGAGCGGGGACGACATCATTATCGTGCACCACGCGAAGGAAGAATTCGTGATGAAGCAGGAGGAGATTCCGCTGGCGGGCGCGCACAACGTTGAAAACGTGCTGGCCGCCGTGGCCGCGGCGCGCCTGGCGGGCGTGGACACGGCGACCATTGCGCAGGCAGTTCGCAGCTTTGCGGGGGTGGAGCACCGGCTGGAATTCGTCGCGGAAATCGCCGGCGTGCGCTACTACAACGATTCAAAGGCCACCAACGTGGACGCCACTTTGAAAGCTCTCGACGCTTTTCCCGGGCGCATCCTGATTATTCTCGGCGGGAAGGACAAGGGCAGCGACTACAGCGTTCTGCAGAAACCGCTGCGCGGAAAAGCCATTCTTGCGCTGCTGATTGGCGCCGCCGCGGACAAAATAGAAAAGCAGATCGTCGGCAGTGTGGCCATCGAACGCGCCGCCACCCTGGATCGCGCAGTGGGGACCGCCGCACATGCCGCGCAACCCGGGGACATCGTGCTTCTGGCCCCAGCCTGCGCCAGCTTCGACCAGTTTCAGAATTACGAGCAGCGCGGGCGGATTTTCAAAGAGTTGGTTCAACAGTTGAATGCGAACCCCACGCGCAATTCTTCGGATAGGGGTGAATGACTTGGCGAGACGCTCCGATACCGACCGCTGGCTGTTTGGTGTGACGCTGGTGTTGTGCCTGCTGGGCACAGTGATGATTTTCAGCGCTTCCGCGGTCACCGCGCAACAGCAGTATGGCCATTCGTACTTCTTTGTCGCGCGTCAGGTGGTGTGGTTGGTGTTCGGACTGCTGGGCATGTTCGCGCTCATGAAACTTGATTACCACCGGCTGCGGGAACCGGCGGTCGTGTATTCTGCGTTGTGCCTCGTGGTGGTGATGCTGGTCGGCACGTTTTTTCTGGATAAGTCTCATGCCACGCATCGCTGGATCCGCTTCGGGCCGCTGGGCATCCAGCCCTCCGAGCTGGCCAAGCTGGCGGTGATCCTCTACTTGGCGTGGTTTCTGGATTTGCGGCGGCGCACTCCCACCAGCCTGGAATTCCGCAAACAGGATGTGCTGCGGACCATTCTGCCCGCGGTCGCGCCGATTCTGGTTTGTGTCGGCTTAATCGTGGCGCAGCCGGACCTGGGCACCTCGGTGGACATCCTGCTGATCATGACGGCGATCCTGTTCGTCGCGGGCCTCTCCTGGAAGTGGGTAGCCGTAGGGGTTGGCGCGGCGCTGCCCGTGCTCTTTGTATTGATCTATTTCGTTTCCTACCGCCTGGTGCGCCTGTTGTCGTTTCTGCATCCGGATTCCGATCCGCAAGGCGCCGGATTTCAATTGCTGCAGTCGTTGATCGCGGTGGGCTCCGGCGGCTTCACCGGCGTGGGCCTGATGGAGAGCAAACAGAAACTTTTCTATCTGCCCGAAGCGCACACGGATTTTATTTACGCGGTCATCTGCGAGGAGCTTGGCTTCATCGGGGCGGTGGTTGTCATTACATTGTTCGCAGTGTACGCCTGGCGAGGCTTGCGCGCCGCGTTTAACGCTCCGGACGGATTTGGGAGCATGCTGGCCCTCGGCGTGACCGCCATGGTGCTCTGCCAGTCGCTCATCAATTTTGCGGTGGTATTGGGGATGTTGCCGACCAAGGGCATCCCGCTGCCGTTTGTGAGCTATGGCGGCTCGAGTTTGCTGGTGATGCTTTTGGCAACGGGCGTGCTCCTGAATGTTTCACAGCAGTCCGGCTGCCGTACGGTTGTGGAGGCATAAAAGAGGCCGCGAATGAAGCTCCTGATTGCAGGCGGCGGCACCGGCGGTCATGTTTTCCCCGCGATCGCGATTGCGCGGGAGTGGTTGTCACGAGGCGTGGAGAGGGAAGTCGTGCTGGTGGGAACACAACGCGGGATTGAAATGAGGCTGGTGCCGCAAGCCGGGCTGCCGCTGGAGACGATTCGCGTCGCAGGCCTGAAAGGCAAGGGCGGCACGACGTTGCTCAAGAATCTCGCCATGTTGGGAAGCGGCCTTGCGGATTCGTTCGGGGTGTTGAAGCGCCACAAACCCGCGGTGGCATTCGGCGTGGGAGGCTACGCGGCCGGGCCGATGTTGCTGGCAACCTGGCTGCGCGGCATTCCCAACGTGATTTTTGAGCCCAATGCGGCGCCGGGATTCACGAATAAAGTTCTTTCGCGGCTGGCGCAGCGCATTGCCACCGGCTATGAAATTTCTGCTCGTGAGTGGGGAGAAAAGGCGGTCGTCACCGGCTGCCCGGTGCGCGCGGAGTTTTTTTCGATTCCTCCACGCAAGCCCGAGAAACCTTTTCACCTGCTCGTTACAGGAGGCAGCCAGGGCGCTTTGCCCATCAATCGCTCGTTTGTGGATGCCATGGATCTTCTCGCTGCGCGAAAGAATGAGCTGCAGGTTGTGCACCAGACCGGCGAACGCGACTATAATGCCGTGCGCACCGCGTACGCGCGGCGTGAGTTCCTTGCGGAGTTGGCGCCCTTTCTGACGAACATGGCGGAGCGCTTTGCCTGGGCCGACATCATCGTCTGCCGGGCCGGCGCGATCACTGCCGCGGAGGTGGCCGCGGCGGGCAGGGCCGCCATCTTCATCCCGTTTGGGCATGCCACGGACAGTCACCAGTTGCGCAACGCGCAGGAAATGGCCGGCGCAGGCGCGGGACGCGTGATCCCCGAACAGGAACTCACCGCGGATCGTTTGACCCGCGAGATCTTCTCCCTCCTCGACCGGCCCCGGGAGATCGAAAACTTAGCGATGTCTGCACGCCGCCAGGCCCACCCGTCCGCGGCGCGCGAAATCGTGGATTTGATTGAAGAGGCCGCGCGGCGAGCTCCTCGAGGATCGGGGCAAGCGAGCCGGAAGGAACCGCTACAAACATGATGGTAACGTTTCGCAATTTTCAACGCATTCACATGGTCGGCATCGGCGGCATCGGCATGAGCGGCATTGCCGAAGTTCTGCTCACGCTGGGCTATTCGGTTTCCGGTTCGGACACCAAGCTCTCCACGATCACCGAGAGGCTGCAAGATCTAGGCGCAACGATCTTTGAGGGCCATAAGGCGGAAAACGTCACAGGCGCACACGTCGTGGTTATTTCCTCGGCGGTTAAGCCCGACAATCCGGAAGTCACCGAAGCTCACAAGCGCAAAATTCCGGTTATCCCGCGGGCCGAAATGCTGGCCGAACTGATGCGTTTGAAATATGGCGTCGCCGTGGCAGGAGCGCATGGCAAGACCACCACGACTTCCATGGTCGCTTCGATACTCGCGGCCGCTCATCTCGATCCCACATTTGTTGTCGGCGGCAGGGTCAATCAGGCCGGCACAACCGCGCGCGTGGGGCGCGGCGAATATTTTGTGGTGGAAGCCGATGAGAGCGACCGCAGCTTCCTGATGTTCGACCCGGTCGTAGCCGTTGTCACCACCATTGACCGCGAACACCTCGACCAGTATTCCTCACTGGAAGACATCCAGGCGGCCTTTCTGCAATTCGTGAATCGCGTGCCCTTCTATGGCGCGGCAATTCTTTGCCTCGATGAGCCGAATGTCCAGGCGATCATCCCCAATGTGAAGCGCCCGATTATCACCTATGGCACATCGAGCCAGGCCGATCTGGTGATCAACGACATCCAACTCCAGGGCCTCAGCAGCGAATTCCGCCTTACCTACAAAGGCGATGACCTCGGTTTGTTCCTTCTGCCGCATCCGCCGGGGATTCACAACGTGCGCAATGCCGCTGCCGCCGCGGCGGTCGCGCTTTATCTGAATGTGGCCTGCGATCTGATTCGCGAAGGCCTGGCAAAATTTGCCGGCGTGGGCCGCCGCTTCGATATCAAGGGAAACATCAACGATATCACCGTCGTGGACGACTATGGCCATCATCCCGCCGAGATTCGCGCCACGCTGGAAGCCGCGCGCGGCTGCAAGTTCAATCGCCTGCTGGTGCTCTTCCAGCCGCACCGTTTCTCCCGCACGCAGCATCTTTGGGATGAATTTTCCCGCTCGTTTAATCAGGCCGACCTGCTGGTTCTGATTGACATTTACGCGGCCAGCGAAGCGCCGATTGCCGGAATCAGCAGCGAAGCGCTGGCAAACGCGATTCGCGAGGCGGGCCACAAGAATGTCCATTACTACCGCTCCATGCAGGCGGCCATTGAGTTCATTCTTCGGGAAGCCAGACCGGGCGATGCGATTCTGACCATCGGTGCAGGCAACGTCAGCCGTGCCAGCGGCGAATTCATGGTGTTGCTGGGCACGGAATACCGGGTAACGGACGGAATAAGGAATGCGGATTGAAGATCCCAAATTGTTGACGGCGCTTCGGGAGCTCGATGTCGAGTGCAAACCCGCGGTGTCTCTCGCCGAGCTTACCTACCTCGGCATCGGTGGCACCACGGATCTCCTGAGCATCCGTCGCCACGAGGCGATTCCCGATCTTCTGAATTTGCTCGATGGCCACGGCATCCCGCACAAGTTCCTCGGCGGAGGTTCCAACCTTCTGGTGATCGATGGCGAATTGCCCTTCGTGGTCCTGCAACTGGCGGCCCGCGATCCCGATGTGGTCATCGAGGGGAACACTGCGTCGGTGGATGCGGCCGCGGATTTGGGGCGCACCGTGACGTTCTGCGCCAAGCACAACCTGGGCGGAATGGAGGGCCTTATCGGTGTTCCGGGCACCGTGGGCGGTGCGCTGCGCATGAACGCGGGCGCCTATGGCACGCAGATCGGTTCGTACGTCCGCGAGGTGAAGCTCTACCGCGCGGCCGGTCACAGGCTCGAAATCCTGCACGGCCAGCACATTTCCTTTGAATACCGGCACACCTCGTTTGCGCCCGATGATATGATGCTCTCAGTGAAACTGGAACTTCCCTCCAAACCGTACCCCGAAATTCTCCAAGGCATTCGCATCTGCAATGAAAAGCGCCGCGCCAGCCAACCGCTCGGCCAGAAGAGCGCCGGGTGCATCTTTAAGAACCCTCCGGGAGCATCCGCGGGGCGCATGATTGACGAACTCGGGCTGAAAGGTTTTGCGGTGGGCGACGCGCGAGTGAGCGAACGCCACGCGAATTTCTTTATCAATGCAGGCCACGCCTCCGCCGCGGACATGCTGGCGCTGATTGCCGGCGTCCGCGAACGCGTGCGCGGGGCCTATGGAGTAACTCTCGAAAACGAGGTGGTCGTTTGGAACGCCTGAAGCCCATGCGGAACTCTTCCGCGGCAGCCTCCGCGGCTGACCAGGAACCCTACCGGCCCGAGTTGGTGGCCGACGAAGAGCCGCGTTATCTGCGCCGCCAGAAGCCGGTGGAAATCCGGCGCAAGAAATTCAACGGCAAGACCTGGCCGTTCTATCGCCGCCTCTTTCTTTGGCTGGTGATCATCGCCATCCTCGTAACTGCCGCGGTCTACGCGGTGCGCTATGCGTTGTACTCGCCGCAAATGCTCCTGCTGAAGCCCGACCAGATCGAAGTTGCCGGCAACCACATCGTGCCCCGCGAGGAGGTTCTCAAGCTTTTCGTCCACGACCGCAACCGCAGCGTCCTGCGCATACCGCTGGATGAGCGCCGCACGCAGATCCAGGAACTCGCCTGGGTGGAGGAAGCCAGCGTACAGCGCATCCTGCCAAATCATCTGCGCATCGAGATCAGCGAGCGCACGCCCATCGCCTTTTTCCGCAATGGCTCCGAGTTGGTCCTCGTGGATGCGCACGGTGTCCTGCTTGACCGGCCGGAGGGTGAAGACTTCCATTTCCCCATCGTCACCGGACTTTCGGAAAGCATGCCGCGCGAAGAACGCGAAAAGCGCATGCAGACGTACCAGGAATTCTTGAAGGACATTGAACTGGTGCATGCGGGCTCGTCGGAACGCGTCAGCGAACTGGACCTCGGCAATCCGCGTGATCTGCGCGCCGTGCTCACCGGACTGGGCTCCGGCGATGCCGCTCAGGCGGTCACCGTGCATTTCGGCCAGAGCGATTTCACCGGCAAGTACCGCATGCTGGTGGATAACTTCGCGCAATGGCAGGCCAATGCCGGCCGCGTGCAGTCCATCGATCTTCAGTATTCTCGGCAGGTCGTGGTGAACCCCGACACCTCCGCCTCCGCCGGGAAAGAAAAATAGGCCGCATTCAGGAGAGCGTTTTGGCAAAGAAAGACAAGTACCTCGTCGGGCTGGATATCGGCAGCACCAAGACCTGCGCGTTGCTCGCGGAAATCGAGAACGAGCAGGTGCGTTTTCTGGCGCTCGGCGCCGCGGAATCCAAAGGGCTGCGCAAAGGGCTCATTGTCAATCTGGACTCCACGGTCAGTTCCATTCGCCGCGCCGTGGAGGAGGCCGAAAGCGTCGCCAACATCCCTGTGGAAGCCGCCACCATTGGTGTCGCCGGCAGCCACGTTCGCGGTGTGAACAGCCGCGGCGGAATCCCCTTGGGGCCGCGTTCCCGGGACATTGAACGCGACGATGTGCGCCGTGCCATTGACGCCGCTCGCAACATCTCTCTTCCCGCCGACCGCGAAGTTCTGCATGTCCTTCCGCACGAGTTCATCGTGGATGCCCAGGATGGCATCCGCGATCCCGTCGGCATGCTCGGCCAGCGGTTGGAAGCCAACGTCCATATCGTTACTTCTTCCATTGCCGCGACGCAAAACCTGGTGACCGCCGCAAATAAGGCCGGCATCCTTATCAACGACACGGTACTCGAGCCGCTGGCCGCTGCGGAAGCCTGCCTGACTCAGGATGAACGCGAACTGGGCTGCTGCCTGCTCGATATCGGGGGCGGCACCACAGAGCTGATCGTATACGGCGGAGGTGTCGTTCGCCACACCGGTGCGGTCGCCATTGGCGGTGATCATTTCACCAACGACCTGGCGGTGGGCCTCCGGACGCCCATTCCCGAAGCCGAGAAAATCAAGCGTCATCATGGGTGCGCCTCGGCGAATCTTCTGCGCCAGGACAATTCCATTGAAATCGCCAGCGTCGGCGATCGGCCGCCGCGTACGATTTTTTCGCGCATGCTCACGGACATTATCGAACCGCGCACGCAGGAACTTCTGGCGCTTATCGCGGATGATTTGCGGCGCGCCGGTCTGGACTCCCAGATCCCCGCCGGGCTTGTCCTTGCGGGTGGCGGCGCGCGCCTGAACGGATTCGCCGAATTCGCGGAGCAAGGGTTCCATCTGCCCGTGCGCATCGCCGAGCCCCGGGGTATCCAGGATTTGCCGGAACAGGTTGCCCAGCCCGAGTACGCCACGGTCGTTGGGCTTGTGCTCTATGCCGCGAAGGCGCGGCGGAACGCGCAGCAACGTTCGGGCAACTTCGTTGCGAAGTTGAAGTCCATGTTCGTGGGAGCCTGACCCAAGGGGAAACCGGCGCCGCTCCGGCGTCGCCAGCGCCACGGGGTTGCTCTTAACGGGTCGCAGGCTCGCTGAGCGTTGGCGTGGGATTGCAGTGATCTTAGGGGAGTAGCAATAGGGGAGCTCACGACAACTCGATTGGGGGGTTTTCCACAGCCTGGAAAAACTCCCTGTGGAATCGACTAAATACGAGTTTTATAAAGGATTTGGACCAGCCGGACAGGGGGAGAAGCATGACAGCGAAAGACGCAGGCATCCGGATGAGTTTCAGCGACGAGTTGCAGCCCGCCAAGCTGAAAGTGATTGGTGTGGGCGGCGGCGGCTGCAATGCCGTGAACCGCATGATCCGCGCCAAAGTGGAAGGCGTGGAGTTCATCGCGGCGAACACCGACCTGCAAGCCCTCAAACTCTCCCAGGCCCCCGTCAAACTGCAACTCGGCGCGAAACTCACCAAGGGTCTTGGCGCCGGCGCGAACCCGGAGATTGGCCGGAAGGCGGCGCTCGAAGATACGGAAAAAATTATTGAAGCCCTCGAAGGCGCGGACATGATCTTCATCACCTCCGGCCTTGGCGGAGGCACGGGAAGTGGTGCGGCTCCCGTGGTAGCTTCGCTGGCCAGCGAGATCGGTGCGCTCAGCGTAGCCGTGGTCACCAAGCCCTTTGCGTTTGAGGGCAAGCGCCGCATGCTCCAGGCGGAGCAGGCCCTGCAGGAACTCGTCGGCGTCGTGGATACGGTCATCGTTATTCCCAACGAACGCTTGATGGAGACTGTCGAGCCCGGTACCAGCTTCTTCGACGCGTTCCGCATCGCCGACGACATTCTGCGCCAGGCCGTGCAGGGCATTTCGGATATCATCACCGTCCCCGGCATCATCAATCGCGATTTTGCCGACGTGAAAGCCATCATGCATGGCCAGGGTTATGCCGTGATGGGCACCGCTGTCGCTACCGGCGCGAACCGCGCCATCGACGCCGCCAATCGCGCCATCTCCAGCCCCTTGCTGGAAGATAATTCCATTCAAGGCGCGCAAGGCATTCTGATCAACATTTGCGGAAGCTCTTCGCTCTCCCTGCAGGAAGTTCATGAAGCCTCCAGCATCATTCAGAAGGCCGCCCACGAAAACGCGAATATCATTTTCGGCGCGGTGATGGACGACGCGATGAAAGACGCCGTCAAGATCACCGTGATCGCCGCGGGCTTCAAGGAAACAGCGAAGAAGGGTTTGCAGCATAAGCCGTCGTTCCTGCCGAAGACGTGGAAGGCGGGGCGCGATGTGCCGGCGCAGGGTGAGTTGCCGGTCACGCCGCCGAACGTGGTACATCAGGTGGCGCAGAATGTGCGCGACGCCGCGCTGGAAGTTCCCAAGGACGATCTGGACGTGCCGACCTTTTTGCGCCGCCAGGCGCAAAAAGCCTGATCCCTAAAATATAGCTTTAACTGTCCGATTTGATTTTGCGGCCTTTGTGCCGGTTGAAATCATTTTGCCTATCCTTATCATGCACGGATTTCCGGTCGTTTCTTTGAGCCAACAGCCAACTTCAGGATCTTGCGATTCCGGCTGCGGGGCGGCAATACTTTTGCGCCGGCTTGAGAAGCCGAGCCGGGAAGCTACCGGCGAAACGTGGCAAAGAATAACCCTATGTATGCAGCGGCCATCACATCCCCCTCCCGCCGCGCTTGTGTTAGGCTGCTATCGAAACCGTTCTGGTCTCATCCCACGGGAAGCACCTCAGCGGGGAGCAACGGAAAAGGAGACCGTACATGAAAGCCAACCGAGTCATTTCAGGATTGAGCATTGCGGCGCTGGCAATCGTTGCCGGAGCCTGTCAGCCGCCGGCGTATCACCAGAAGGACGAACGATACGTTCTCGTGGCCGCCAACATCGACTTGCCGTACTGGCAGGAAGCAGCAGCAGGGCTGACGGATATCGGTAAAAGCATGGGGGTCAAAGTAGAAATGGTCGGGCCTGAGACATTCTCGCCGAGCGAAGAACTCGCCGCTTTCCAACAAGTGGTGGCGCAGCATCCCTCGGGCATCCTGGTTTCCGTAACCGATCCGAAATTGTTCAAGGAGCCGATTGATCACGCCATCCTGCAAGGCATCCCCGTCATCTGCATTGATGCGGATGCGCCAGAGTCGAATCGCGTGCTCTTTATCGGCACGGACAACTTCCGGGCGGGGCAGGAAAGTGGAAAGCGCATGGCGGAACTCCTTGGCGGACAGGGGCGCGTGGTGGTTATCACGATAGCCGGACAACTGAACAGTGAGCAACGCGTGGCTGGCGTGAACGAAGTGCTGAAGAAATATCCCGGTGTGAAGATCGTGCAAACCATCGATGATAAGGGTGACCCGCGGGCAGCTTATGACGGCATTGCCGCGCTCCTGCAGAAGAAGGAAAAAATCGACGGCATCATTTGCCTGGAAGCCTCCGGCGGAGAAGGTGCCGCGGATGAACTGCACCGCATGGATCTGACCGGGAAAATCAAGATTGTGGCGTTTGACAAGGATCCGCAAACACTCGACGGGATCGAACGCAAGTGGATTACCGCAACCGTGGTGCAGAAGCCCTACGTCATGGCCTTCTACGGAGTGCGGTTCCTGGACGATTTGCACCACAATGCGGTGCACGAATTCAAGGATTGGGCCACGGCGCCGGCGCCTCCACTGCCGACTTTCGTGGATACCGGCACAGCCGTGATTGACGAAGCCAACCTGGCGACCTTCCGCAGAGCCCTATCGGAACATCCCAAGCCGGTTTTATAGGGAGCTTGTGGAAGTTAGGCCAGTCCGTACGAAGCAAAAGTGACGATTGACGCGACGCCGAGTGCGGAGCCCAGAACCGCCCCGGCCAGGACGTCACTCAGGAAGTGCATCCCCAAGACCACGCGGGAAAGGGCGATGCTGATGGCGAGAAAGTACATCGGCCCTTCCAGCGAGGGATAAAAGTAGCTCACGACTAGAGCGATGGCAAACGCCGTCATTGTATGGCCCGATGGGAACGAAAACTGATCGGGGGGCAACACTTTTGACCAACAATGCGGCTCGAGTTGGCAGGGGCGCTGGCGCCGGCTGAGCCCTTTCAACGCCTTGAAAACGAGCACTCCTCCGATGGCCGCGCAACCCGCTGCTCCCACTGCGGCATAGCGGTGAGGTCCACCAACGAACAGCAAGATCATGCCCAGGCTGTACCACAGCCAGCCGTCACCCATGCGCGTTGCGGCTAACATCCAGAAGCGGATCCATCGCGGCGCTTTCCAGCGGTTCATCCGCCGCATCACGCGGTGATCGCGATTCTCGATGTAGCCCCAGACGTCTTTGGCCATGGCCATGGCGTCACCTCAACTTGCCCAGTTGGTCTCCAAGCGGCGATCCACTTCCCACAACATCTTCGGCCGCTTTGCTTCTCCTTCAAGCCGATGGGTCCACTGTTTGCAAAAACGGATTTCGTTCAACCAGTGTCCGGCGGTAATGGCAGGCACGAAGATCGTCAGCGGCAACATCACTGCGGCCCATGGCTTCTCTTTCAAGAGGCTCCCGGCAAACCGGAAAATGTCCGCCGTCAGCTTCATGTAGTGGCCATTCTCTCCGTGGACCACGCCATGCCCGGTGCGCAGGCCGATCAGGAACTCGTCCACCGTGCGCGCTCCTGGCACCTCCGTGAATGTCTCCGCGACTCCCGATAGCGTATGCGAATCGCTGCCGGCAATGCCCGCCTTGCCGAGCCGCTCCGCCAGGCGTTTCGCGCTGCGATTCGCTTCACTCCACATCTGTCCGTTCCGCACCTCGAACGCCGGCACGTAGGACGCAAACCATGAGAAATCTTCCGCTTCGCGCCGCCCGGTCAACCCGGAAAAGACATGATTCACACTGAAGAAAATTTTACGCTCCGTCAGGTACATCAACAGCGCTATAAAATCGCTGCGTCGCCGCTGAATTTCCGCATGATCCCTTTCCGTGAGCCCGTAAACGCCCAGGTGCATTTCCGTCCCGGTGGGCATGCGCACGGTAACTTCTTCGCTGATAAAGAAATCCGGGTGCTTGCGGAGCACTTCCGCAGCTTCGATCGAGTCATGGTCTGTGATGGTGACGACGGTCATACCCCGCCGCTTGCAACGGGCATAAACTTCGGCGGGGTCGTTATAGGACTCCTTGCAGAGCCGGGTCAACCCGGGAGTGTTGCACATCCCCGAACCTGTCGAATGCACATGAAGGTCGCAGCGCATGTTTCAAAGGTACACATGGGATATGAACAGCGCATAAAGGCAGCGCGAATTGACCGTAAAAGATTGCACGGAACTCATTGAGCACAAATGAGTTTCTGAGTTTTCCACATGGCATTGGGAGTGCTCTTGTACGGGCCTCCCCTGACCATGTAACAATGGCCCCAATGAAGAAAATCCACGTCCTGTTTCACGATGCCGGGGGTGGCCATCGCAACGCCGCCGTCGCCCTGCAGACCGTTGCCGCGCAGCAGCAGCGCCCTTGGCAGATCGAGCTGATACAGTTTCAGGACCTCACCGACCAGTTGGACATCCTCCGCAAGCTCACTGGCATCCGCATCCAGGAGCAGTACAACATCCTTCTGCGCAATGGCTGGACGCTGGGCACTAGCCAACTCTTGCGTGTTCTCCAGGCCACTATTCGGCTCTTTCACCGGCCGATGGTGCGCTTGCTCACCAAGTACTTTCGCGAGCACCCGGCAGACCTGCTGGTTTCGGTCATTCCCCACTTCAACCAACAGATAGCTGAATCCTGGTCTTCCGTGTATCCCGATCGGCCATTCGTCACCATCATTACGGATCTCGCGGATCTCCCGCCGCGTTTCTGGATCGAGCCGCTCGAGCAGCAATATGTCATTTGCGGCACGGAGCGCGCCGTGGAGCAAGCGCGCGCGATGGGCAAGCGGGAGTCCCACATCTTCGCTACTTCCGGCATGATCCTGCGCCCCGATTTCTATCTTCCCGATAACACGGACCCTGTGGCTCTTCGCCGCGAGCTTGGTTTACAACCCAATCTGCCGACGGGCATTCTTCTCTTCGGAGGTTTCGGCTCCAAAGTGATGTATGACATCGTGGCGCGGCTGGACGCCGCGCGCGTGCCCGTTCAGCTCATCGTCATCTGCGGGCGCAACGACAAGCTCGCCAAGAAATTCCGTGCGCGCTCCTGGAATCTGCCGCTGCATATTCTGGGTTTCACCAAGGAAGTGCATCGCCTGATGCGCGCCGCGGATTTTCTGATTGGCAAGCCCGGCCCGGGCAGCGTTGCCGAAGCTATGGTGCGCCGTTTACCCGTCATTCTTGAATGCAACGCCTGGACCATGCCCCAGGAGCGTTACAACACCGAGTGGGTAAAGGAAAAGCGCGTGGGGATTATTCTTGCCAGCTTTGACGAAATCGTGCCAGGGGTGAAGCAGCTTCTGAAGCCCGCCACGCTCGCGGAAATCCGCCGCAACGTCGCCGCCTTGAACAATCAAGCGGTCTTTGAGATTCCCGAAGTTTTCGACAAACTTTTGCGCGAGCAGGCAAGGCTGTTGCCCCAGAATCCGTGAAAAAGTACAAGCCATCTCGCAGATCCTTCTTGGGGAATCGGAGCTTCAGCTCCGAGAACCCTCAAACTATGGGCTTTAGCTCCTGAGGAAACTCTTCCCTTGCCTCCGAATCCATTTATGAGAAAAGTTCTAGTTCGCTGCCCGCTCTGCCCGCGCGGGCCTCGGCAGGCGCGGCCCGGCGCCGGGGCTCTCCGCCGGAGGATTCGTCCGCGGTTTCGCGCACGTTACCGCCCACCACCGCGAGGCATATTTCGGCAACTCGCACATCTTCGAGCAGCCCCCCGAAGTCTTTGACATCGCGCAACCACAATAGCAGCCACCGGGTTTCATATCCATGACGCGCCCGGAATTATCGGCCCAGACGGAAAAAGCCATCAGGCCTGCCGCCAGAATGAGCTCCAACAAGACCCAGGTGGCGAGGCGGCGAACTCGTTTGAATGAGGAAGAACGCATGCAGGCACAATTTCATCCTGGAACACACAAGAAACCGATAGCCCCCGCCTCTCGAAAAAATTGTTACCTGGGTTCTGGAAGTACTAGAGCAGTCTAAAGTCTTTACGTGGTGTGAGAATTGATCGCGTTCGTTCCGTTTTGAATCTCCAGGATGTTTTTGGTACACAGGTACTAGAATCACCTCATTCATAAATTATCTGTTTTTAATGTTTTAGGTCTCTTCGGTAGCCAGAAAAGGTTGGCTCTCTTCGTGCTTTACTTCCGGCCGTGGGTGCGTTTCAGTAGACGAGACGCAAGGACTGCAAGTGAGGGGGAAGGGGCTTGCTTGCTGACTCTTGCGGATCGTTCCCACCTGCCTCTGAGAGGGAAGCAAGGATGGATGACCCCACGCGCCGGTGTGAAAACGACATCGGCATCTGAAACGCGCCTTCGGGGCTCCCGTTCCCAAGCGGGGGCCCCATTTTTTTGCCCTGCAAGGCAAACCTCCGCTCATCTGGAGTGGATAACCATCCCCCAAAGTTAAATGCTCAGGTTTGTGCCACTGTTCCGGTCGGAACGCCCGGGGTAACTCGGCGTTTGGCTCTCCGCGGCGCCTAATTCACCTTGCGCGTGACGGCGATGCCGGCTTGGCCTAGGACATGAGCTACCTGTGTCTCCCGTAGCCGCGAAGCGTCATATTCAAACGACACTTGCTTATTCTGGTCGTCAACGCGGAATCGCCGCAATCCATAGGTATTGGCGAATTCTTCCAGGCGGGTCAATTGCTCCAGGCTCACCGGCGACTGCAATTCATAGGTAATCTCCACAAGTGTCATGGCCGGATTATAGCAGCCTCTACCGGCAGGACCCAGCACCGCATGTAACCTCCAAACATCAAACATAGTAAGCTATCGCTACGAGGTTTCATGTCGAGTCCACAAATCCCGGCCTTGCCGATCCTGCCTCCGGCGCCGAAGGAGAAGGATCCCGTCTGCGGAATGATGGTCGATCCACAGAAGGCGGCAGGCAAGTACGAGTACAAAGGCAAAACCTACTACTTCTGCTCCACAAAATGCGCGGAACGCTTCCAGAAAGAGCCGGAGCGATTTCTAGCAACTCCGCGGAAGGCCGGGATGGAACACGCCATGGGCGCAGCGCATGCCGCTCCCGCAGCCCCATCGGGTACAGGCATGAACATGCGCTACACCTGTCCGATGCACCCCGAAATCGTGCAAATCGGGCCTGGATTCTGCCCGATATGCGGCATGGCGCTCGAACCCATGGATTTCGTCGCGACGTCCCCAGGCGAAGAGCAGCCCGATCCCGAATACGATTCCATGCGCAGGCGCCTCTGGGTTAGCGCGGCGCTTTCGCTTCCACTGCTCGTTCTCTCCATGTTCGGCGAAACCTTGGGCTTGCATCTCCCTCCGGCCACCAAAAATGCCGTCGAACTCCTCCTGGCGTCACCGGTCGTACTTTGGTGTGGCTGGCCCTTCATCCAGCGCTTCTGGGCATCGCTCGTCAATCGCAGCCCCAACATGTTCACCTTGATTGGCCTTGGCACCGGTGCCGCCTATTTTTACAGCCTTGTTGCGACGCTCTTTCCGCAACTCTTCCCGGCGTCTTTTCGAGACAAGAATGGAATTGTGGCCGTCTATTTCGAGGCTGCCGCCGTTATCACCACGCTGGTCTTGCTGGGTCAGGTTCTGGAACTTCGCGCACGCCGGAGCACCGGGGACGCCATCCGGGCGCTCCTGCATCTTGCGCCGCGAACCGCGCATCTCGTATCAGGAGGAGCCGAGTGGGATGTGCCCTTGGAGCAGGTCAAGCGCGGCGATTTGCTCCGCGTGAAGCCCGGTGAACGCATCCCTGTTGACGGCACGATTCGCGAAGGCGCCAGCGCCGTGGACGAATCGATGGTTACCGGCGAACCTCTCCCCGTCGAAAAAGCTGCAAACGATAAAGTCACCGGAGGCACTCTCAATACCAGCGGAAGTTTCGTCATGGTCGCCGAACGAGTCGGCAGCGAAACCCTGCTTGCGCAGATCGTGAAGCAAGTGAGCGAAGCCCAGCGCAGCCGCGCTCCCATGCAGCGTCTTGCGGATAAGGTGTCTGGGTACTTCGTTCCCGCAGTCGTGGCCGCGGCGATCGTCGCTTTCGTCGGCTGGGGATTGTTCGGCCCGGAGCCGCGCTTTGCTCACGCGCTAATCGCAGGCATCTCCGTGTTGATCATCGCGTGCCCTTGCGCATTGGGGCTGGCCACTCCCATGTCCATCATGGTTGCGGTGGGCCGCGGCGCTTCCGCCGGTGTGCTGGTGAGTGATGCCCAGGCGCTGGAAACCCTCGCACGCGTGGACACGCTGGTGCTCGACAAGACGGGCACGCTCACGGAAGGCCGTCCCAGCGTTTCAAACATCGAGCTCTTTGAGGGCATCACCCTCACCAGCGACGCGCTGCTCTCCCTGACGGCCAGCGTGGAGCGCCCAAGCGAACATCCCTTGGCACGCGCCATCGTTCGCGCCGCGGAGGAGAAGAAACTGCCCCTCGCCCCGGTCACCGATTTCCGGGCCACGGCGGGAGGAGGCGTCGAAGGCACAATCCTTGGCAGAAAGGTCCTGGCGGGCACCGCAACGTTTCTGAAGGCGCGCGGCATCAATATAGCGGAGTCCCGGACCGCTTCCGTGCAAGAGGGGGGATCTGCTGCCATCACCCCGGTGTTCGTTGCCGTGGACGGCCGCGCCGCGGGAATGTTCCTTTTGACTGATCAGGTCAAGCCTACCACCGCCGAGGCCTTGCAACTTCTGCGCCAGGATGGCTTGCACATCGTCATGCTGACGGGAGATCGTCAGGGCTCGGCGCAGCGCATCGCTCAGGAATTGGGCATCGCTGAGTTTGAAGCCGAGGTGCTCCCGCAAAGGAAAGAGCAGGCGATCCGCGAACTCCGGGCGAAAGGCCGCATGGTGGCCATGGCCGGGGATGGTATCAACGATGCTCCCGCCCTTGCAATCGCCGACGTGGGCATCGCGATGGGTACGGGTACTGACGTGGCCATGGAAAGTGCGGGCATCATCCTCGTAAAGGGAGATCTACGCGGGATCGTTCGTGCGCGGCGCCTTTCTCGTGCCACCCTGCGCAATATCAAGCAGAACCTCGCTTTCGCGTTTCTTTATAATGGGCTGGGAATCCCGGTGGCGGCGGGAGTTTTTTACCCCATCTTTCACTGGCTTCTCAGCCCCATGCTTGCCAGTGCCGCCATGAGTTTCAGCTCGGTGTCCGTCATCACTAATGCCCTTCGCCTGCGGCGCACCCCGCTGTGACACGCGCTTTTTTTCTCGATTGTATGATGTTTTCTAGCATCTTAAAGGAGTAAGCGGTCGGAACATTTTGTATGGGCCTGCGTATAACTAAGCAGCAGCCTCGAAAACGCTACCCAAGGGGTCGGTTATGTCCAGTAATGGCAATGGTATAGGCAATGGAAAAACGGCCAAGAAGCGCCGCCGCAGGATCATCCTCGGCTGTATCGCGGCTCTCGTCCTGATCGGTGGAGGGTATGGCGTCTATGCCGCCTTGCGCCCCAATCACGAAATTGACCCCTCAAAGCTCGCGGCGGTGGAACGCGGCGACTTGGCGCGCGTTGTGGTGGCTACAGGGAAAATTCAGCCGCTCTCAAAAATCGAAGTGAAGTCCAAAGCCAGCGGCATCGTGAAGAAGCTGTATGTTGACTATGGCGACCACGTAAAGCAGGGCGACATCCTCGCCGAACTCGACAAGGTGCAACTGGAAGCCAGCGTGCGCGCCTCCCAAGCCAACTATCAGGCTGCACAGGCCGCGCGCGATTCCGCGATCGCCGCCCTGGAGCGCAATAAAGTCGACGCGGAGGGCCCGGACGTGCCTTATCTCAAGCTCAGCATGGAACGCGCCCAACAGATGTTCAAGGACGGCGTGATGTCCAAGAGTCTCGTCGAGGACTCCGAGAAGAACTATCAGTTGGCCCTGAACAAACAGGTCAGCGCGCAACGCAACCTGGCCGTTTCGCGCGCGGAGATTGCCAAGGCCGAGGCGCAGGTGGCCCAGGCCAAGGCAGCCCTCGAAAATGCCGAAGAGGATCTGCGTAACTCCACGATCGTCAGCCCGATTGATGGGTTGGTGCTCTCCCGCGACGTTAATGTTGGCGACGCCGTGAGCTCCATTCTAGTCTTGGGATCCCAGGCCACCTTGATCATGACCATGGGGGACATCAGCGAAGTTTACGTCCAGGGCAAGGTGGATGAAGCCGACATCGGCAAGGTTTATCTGAACCAACCCGCGCGCATCGTCGTGGAATCCTTCAAGGACAAGAAGTTCACGGGCAAGGTGACCAAGATCTCCCCTATGGGCAAGGAGAAGGACAACGTCACCACGTTTGAAGTACGCGTCTCCATCTCCAACCCGACCCTCGAACTCAAGGCCAACATGAGCGCCAACGCCGAAATCCTTCTCGAGGAAAAGAAAAACGTCCTGATGGTGCCCGAGGCTTCCCTCATTTATGACAAGGACCGCAGCGCTTCGGTCGAACTGCCGGACCCCAGGGCGGAGAACGGCCGCAAGAAAGTGTCCGTGAAGCTGGGCATCTCCAACGGCGTAAAAACGGAAATCATCTCCGGCCTCACTGAAAAACAGCAAGTCGTTCTTCAGTAGCGCGGGGTCCCTATGACCTTTCGGGATCTATTGCGAGACACCATCGCGACGCTCTTGGCGCACAAACGGCGCACGCTGCTGACCATGTTCGGGATCGCCTGGGGGATCATTTCCATCACCGTGATGGTTGCGGCGGGCGAAGGCCTGGGCCGCGGCATCCAGAAGCAACAGGAAAATTTCGGCAAGGATGTGATGATCGTTTTCGCTGGCCGCACCAGCATGCAGGCAGGAGGCACACGCTCTGGCCGCGTCGTCCACTGGATGGAAGACGACTACAAGGAAGTGGCCAGGGAAGCGCCGGCCTGCAAGTACGTGATGCCGGAGCTTGGCAATAACGTGAAAGTGCACAGCGCTTTCAACAGCGGTGACATCGACACAGTCGGCTCCCTCCCGCCTTTCACTGAGATCCGCAGCATCGACACTGCGCAGGGACGCTTCTACAACTACGAAGACAATGAAGAGGGCCGGCACGTGGCGTTCCTGGGCAGCGATACGAAAAAGCAATTGTTCGCCGAGCGCGAAGCACTGGGGCAGACTATCGAGTTAAATGGCATACCCTACACGGTGATCGGCGTCATGAAGACGAAGGATCAGAACTCCAGCTACGACGGGGTCGATATCCGGAAAATTTTCATCCCGTTTAATTCCATGAAGCGGGATTTTCCAAACAAACCCCCGGCGGCGGAGCATACCGTCGACCGGCTGCTGGTGGCGCCCTGGTCGCTTGCAACGCATCCGGATTGTGTGCGCCAGGTTCGCCGCACCCTGGGGAGGCTGCATAGCTTCGATCCGCGGGACGAGGAAGCGGCCAGCATCTGGGATACGGTCAAGAATGCCCAGGCCACCCGCATGATTTTTGTGGGTATGGAAATTTTCATGGGCGCCGTGGGCGTGGCCACGATATTTCTCGGCGGGTTGAGCGTAATGAACGTCATGCTGGTGAGCGTGCGGGAGCGCACGCGCGAAATCGGCGTGCGCAAGGCTCTGGGAGCCACGCGCGAATCCATCCTCCACCAGTTTTTCCTGGAAACCATATTTGTCGTGGTCATCAGCGGCGGCGCGGGGCTCGTTATTTCATACGGTTTCTGTGCTCTGGTCAACCTGCTGCCGAAGATTCCGTATTTTGACGGTTTGGATGCAAGCTGGAAACTTGCGGCCCTCACCATAAGTTTGTTGGGTTTGATTGCCGTGCTCTCCGCTTTGTATCCGGCGAATCAAGCCGCATCCGTGGATCCGATAGAAGCGCTTCGCTTCGAGGCAGGTGGATGAGGGAGTCTTCAGTGCTCAGTTTTCAGTTGTCAGTGGAAGAGAAGAATGGGAAAGACAAAGGAGATCTTACTCGCCGAATATAGATGCTCAGCGTGGAGGCGCAGAATCTTTGCTTACCCTTTCAATCAGCCCGGCCAACATTCTCTTGATTTCGTTGACTCGGGGCTGCAGAGCCGCGAATTGTTTATCGGTGAAGAGATGAAGATCTTTGGCCAGCAGGATGTAGTATTCAAGCTCGCTCGCGGAGCCGAGCGCGATATGGAGGAACTGGCGCAATTCAGGGTTTGCCGCGCGACCGCAGCCTTCTGCAATGTTTGCCGGAATGGAGAAGGCAGCTCTGCGAATTTGGCTGGTAAGGCCAAAGACTTCGTGCCTTGGGAAGACGGCTGTCACGTTATACATGCTTACAGTAAGCGCGTGACTCTTTTGCCAGACCTTCAACTTGGTGTAGTCCTGCATGGTTGCACCCATGAAAACCCTTTCTCTTTGTTTACTTATAACTGACTACTGATAACTGTCAACTGGGGTGGGCCATTATGCTGATTGAAGTCTTCAAAGAAGCCTGGGCTGCGCTGGGACGCAATCGCGTGCGCAGCCTGCTCACGATGACCGGCATTTCCTGGGGGATTGTGGCGGTGACGCTGCTCTTAAGCTATGGCTCCGGTTTCCGCAGCGTGCTGATTTACACATTCGAAGTCTTCGGCAAAGCCGCGGTCATCTGCTGGCCAGGAACGACGAGCGAACAAGCCGGCGGGGAACGCGCCGGCAAGGAAGTGCGTTTCGAGCAGGAAGATGCCGACTGGGTGAAGGCGCAATCGCCGCTCATCAAGCGTGTGACGCTGGAAACCGTGCGGTGGAAGGGCATTTCGCATGAGGAGCGGCTGTCGGACACCGCCACCCGCGGCGTCTACCCGGAATACGGCGAGATGCGCAACGAAGTGCCCTCCGAGGGCCGCTGGATTTCGGCGGAGGACATCGCCGAACGCCGCCGCGTGGTGTTCTTGGGAGCCCGGATAAAAAAGAAACTCTTCAGCGGGACGCCCGCCGTCGGCGAGACGGTGCGCATCAACGGAGTGCGGTTCACCGTCATCGGCACTATGGATATGAAGTTTTCGGATAGCTGCTATTTCAACTGTGATGATGAGTCCGCTTTCATTCCGTACACCAGCGCCGCGGATATTTGGGATGCCCGCTATGCCAGCGTGATGGTCTTCGAGCCGGTGGCGCCGCAATTTGAAGCGCAGGCCATGCAGCAGTTCCGCACGGCAATCGCCAACCGCCAGCATTTTTCCCCGAACGACAAACGGGCTATCACCATGTTCGGCCGGCAGGAGTTCAAGCCGATTTATGACGGCATCACTCTGGGTATTGAAGGGCTGTTGTTCCTGATCGGCGCCATGACGCTGGGCATCGGCGGCGTGGGCGTGATGAACATCATGCTGGTTTCCGTGGACGAGCGCGTTCGCGAGATCGGTTTGCGGCGCGCCCTCGGCGCAAGGAAAGCACACATTCGCTGGCAGTTCTTGCTGGAAGCGCTGGTGCTTACGCTGGCGGCGGGGGCCATTGGAATGTTTTTCTCCTGGGTGCTGACGTCATCAATTGGCACGCTGCCCTTTCTCGGGCCCGTGTATGAGGACGACTCGGGGAAAGTGGACATCCATTTAGAGCTCTCCGTTATGACCATGCTCATGTCCACCCTGATACTCATCGTCGTCGGGGTGGTCAGCGGCTGGGTGCCGGCTATGCAAGCCGCCAAACTCGATCCCGTCGAAGCTCTCCGCTACGAGTAATTGAAAGCACCGCGGGAAGAGAGCGCCAAAAGCATCGTGGAATAGCCGGAGGAGAATGGTAGTCGCTTTGTCCCACGAGCCTGTGTCCGCTGCACTTGTGTTCTGCCCGCAATCGAGTAACTTTCCGCTTGCATGGTCAATCGCTGCTGTTCAGGAGTAGACTGCGTGCTTAACCGTCTGGGCCGGCTCATTCTGGCAATTGGGCTCGCTGCCCTTGGCTATTTGCTGATTTATCGGCCGCTTCAATTGCATTGGGGAGCGACAAAGGAAGAAGTTCACCGAGCGATGCCCGGCGACGAGATTCAGCCCAAGCCGATATTCAACGCGATGCGGGCCATCACCATTCAAGCGCGGCCAGAGGCGATTTGGCCTTGGTTGGTGCAGATGGGTTACAGGCGGGCTGGTTGGTATGGCTACGACTGGATTGACAACGACGGAATCCCGAGTTCGATGCAAATCCTTCCGCAGTGGCAACGGTTGAAGGTTGGCGACACAATTCCAATCTGGAGAAACATCGAATTTGCCGTAAGAACGCTCGAACCTAATCGAACTCTTGTCTTCGCCGGCGGCAACGGCAGTAATAGCAACAGCAACGGCAACAGCATGGCCTTGGGCCTCTATCCGATTGGCGCAAATCACACGCGCTTGCTCTGGCGCATTCGTCTGGCCCCATACGCCTGGAATTCACCGTTGATCGCCGCGCAAGTTTTCACGGACCTCGCTGATTTTGTCGCCGTGCGGCAAAACATACTGGGAATCAAGGCCCGAGCGGAAGGAGTCCCTCCGGAAGCGCCTCAAATCATGTACGCGGGACTCGCCTTATGGTTGGGAGCCTTTCTTTCCTTTCTTGCCGCCGAGATCACATTGGTTTTCTCCAAGGGGTTGCTGAAGCCCTTCCTTGTCGCTGCGGCCATCGGCCTACTGACTGTCTGGTTGGTCTTAGTGAAACCCGCTCTCTGGATTTGCGCGATGGGGACGCTGCTGACGTGGACTCTTCTTTGGTGGGCAGTGCATGCGAAGAAAGTCGTACCGTCGGCTTCACACAAGCTGGACGCACCCGCGTAGCTTCTCGCTTGCGTACTTCATCCTGCTATATTTGGGGCTGCCGCCCGGCAACACGAGCCTCTGGGAGAGGGAACCGATGGTCAAGACAGCAATGATCGTTGTGGATGTGCAGCGCGATTTTTGTGCGGGAGGCGCGCTGCCTGCCTGGGACACTCCGTCCCTGCTGGCGCCGCTCCAGGAATGCATCGACGCGGCCCGGCGTAGCGGCGTGACCATCATCTTCACGCAGGACTGGCACCCAGCAAATCACAACTCATTTCAGATGAATGGCGGAAAATGGCCCATCCATTGCGTCGAGAATACCCCTGGCGCGGAACTCATGCCGCCACTTTGTGCCGCCGCCGGCGACATCGTCATCCACAAGGGAACTTCGATTGATGGCGAAGGCTACTCGGCTTTCGATTCCACCGGTCTCGAAGCGCGTCTCCGCGAATTGAAAATCGGCCGCGTTAGCGTTGCCGGCATCGCCACTGAATACTGCGTTCGCGCCACGGCATTGGACGCGAACCGCGCGGGCCTCGAAACCATTTTGCTCACCGATCTCATTCGTCCCGTCGAGGAAAGTGCCGCCCCGAAGGTCCTGACGGAACTCGGCCGTGCGGGCGTTCAACTCATGCCGTCGCCACGCTGGCTGCTGCTTCTGAAAAAGTAATGGAATCGCGAAGAAGTCCTAAGGGGGCTTTTGTCAGCGGTTACTTCCCGAACTAATTCTGTCCCAGCAGCGCATCGAAATACGCCAGCATGTCCGGGGAATTCCAGTCCTGCGGCCCGACGATCTTGCGCGCGATCTTACCCCTACGGTCGATGATGTACGTTTCCGGATACATGACCGTCCCATAATCCTGCGCCGATTTCTTGGAGGGATCGCGATAGGTCAGATAATTGATGCCGTGGTCCTGAATGAATTTAAGGTAAGCGGCCTGATCCTCATCCACGCTGACGCCAAGGACCATTCCATTCCTGCCGACGATGCGCTGGTTCAGCTGGATCAGCGCGGGCGTTTCTTCCACGCATGGCGGGCACCACGTGGCCCAGAAATTCAGCACCACCACCTTGCCGCGTAGATCGGAGAGATGCGCGCTCTTGCCATTCAGTTCGATCGGGAAATCGTAGGCCGTCCTTCCGGCAATCGACGACTCTCCTTGCCGGTAGTGGGGCAAGGTGAAAAACGCCAGCACCGCGAAGGCAAATCCCATGCTGCCCCAGGCAAACAATTTCCGGAGAACGGTATTCATATATAGCTATAATAACGTAGAGAATCCGCAGCGGAAAGTCTGGCTGAATCCAACCCTTATGAGCCCTTCGTTGCCACTTTCGCCTCGCATTTCCGCCATTGTTCCGGCGCGCAATGAAGAAGCGGTCATCGCCGCCTGTATTGCATCCTTGGCACAGCAGCCCGAAATTGCGGAGATTCTTGTGGTCAACGATCAATCCACCGATCGCACCGCAGAAATCGTGCGCGGGCTCATCCCGAAATTGCCTCAGGTGCGCTTGCTCGAATCAACCGGGCTTCCCCTAGGCTGGATTGGAAAAAACAATGCGGTGTGGCTCGGCGCTCAACAAGCAAAGGGCGATTGGCTGCTCTTTACGGATGCGGATGCCGTGCATGAGAAGGACTCAGCCGCGAAGGCGCTGCAAATTGCCGCGCAATCGAACGCCGCACTGGTCTCTTTTTCTCCCGACCAAGTGATGAACACCTGGTACGAAAAAGCGCTCATCCCTTTCGTTTATAGACGGCTCAACAGGAACTTCTCTTTCGACGAAATCAACGATCCACGGAACGATGCGGCTGCTGCCAACGGGCAATTCATCTTGATCCGCCGCGACGCTTACAACGCCGTCGGTGGCCACGCCAGCATTGCCGGAGAAGTGCTGGAGGATGTGGCTCTCGCCAAACTGGTGAAGCGCGCCGGCAATCGCATCTGGTTCGGCAGCGGCAAGGGCTTCGTCCGTGTCCGGATGTACCGCTCCTTCCCAGCCATGTGGGCTGGCTGGAGAAAGAATCTCTATCAGTTGGAGGGCGGCAGCCCCGCGGAAGTCTATAAACAGCTTCTGGCGGAATGCGCCTTCCTGCTCGGCCCGCTTGCTCTGATCGCCCTGGTCATCCTCAAGTGGCATCGCCTGGACTTCGCCATCCTCCTCGGCCTTTTTTTTCTTCTCATCACCCATGCCATGCACTTCCAGGCCTTGCGCCGTAACCAATTCTCCCCTGCCTTCACCGGGTACCTGATTCCCGGCTCCCTCTTGTATACCGCTATCTTATGTGCCTCCTATCGGTGCCACACACGGGGTAAGCTGGAATGGAAGGGAAGGGAGTATCCGGTGGGTACCCCTGATGCATCGAAAGGGTAGCGGATTAGAACAATGGTGTACTTGACGCGCAAAATCGAGTTCTCGGCTTCGCATCTCTACCACAACCCCGCGTTCAGCGCGGAGGAGAACCAGCGCATTTTTGGCAAGTGCAATAATCCCCATGGCCATGGGCACAATTACACCTTGGAAGTCACCGTGGCGGGAGAGCCGGACCCTGCAACCGGCATGGTTCTGGATTTGAAGGAATTGAAAGAAATCCTGGAGCGCGAAATCACGCAGCGCATGGATCACCGCTTCCTGAACTATGAAGTTCCCGAGCTCCAAGGGCAAATTCCCACGTGTGAAAACATTGCCAGAGTGATCTGGAATCTTTTGGAGCCACGAATTCGTCAGGGCAAACTGCACCGCGTGCGTTTATACGAGACGCCCGATCTGTTCGCCGACTGCTACCGCAATGGAGCAAATCCCGCGTGAGCGCGGCGCTCAAAATCGAACTTGGGCGGCGCTATCGTTTCGCGGCGTCGCACCGGCTGCACAGCGATGCGCTGAGCGCCGAAGAGAATGCCCGCGTTTACGGGAAATGCAATAACCCCTATGGCCACGGGCACAACTATGTTGTGGAAATCAGCGTGTCAGGGACGCCAGATCCCGCCACGGGCATGATCGTGAATCTAGTGGACCTGGACGGTTTCGTCGAGCGGGAAGTAATCGAAGCCTTCGACCACAAATCGCTCAACGAAGACGTGCCCGCATTTCGCGGGAAAGTGCCGACGACGGAGAACGTTTGCAGGGAGATTTACCAGCGTCTGAAGCACTTCCCGAAGGCCAGGCTAGAGCGTGTGCGCGTCGAAGAGACGTCGAATAACGCGTTCGAGTACGCCGGGGAAGAAATTTAGGATCGCGCTGCGGTCCGATCGAGGGGGAATGAGCCAGTGAACAAACCAACGGAAATCATGCTGCACGAAACGAAACTCGAAATGCCGCAGGAGAATATCGCCGACCTGGTGCGCAAGATGCTCGCCGCCCTGGGCGAAGATCCCAATCGCGAGGGCCTGCGTAAGACGCCAGAACGCTTTGAAAAGGCGCTGAAATTCCTCACCAGCGGCTACCACTTGAACCTCGACAGCGTGCTGAACGGCGCCACGTTCAGCGTCCACTACGACGAAATGGTGGTCGTGAAGGACATCGAATTCTTCAGCCTTTGCGAGCACCACTTGTTGCCGTTCTTCGGCAAGGCTCACGTTGCTTATCTTCCCAGCCAGAAAGTGCTGGGTTTGAGCAAGATCGCCCGCTTGGTGAACATGTATGCCCGCCGCTTGCAGATTCAGGAACGCATGACCAGCCAGATTGCCGACGCCATCGCCGAGAAAATCAGCCCGGAGGGCGTGGGCGTAATCATTGAAGCGCGCCACCTCTGCATGCAGATGCGTGGAGTGGAAAAGCAGCACGGCCAAGCGGTCACCAGCGCCATGCGCGGCGCCTTCCGCCACAACAAGCAGACCCGCGACGAATTCCTGTCCCTGGTGCGCGCGAAACAGAGTTAAGGAAGGGCGCGGACCCTAGGCTGTTACTATCCTGACGCGCCCGATTGCGTCCTGGCGAAACGACCTTACTTCTTGGCGATAGCTACCGAAGCCCGCGTCATCTCCCAATCAATATTCAACGTCGCGCCCATCCCGGCCTTCGCGAAGGCGATTGTGAGGTTCTCCACCGCTGCGGGTAGGGCAGAGACCTTCATATCAATTCGCGCGAGGTCATTCGTCACCCCGGGATAATCGGTGCCCCACTCGCCGGTCTTCTTGCTCAAAATGAGCGTCCACTTATCTGTGCCGGGAATCGTGAACAACGTGTAACTTCCCGCCGGCACGGCGGTGCCGCCAACCACCAAGTCGGCATTCGTCACAAACGTCGTCGCTTCATTTGCGCCCGTCCGCCAAACCTGGCCGAACGGCACGAGCCCGCCATAAATCTTCCGCCCCTTGGCCCGTGGGCTAGAGTAGTCAATCGTTATGCTTTTGCCGCCCCCCAGGTCAAAAGTAGCAGTCGCCGGGGGGCTCGGGCGCTTCGACTTATCCTGCTGCGCCAGAAAAACGGTGGCGCACAACGCCAGGCCGAGACACATCACGGCAGTTCTTACCAAAATTTTGCTCATTGGTTCTCCTCTTGAGTTTTCATTCCGTGGTCAACGTGGTCTTACGGGTAAGGCTGAGACCTTACCACGAGTATTCAACCGGATTTGTCCCAGCGTTGCAAGTGCTCTGCCATCGTTGGGCAGCGGCTCACCTTCGAGTGACCAACGATCTTGGAGTTGCAGCGTGTTGGTCTACTCTGCGGGCGCTGCCTGCAGGCAACCTGTACCACCACGGTGTGCCGTCACCTTCTTTCGTGGCTGGCAATGCGCAGCAGTTTCTTCCACTTCAGTTCCGCACTACTGACGGGCGCGTCTGAAGAACACCGTCAACAGCGCCGTTGCCACAGGCAGGACGATACCCCAAGCGAAGAATCCCACGGCGGCAATCGGACTCGCCAGTGCAAAAGCGACAGCGGTCACCAGGCCCAGAACTCCGTAAAGCACGAAGAGCCAGCGGATGGCGAGTTCGAGTCTGCCAGCCGAAAAGATGGGAGCTGCAAACAGACACGCGATCCCCAGGAAGAACCCCCACCCAAGTATCTCCAGGGAGAGCATGACCGAGTGCAGCCCATAGGCTAGAAACCAGCTTATGCCTTCTGTTTCGCCGGAAGAGATCCGCTGCCGCACAACTGAAAGCTGCGCGAAGCGGTTAATGCTCACCACAGCGCAGAATAGCGCTGTGAAGATCATCGCCAATCGGCTCAGGATCCGCATGCCAACTGGAGTAGCTTCATGGATGCTGGCCATCAACACGACGAGGACCACTGCGTAAAGTATGGTGGTAATGCCGCCGAACAGTTGAAGTGCACCCGCAGGCGGCAAGACAAATCCGTGCGCGGCAAGGTACGCACCGGCCCAGATGAAATAGACAATTCCTATCACGGTCACGATTGCCGCGGACCAAAACCCCAGATAGCTAGTCAGGGCTGTCGGCACAATACTTTTTGGTGAATCCATCTAGATCGCCTCCGTTTATTTCGCCAAGCATATCGCATATCGGCCGAGTCAACGTTGGCGAGTGCCACTTTCCGATCACCCGGCTTCCCATTTGATGGAACTTATCGCGAGTCAGCCCCGCACCCAGCAGGCGCTCAGGGCTCACAACACGATGTGATATGGCGCACTGCGCTTATTCCCCAATAGGTCCAGCGTCTCTCTGTAATAACGCATTTCGCGCCGCTGGGTCTGCGGGCCCTCCAACCGCGCTCGGAACCAGGGATTCGGACCCCCTTGCTCGCCGTTCCGCGAGCCTACTTCAATACAATTCGTGCGGAGGTCTGCATGCTGCATCTCGATACCGGCAATACCGGTTTTATGATCTTGTGCTCCAGCCTGGTGATGTTGATGACGCCAGGCCTAGCCTTCTTTTATGGCGGGCTGGTGGGGCGCAAGAACGTCCTGGCCATCATGATCCAGAGTTTCGTTTCCATGGGCTGGACGACTGTCATCTGGTACATCTATGGATATTCTTTATGCTTCAGCGGGGACTGGCACGGTGTAATCGGCAACTTTCACAACGCCTGTCTGCGAGGAATTGGCCTCAACACGCCATCGCCAAATGACACGATACCGGCGTTTGTGTTTATCGCCTATCAGATGATGTTTGCGATCATCACGCCGGCGCTCATCTCCGGCGCCTTCACCAATCGGGTGACCTTCAAGGCCTACATGTTCTTTCTAACCGCATGGCTGACCTTCGTGTATTTTCCCTTCGTGCACATGGTGTGGGGCGGGGGATTCCTGCAGCAATGGGGCGTGAAGGACTTCGCCGGTGGGATTGTGGTGCACAACATCGCCGGGATGGCGGCACTCGCGTCCGTGTTGTACGTGGGCAAGCGGCGGGTGCTGGATCGCGGACCGCACAACATTCCCCTGGTGGCGCTGGGCACCGGGCTACTGTGGTTCGGATGGTATGGCTTTAATGCGGGGAGCGAGATGCGCGTGGATTCCGTGACGGCCGTGGCGTTTCTGAACACCGACGTGGCCGCGTCGTTTGCCGCCATTGCCTGGCTGATGATGTCCTGGATGCATGAAAAGAAACCGAAGTTCCTGGGTCTGCTAACCGGTGCGGTGGCGGGATTGGCGACGATTACGCCGGCAGCGGGTTATGTCTCACCGACCACGGCAGTGATTATCGGCATCGTCTCCGGCGTGGTGTGCTACTACGCGGTGGAAATGAAAAACAAGCTCCACTGGGATGACGCACTGGACGTATGGGGAGTTCACGGAGTCGGTGGATTCCTCGGAATCGTCATGCTGGGCATTTTCGCCAACAAGCAATTCAATCCGGATGGCGCGAATGGTTTGCTCTATGGCGACCCCACGTTTCTCTTGAAGGAGGTCACCGCAGTGACCTTCTCATCGGTATGGGCATTCGTGTTCACCTACGCCATGTTGAGGATCATCGATGGATTCACCCCCGTCAAAGTGACTGAGCTTACGGAAGAGATGGGCTTGGACGAATCGCAACTCGGCGAACACGCTTACGAGCAAATGCCCGAGTGATGTGACGCGGTTCAATCTCCCCCGCGGGAGTGGGAGAAAATCCAGAGCTTGACGGGTACTCGCTGCTGGCGACCAGGCGACCAAGACAACTCGCTTACGAGCGGGTGTCGGCTGATCTTTAAAAATTGCCGTCTGAAAACACGAGATTCCGCTGGCAAAGAGAGTTTGCTGTCAGCTTAAAGACCCTGGCCTGGCGAACGCACTGACCGCAAACCGCCCCGCAACCCACTGTTGCAACCGCTTTACACTTAGAACACTCCTATGCTAATTTAGAAAGGTCGAAGAAAAGAGGAAATTTAAAGGGATGACGGTTGGGGGGCACTTGAGCGACGCGAAAGCTATGTTGATTGAGCAATTCCGCAG
>Ga0074045_10000698_pt1 | contig 32907 bp, 27 predicted proteins | sample BogForMeECP23OM2_FD_94442 | JGI IMG/M metagenome (GOLD analysis project Ga0074045, IMG submission 94442) | Bog forest soil microbial communities from Calvert Island, British Columbia, Canada - Bog Forest MetaG ECP23OM2 | ecosystem: Environmental > Terrestrial > Soil > Wetlands ...
AACCGCCTGCGTCGACGCATTGGTAATATAGTAGTTGATGATCATGTTGATCGGCGCCTGCGCGATCGCGGCAAGCCGTGGCGTGTAGTAAGCGGGGCTGAGCGAATACTGGGTCGTGTCGTAAATTCCGAGCACGAAGTGAGGATTGCCGTCGATGAAATGCGCGAGGTTGGCCGGGTCGATCCACGCCTTCATGCCCGAACGCGCCGACGCATTGAGCTTAACGATCGCGTAGGGGCTCTGCGCCATCAGCACGTTGCCGCTGGAATCCTCGATTGTTCCCCCAACCTGGTAGGTCCCAGGCGGCAAGGATGTCATGTCGAGGGTGCCTGTGAACTCGGCCGACTCGGGAGTGAAGGTCTGGCTGGCGACAATATTGCCGCCCGCATCCGTCGCGCTGATTTCAACCTGAAGGCTCGAGAGCGAGATTCCCGCCGGCGGATTTACGGTCAAATCCAGGCTTGCGACCTGGCTTTGATCCGAGAACATCAGTCCGCGGTAGTTCGGGTACAGCAGAAACATCTGGAGCGCCGGCGGCAGCTCCTGTTGCAGCGACATGTTTGCAAACCATGCATTCCCGGCCGGCACTGCGTCGTAGGTCTGCAGGCGAAGGGACGCAGTCTTGCCTGAGGCGACGGTCACATGCTGCCGAGTCACGGTGGTCCAGTCGGTGGTGTTCTTGAAGATAGGAGAACGGGCGAAGTCGTATAGAAAGAACATCGCGCCAGCGATGGAATTCACGCCAATAAAACCTTCCGTCTTGATCTGGCCGCTGAGCGTGTACACCTGTCCGCCGCTAACCTTAAGCGAGTTCGCCGCGACCGGAGTGGGGTTGCCGCAAGCCGCGGAATCGCTCATCTCCAGGCTGGCGGCGCCGTTGGGCGCCGGTGTGGCCGGATCGATGGCGAAGCAGGTGCTCGGAAGTGTCCAACCGGTGGTACCTGCCGAGAAATCGCCATTCACCAGCAGATTAGAACCCAATGACCAGCCAACTTCTGAAGCGGTCAAGCCGCCGTCGACGACTGCTTGAGCAAAGGCGGGAGATCCGCGTATCAGTGAAAGAGTATACAGTATTAGTACTAAAACAGAGCATTTAGCTAATGATGTAGTAGTTAATGATGGAATAGCTAATGATGTATAGTATCGGTATCGATGCGACATGATCGTTGCCCCGGATCGAGTCGACGTGCACTTCACAATCGCTTAAAGAGCAACTTCCCTGCCGCTGGATATGTGTCATCTGTGGATACTCACTGATGCTCCAGGGTGGAACACTCTGTCGCGTAACAACGCACGATCTTCGCGTCGATGACACATTTCATTTCGCGCGCGAGCTAATCGAGGTTCTCCGCAGAGCGCGATGAGACTGCGTGTCGTAAAGTTGAGATAAGATGCGACATGGGATTGGCGGTACTGTCCAAAAGCGGGCAACACAGAATTGGCCCGGCGAGAGTGCCGGCTTCCTTAAGATTCAAAGACCGCGTCCGCGCCCTGCCCCGCTATGCCCGGACGGCAGTTACGTGGCATAGTGGCGGACCGCAGTTTTGCTATGAATGCCTGAGGCTGGCGGAAAGTTCAGGGATAACCAGGAAACACCTCTTCTTTCCGGTTTTCGGGCAGGAGAATCGTCAAACCTAGCGGAGAGAGAATCGTCGCAATGACCCACGAACCGGTAAAACAGGCGGCGCCATCGGCGCAGGCGTCTGCACCGGAGAGGGACCCCGCAGGCGCAAGCGACGGCGATGCGGAGACCCCTCGCAAAATCAGAGAGGCTCTGCTCAAGACATTCTTCACGGGTCTTTCCTGGACCACCGCCGCCCGCGGACTCAGCTCAATGGGTACCGCTGCGCGGTACATCGTCTTCGTGCGGTTGCTCAAACCCTTTGACTTCGGCGTGATCGCCAGTGCGACATTGATCTGCTCAGCGCTGCTTGCGGGGACGGATCCGGTCATGGGACAGGCGCTCATCCAGCAGGAGGATGAGATCGATCCCTATCTTGACACTCTATTGATGACCTCATTCGTGCGCAGCCTGATTATCGGATTGATCCTGGTTGTGTGCTCGCGTCCGCTGGGCGCCTTCTTCCATTTGGGCGATGCGTACACCGTCTTCTGGGCGATGGTTCCGCTTCCAATCCTTCGCGCGATTCAGAGCCCACGTCTTATATCGCTTTATCGGCGTCTCGATTTCCACTTGATCACTGTCCTGAACGTCTCGGAGGTCGCGGCAAGCTTCATATTCGGGCTGATGGCCGTGCTGTACTGGCGCGATTGGCGCGGTCTGGTGTTCTCACTGCTCGCCGGCGCAGCAGTGCGGGACATTTTGACTTACTGGCTATTTCCTCATTGGCCGCGGCTGAGGTTCAGCATGGCGCGCGCAAAAACCATGCTCTCGTTCGGATTGTGGTTCAGCTTTGGCACGCTGTGCGATTTCATTGCGAAGCAACTCGACAATCTGGTCGTGGGCCATCTGCTCGGACCCGCGGCGCTGGGCAACTACCAAATGGCCTTTCGCGCAGGGGAGATGCCGGTCGCGGAATTTACGACGTCCGCTTTCGTGGTGACGTTTCCGATGGTGGCGCGACTGCGCGGGGATCGCCACGCGAGAGCGCGGCTGCTCTGGTCGCTGATCGGAGTCGTGAGCGCGGTCGGGGTCGCATACGCCGCATTCATTTTCGCCTTTGGCCCGCAGATCGTGCTCCGGTTATTCGGACCAGCCTGGATTCACGCAGTCGCTCCGCTCAAGGTCCTGTGCATCTACGGGCTCCTGCAAGGGTTCCTGGTAGTCGGGCGAAGTTTTCTCAGCGGGCTGGGACATCCGGAACGCTACGTCATCCCGGCCGCCGTCCGCGCAGGGGTCCTGGCCATCGCGATCTATCCATTGACAGCATTGCACGGCCCCACCGGCGCAGCGGCCGCGGGTGTAATATCGATTTTGGTCGCGCTGCCGTTGATGGGCTACCTGCTGCAGCAAACGGAGTAGGCCGGCGAGATGAGATCCTCGAGCACGGCGACGGCGCCATCCACGCAATCGGGACGGCCGCTGGTCAGCATCATAATCACCAACTACAACTACGGCCGGTATTTGCGCGCCGCAATTGACAGTGCGCTCGCGCAAACTTATTCGCCGGTCGAAGTAATCGTGGTCGACGACGGTTCGACTGACGAATCACGCGAGGTCATCGAATCATACGAGAAACGCATTGCGCCGATAATCAAGGCCAATGGCGGGCACGGCTCGGCGCTCAATGCCGGGTTCGCGGCGAGCCGCGGCGAGATCGTAATTTTCCTGGATGCCGACGATGAATTGCTGCCCGAAGCCGTCGATCAGGTGACAAAGGCCTGGCGCCCAGGCGTGGCCAAGGCGCAGTTTCAGCTCGAAATGGTCGATGAGCGCGGCAAGCAGCTTGGGATGCGCGTACCTACGTTCGATGATTTCATTCCCAACGGAGACATCCGCGATCGAATCGTTCGCTTCGGCGAGTACCCGTCCTCGCCCTCGAGCGGCAACGCATACTCCCGCACGGCGCTCACCCGGCTGATGCCGATGGATGAGGCGATCTGGGTGGCAGGCGCGGAGAAGTCGCTGGTTTTCTTGACGCCGTTTTTTGGCGATGTGGTGTCGCTATGCACGCCGCTTGGCCGCTATCGCATTCATGCGTCCAACGACTCGGGCTTCAAGGGCCGCCATCTGGAAAAGCTTCACCGGCGACTGAGCGCGGTGTATTTCATTCCGGAGTCGATTTGCCGGGTCGCGGCGTCCAAGGGGATCGAGCTGGATCCGCGCGTGCTGGGTTCGACCTCGCGGGAACTAAAGCTCAGGATGGCTTCGATCCGCCTTGATCCGAAGACTCATCCGATCGCGGGCGACACGCGGCTTAAGTTGCTGGTCAAGGGAATAAGAGCGTCGCTACGGGAACCGGATCTGAATCTCAGAATCCGGGCAACGCAGGTCGCGTGGTTCGTCCTGATGGCCGGCGCGCCGATGCCCATAGTCTCCCGTTTGATCGCGCCTTCGCGATAGCCGCCGAATCATCCGCCCTGCCCGGCCAAACCGTTGCTCGCGGACCGCGCAGGATCGGGCTTTACCAGGTAGGCGACGCGATCGTGGAACTGGCTAAGCCTCGGAACCGCATTCGGCGACGCGAGAGCTGAAATGAATTCGTTGACCGCGCGCGCGCATCCATCCCAGTTGTAATAGTCATCGACAATTACTATTCCGCCCGGCGTGACGTGCGGATACAGGTTTTCCAGGCAGACGCGGGTGGAATCGTACCAATCGCCGTCGAGTCGCAGCACCGCTATTTGGCAAGGAGGGGCAAACCGCGGGATCGTTTCATTGAACCATCCCTTGACGAGCGAGAACGAAGTTGCGCCGGAAAGCTTCATTGCTGCAGCCGCTTCTTCTTGCGCGGCGGTGCAGTTGTTGTAGTAGGTTGGCGACTTGGTATTGCCTTGCCACGCAACCGCCGAGGCACCGTCCAGGTCTTCGCGCGCCGCCGGCAATCCTTCGAAGCTGTCGAACAGAAAGTAATTCCGATCGGCGCCGAGCACCTCCGCCATGCCGGCGCTCATGCCACCGCGCCACACTCCGCACTCGACCACGCAGCCGGAGGTCGCCCCGAACTTGGCGCAGAGCTCGAGGTTATCCACATACATGGCCTCGTGTATCATGGTGTAGGCGCGGTACTTGCGGTAGATGCGTCGAAAGCCCGCGCGAAGGCGGCGCCTTTGAAGAATCGCTGCGAGAACTGAAGGTGGCGGAATCAAATCCGAAAGACTCATCAGGAGCGACGCTATCCGACGCCGGAAACCCGAGTCAACGATTGCGTTGGCCGGCTATCGAAGACCGCCCGCGGTTGTATTGCTCGATTCGGAATTGATAGACGGAGGACGGAAACAGAACGATGCGCAAGCGCCTGGCATCCTTTTATGCAGGGGAGATGTATGCGGAAGATAGACCGAGCCCATCCGCTCGAGTCGTCGTGCCGATGGTGGTCGAGCTGACTCATCCGTCGAGCGTGCTGGACGTTGGCTGCGGCCGCGGCGCGTGGCTGAGCGCATTCATCGCACAAGGAATCGAGAAAGTCGTCGGACTCGACGGAGACTACCTCCCGCCATCGACGCTGTTGTTTCCCGCCGATCGCTTTCGTCCCACGAATCTCGGCATCAGGTTCGAAATTCCACCGGATCGATTCGACTTGGCCATTTGCCTCGAGGTGGCCGAGCATCTGCCCGCGCGCAATTCGAAGCATCTGGTGCAGCAGCTTACTTCCGCGGCGCCGCAAGTCCTCTTTTCTGCGGCGCCTCCCGGTCAGCGGGGCGGAGGGCACATCAACTGCCAGCCGCTTTCCTACTGGCGAAAAGTCTTCGCAGAGTTCGGATTCAAGATGCTCGATCCGTTCCGACCGAAACTTCGCGACGACCAGCGTGTGGCTTGGTGGTATCGTCAAAACATGGTCCTGTTCGTCTCGCCGGATGCGATCGCCGCCAATCCGGGGCTGGCGGAGTGCGCAGAGGTTCCGGCGGGCTTAGAATCCGAATGGGTCTACATGTGGACCGCAGGACCGCAATGTTGGCCCGCGACAGGGGCACGGGGGCTGACCCGCCGAGTTCTGCTCCGTGCCAAACGAGCATTGCTGCCAAATGCCTGAACGGCGCTTGCGCACACCCGCCGGACTCCCGGGCAGACCGAGAGCGTTCCAGCTCGATGAGCGCCGGAATATTTAGGGTATTATGCGATGCGGCCGGCCTCGATTGCAGGCCGCAGGAACTCGTAAATTGGAATAACGGTCGGTCGTTGATTGACTGTTTCTTCGTGGTATCGGCGCGCGACGAGCGATTGCGCAAGCCATCGCGGCTGTGCGGGTTGTCTGAGACGGCCTCAGCTAGAATCGCCGGCCGCGCGCAGTTAGGGATCGACTACCTTGAGAACCATCGGCAACGACCAATAACTCTGTTCCAGCACCAAATGTGTGGTCCCCGGCGATTCCCGCTCGAAGTAGAACACCTGCAGGCTCTGCTTCCAAGGCGTCCAATCTCGCGGGCGTCGCGTGTCAGGTCCCGCTATCAATTTGAGGGCCGCGCCGGAATTGCGGGCCACATACCAGTAATTGTCGCCGTAGCGCTGTAGCGGAAGCGTCACGACTAGTTGCTCTCCGACCGGAAGCGCAACCGTCTGGCCCGTATTGCGCAGGTCAACCTGCAGGCAATCCCTGTGGCGCGGTGGGCGCGCAGCGGATAGCGAAGCAGGCGCAGCGAAGAACCCAGCAACAATCGCGAGACACGCGAGCAGGCACGACTGACGGAGAGATCGTTTGACCATGGTTGCGCAAGTCCTCCGGATTAGAATTGGTACCATACGGGCAGCCGCAGGAAAAGGCGGGAATTCACTTGCATTAGAAAAACCCGTGGTTGCAGAGCCCGCGGTTGCTACGGCGACGACAGTCCGCCGCAACCGCTAGTTTGCGCCCCTGCGCCGCAACACTGCCGGAACGGTTCGCAGCAATATCTCGAGGTCTTTGCCGATTGACTGGTCGCGGATGTATTCGAGGTCCAATTCGACCCGCTTCTCGTACTCCGCGATCTCGCTGCGGCCGCTGACCTGCCAATGGCCGGTCATCCCTGGCTTGGCGGACATGAAGAGCATCGCAAAATCGCCGTATTGAACCGCCTCATGGGGCACGATCGGGCGCGGCCCGACCAGGCTCATTTCACCGATTAAGACATTGAACAGTTGCGGCAGCTCATCGAGGCTGGTGGCGCGCAGGAATCGCCCGAGCGGAGCCAGGCGCGGATCTTCGCCCTCGGGAAGCTTGAAATTGTTTTTCAGGTATTTGTCGTACAGCGACGGCGAGTCCTTCAGGATCCGCTCCGCGTCGGTGCGCATCGTGCGGAATTTATAGAGGCTAAAGGGTTTTCCGTTGAGACCCAAGCGCCTCTGACGAAACAGCGCGGCTCCCGGCGAGGTCAATTTGACTGCGGCCGCGATCGCGGCGATCAACGGCGACAGTACAATCAACAATAGAGCCGACACGGCAAAATCGACCGCGCGTTTAACCGCCACCTGAACGGGGGTCAACCCACCCTTGCTAACCGAAAGCACCGGAATCCCCGCGATATCGCCAAGCGACTGGTGGAACAGCCGCGTATCGAGCAGGCTGGGTATGATGTGGACGGACTTGCCTTGCTTGAGAAGGGTGAGCATGCACCCCGCACTCGCCGACCCGTCCGCCCCGTCGCTCACGCCGACGAGGTAAACATCATCAATCTGCTCGAGCGAAGCGCACTTGCAGTCGCCGCCAGACTCCGCCCGATTGCCGTTGCAACCGGCCGCCCGCTTCCCCGGCTGAACGTCTACCCGCTGATAGCCCATGGGATGCGCGGCAGTCAGAAGTCCCGCGAAGTGCTCGCAGGTTGCCTGGTCGTCGCCGATCACGGCCGCGGTCCGCCACTTATGCGCGGAGCGGCGCAGGCTGCGCAGCACATGCACGGTTCCCAGCTGCCTGAAGAAGATGAGAACCATCGACGCGGCAATGAAATAAACGGTGAACTGCCGGCTCAGATATTCAAATTTCAGTGCAAAGATCGCCGCAATCGTCACCAGGGACCAGATCAGCAACGTCTGCGTCAGCCCGCGAACCAGGAAATTCAGGCGTTCCGTACGGTGGGGTCGATAGGTATCCGTGTATGCGGTCAGCGTCAGCCACGACAGGATCGCCAGAATTAAAAGGGCCGAATACTGCGATTGCGCTGGCGAAGCCCCACCATGCGGGAATACCTGAATCCTGCCCCAGTGCATCGCCAAGGCGATTTCGGTGGCCAGAAGGTAGCCGACGAAAATACAAATTCCGTCGGCAATTCGCTCCGCCACTTCCCTGCTATTTTGCGGATTCAACGTCACCCCCCGGCGGTGTCGTTCCTGCATCCCGAGCCTTTGGGCAGCGGTTCCCTAAATCCGCCCTAAAGCGTCAAGTGCTCGTTCTTATTGCCCCAAGCCTCTCAGTTTTAGCCGTGTTACAGCTTCGGTGTCAAACTGTGAAAATTTGAAGAATCGCCGCCTCCAGCCGGTGCATCATTTGGGTAATTTGCCCGCCAAACGATTGGCCATTTTCGTTCGAGGCCGACCGCATGACGGATTGTTGTTCTTTTGGGAACAGAAAGTCGAATCTGGCCGCAGCGGAACCCGACCGCGGCAAATCCGGCTTGACGCAGGGGTCAACCCCGAGCGGTCAGCTACGCTCCAAATACTCGGTAAGAAGCTTGTCCGCGGTGTAGACCCAGGCGATCTGGCGCCCTCCGAAGGCGACGGCCGGCAATGGCAATCGCACCACCAGCCCGCCTAGAGATCGGCTGATCTGCAACTGCGCCGTGAGCGAATCGACTTCGTAGCAGAGGTGATGCAGCCCGCCACCGCGCTTGAGGAAGTTTTGCACGGGGGACTTCTCACCGGACGGCTCGACTAATTCAATCAACGACTCGCTGGGCGAGGTTGTGGAACGCAGGAACGTGACCCTGACTCCCTGCAAGGGGTCGGCGATTATCCGTCCGTCCCATTGCGCGGAGATCGATCGTGCGAATCGCTCCACGATTTTTTCGATCGAGCCGACGACAAAGCCTATGTGGTGCAGAGCCATCGACTCTCTTCGCTGAATGTTTTAGCCGATGCGGCGGAAGGCAATGTACATTAGCGAGCGAGACGCGGCCGCGACCTCAAACCGCATGCTTGTTTCCGCAAGAAACTCATCGAATGCCCGCAGCTCATTGTTTCTGTCGCAGAATTCGTCGAAGTAGATGTACGTTCCGATCGAGATGTAGCCCTTGAGAGCATTCAGCACGAACTTTGTCGACGAATAAAGATCCGCATCAATGTTTATCACCAGCTGATCGTGCTGGGGCGGCCGATAGATGGGAAGAGTGTCCTCAAACCAGCCCTTGAAGAACTTCACCCGCGGATCGTCAATCCGGGGTGGTTCTCCATTGGTCGAGAACAGTCCCTTCTTGTAGAGCATGTTCCACGATTCTGGTAACCCTTCAAAGCTGTCAAATCCATGGAGACATGAATCAGGATGGCGCAGGCGCTCGCTCCAATACCGAATCGATCGGCCCTGCCAGACGCCAAATTCCAGATATAGAACTTGTTTATCGCGCACCGCGTTGATTAGCTGGTCGTACACGTTGGCCCTGGACTCCACCCGCCTGGGAATGACGAAGCCCCCGCTCTTGAGCCATCGGCCAACCTCGAGATAACTGATCGAGGCGTCCAGCGTATGGATTATTTCCTTGGATAAAATCGGCCCTAGGCGGGTCGCCAAATGCTTCACGGTGCGAAGGCGTTCGCCCCAGCCGACGCGAACTGCTGCGTCGCCGGGACCGCCAGTGTCTTCAGATCCGTTCACAATGCAGATTCCACAACAGGTTGGATTTCTCGCGGGATGACAGTGCTGCGTATCGCGACGCGAATTCATCGGGATCGATCTGCTCGCCGGACTCGAGGTGATGGATGATGAAGCCGGCCGCCCTGAAAGCCCGCAGAAATTCCACCGGATCGCCGCCCGACGCCTTCAAAGCCACTGGATCGAACTCGGTAATGACGTGGCCGCAGGTCGAGAGTATTCGCGGCATGCTCGCCAATGCGCGCCATTCGCTGCCCTCGATATCCATCTTGATCAACGAAACTTTGATGCCGGGAGGCAACTCGTCATCGAGGCGTACGCATTCGACCTCGATGCCACCGCGATTGCCGGCACGTTCGTAGCCCAGCGAGGTGAGCGGTCCATTGGGAAACAGGGTGGCGGTTCCGGGCTGGTGGCTGACCGCCTTTGGGATAACTTTCACGTTACGAATATGGTTCAGTTCCAGGGAACGGTAGAGTCTTTCCCGATTGGCGGGCTCGGGCTCGAAAGCATAGACGCAGCCGTTATCGCCCACCAGCCCGGACAGCAGGCAAGCGTGATAACCGTTTTCCGCGCCGATATCGACCACGACGTCGCCGGACTTGACGACGCGTCTCATTAGCGCGACGATTTCCGGCTCCCAAGCCGGTTCATCGGCGTTAAAGGCAACCCTCGGATCGAAGCATGAGTCGTACGGATCGATCGCAAGCTTGTAGCCGTTAGTCTCGATCACCTCCGAGACGAGCCGGCGCCGCAGGAAGCCTCTTATCCCGCGGTAAAGCGGCGTTCCATAGAGCCTCCCGTTGGTGATCCGTTTGCCCACCCGGTAAGCAAGCCGATACGCGAAAGCTGCCATACCTGAGTAACGCGGGTTGCTAGCTGCCTCGCTGGTCATTATCCGCTGCGTTCGATCCCAAGATCTGCAATGTCGGTCAAGGTTGACGATCTATCACGGTTAGCGATCAATAGCTATTACGGCTTGTGATTTTCGTGAGTAGTTCGGCATTTCCATCTCGATTCAACCGCGAAGGCGGGCTGTGGCTTGATCGCGGAACTCCGAACTCGCGGCAAAACGACCTTTCCGTCCGCACTATTGCGAATTCGTTTTTCAGAAGGTAAAACGCTGTTGTGCCCGACAGCGAAACCCCGAACGACAAGCCCCGATGGCAGGGCGAACGAGCTTATCGCGCGTCGGGCCGCCGTTCGTATATGCAACGGCTGCGGGCGAGAGTTTTGTCGCTTTTTGTTGCCTACCTCCCAAGCTGGCGCCTGAGGTTGTTACTCTACCGTCTGATCGGCATCAACATCACTGGACAGGGCAACTACATCGGTCGCGAGTGCTATCTCGATACGGAATATCCAGAGTTGATAACCCTTGAGCCGGGGAGCAAGCTTTCGCCTCGAGTGATCATCTTCTGTCACTCCAGCAATAGCGATTTACTCAGACCGGTAAGGCTCGGTGCGGATTCCTGGGTAGGGGCGGGTGCGATTATAGGTCCCGGGGTTACTGTCGGAGCCGGCGCAATAGTCGGGGCCGGCGCGGTGGTGTTGGCAAACGTCCCTCCAGGAGCGATAGTTATTGGTTCGCCAGCGCGGGTCGTTGGTAAGGTTCAAGCGCAAGCTCCGCGCAATTCGCCGACCGCCTGAGCTTGCCTTGAATGACCAATGGCCGACCGCAAGCAAATTATCAGTGCGATCGAAGGACGCGAGTATCCGCGCGCGCTCGGTCTGGTGCGCGAGTTGTTTACCGAGGCGCCGACCGTCGCCAACGCGCAATTTGCGTTGAAGCAAGCCGCCCCGATGCGCGAACACCTGGCGCTGGTTCCGTGTCGGCTGGCAATCCTGCGTTCGTTTACCGTCGAGCCGGTGGTTCCGATTCTTCGCGCACTCGCGCTCTTCCACGGCATCGATTTGACGGTGCACGTCGGGGCTTTCAATGCGTACAGCAAGGAATTGCTCGATCCGCAAAGCGACCTTTATGGATTCGACCCCCAGGTCGTGATTCTCGCGACACAGACGCGCGACGTCTTGCCGGAACTCTGGAACAACGACTCCGATCTCGCCGCGCAGGACTCCGAAGCCGCCGCCGTGCGCGCCGCCGCCGATGTCGAACATTTGATCGGTTCGCTGCGCTCCCGCAGCAACGCGCATCTGATTCTAAATACGCTGGAGATGCCGAGTTTCCCAAATGCAGGCATCCTGGACAGCCAACGCAGTACCGGACAATCCGATACGATTCGCACCGTCAATCGGCATATGCGGGAAGCTGCCGCCAAACACCTGGGAGTCTACGTACTTGACTATGACGCTCTGGTCGCGCGTTTCGGGCGGCTGAAGTGGGGCGACGAATCAAAGTGGCTCACCATGCGTATGCCTCTCGCGGCCGATTCCTTTGTTCATCTGGCCAATGAGTACCTTCGCTTTCTGCTGCCACTATGCGGGCGGGTGTGTAAGGCGCTCCTGATCGATCTCGATAATACGATTTGGGGCGGGGTCATCGGGGAAGACGGCCTCGATGGCATCAAGCTGGGCGCCGAATATCCGGGGAATGCATATCTGGAAGTTCAGCGCGCGATACTGGACCTGCATCGCCGCGGCATCATTCTGGCGATTTGCAGCAAAAACAATCCCGAGGACGCGCTGGAAGTATTCAATCGGCATGATGCGATGCTGCTGCGGCTGGACCATTTCGCGGCGACCCGGATCAATTGGAAAAGCAAAGCCGAAAATATCAGGGAACTCGCGAGCGAACTGAACATCGGCATCGACGCGCTCGCGTTCCTCGACGACAACCCGCTCGAACGGGAAGAAGTGCGCATGCTGCTCCCCGAGGTTCATGTAATCGATCTGCCTTCGAGCGCCGCTCTTTTCGCTGGCGCGTTGCGCAGCACCCCGGTCTTTGAACGTCTGGCGCTTTCCCAGGAGGATCGTGACCGCGGAACCTACTACCTCGCGGAGCAACAGCGAGCGCGTTTGCAAAACCGCACCGTGACAGTCGAGGACTACTACCGCTCACTGGAGATGGTTGTTGAAATCGGCGCGGTCACCTCGCGGACGATCGCCCGGGTCGCGCAACTGACCCAGAAGACGAACCAATTCAACCTTACGACGCGCCGATATAGCGAGCAGGAAATCGCAATCAAAGCGGCGGATGCGCGGTGGCGCGTCTATGCTCTGTCGGCCGCCGATCGGTTCGGCGATTACGGATTGGTTGGGGTGGCGATTACGAGTCGAAGCGGCGACGTCTGCGAGATAGACAACTTCCTGTTAAGCTGCCGGATAATCGGACGCTCGGTAGAGACCGCCCTGCTGTCTTACGTGGCGCGCCAGGCAGCGTCCGAAGGCATGCGATGGCTGAGAGGCTGGTATTTGCCTACTCGAAAGAACGCTCCGTCCAAGGATTTTTACCAGAAGCACGGTTTCAAGATGATAAGCCAAAGCGACGGCCAGACGCTGTTCGAATACGACCTGAGCAAGGAACTCACTTGGCCGCAGTGGGTCAAGCTTCAAAACGAAGGGAGCGCAGCGCGATGACCAACGAGGCAATCCGCGAGAGGGTGCGCTACATCGTGGCGGAGATCACCGAGGTCGAGGTCGAGCGCATCACTTTGCAGTCTTCGCCGGACAACCTCGAAGAGTGGGATTCGCTGGCTCAAGTGAACATCGTGCTCAGTCTCGAACAGGAGTTCGGTCGCCAATTCTCGCCAGATCAGATCGAACGTATGGTAAGCGTCGAAAAAATCGTCGAGGTGCTTACTGCGCGCGCACAATAGGCTTGCGGTAGACGCCAAGGATAACGCTGGCGGCGAAGCGCTCCGCGCCCAGGTGGATCAGCAGCCGGCTTGCGGCCAGTTCGGCGGCGCACAACGGTGCGATGAAATAGAATAACGGGCGCGCCGGCACTAATAATACTTTCTCGCTCGAGAGCCCGGCCTGCGCCGCGGCTGCGGCGAGATCCGCGCAGGTGTTGGCGCGATAGTAGGTCCGAAACACGTCCTCTTCTTCGCGAAAATCCATGAAGCGAATCAGCTTCATGATCAACGGTTTGGGTAAAATGCGGCGTCCCAGTACCACGATACGCGCCGCGTAGCTCGAGACGTTCGGGGTGTGAATGATCACACGCCCGCCGGGGGCAAGCACGCGCGCAAACTCCGACAGCACCTCGCGTGGCTGCTCGAGATGCTCGGCTACATTGTTGAGGGTGATCAAGTCGAGCGATTGAGCGCGAAACGGAAGGTGGTCAAGTGCGGCCCCGACGCCATGGCGAATGCTGCGATGCTTCGCGATTGCATCGAGGACGCGATCGCAGCACACCGCCAGCCTGACCCGTTTCACCAGCGCGAGTTCCGTTTCGGGCGTCGCGACCTCCAGAATCTGATGGCCGCCGCCGGCGTCGAGCCACCGTGTTTGTGGCGTCAGCACCTCGCCGATCAATCGCGCATAGGTAAGCTGGGTGTATTCGCGCTGCGGATGAATCCGGTCTTTGAGCCAATAGTAGGAGCCGCGGCCCAGATATCGGTCCAGCGACTGCCAGATTCGTGATGAAGCGGTCGTGCGGACGGAATGATTTTCGCTCACCAAAATCCTTGCAATCCCTTGCGGCGCGCCAGGTCTCGCCCGATCCAGAAACCACGCACTTGCCGGTACCTAGGCAAAGCATGAGGAAATAGCAGATTGCAACCGCTGGTGAAGACGATGATCGCGCCGATACCGGCGCGCGATGCTTGCAGAGGTTCCCAGCCAATGCGACAGTGTCAGGAACAGGTATGAATTTTACGGGCGCTGCCAAATTGGTGCTTCCGCAGGCCGTCACAAACCAAATCCGAGTGGCGGCGTATCGTTGGGCGCTCTGGCGTTTCCGCCCTTACCAGGTGCGGCGGTCGTGGGCGGGGTATCAGTTCGACTTGTGGATCTCGGATCCGACGGCAAAGAGTTGGTACGACCTCGACGCGCCGGAAATTCCGCCTGAAATGTCGTTCTTGGCGCAACATCGCCTGCGTTCAGGTGCGACCGTGTTCGATTGCGGCGCGCATCAATGTGTCATCGCGATGATTCTGGCCAAATTTGTTGGCGCGACTGGAAAAGTAGTCGCGGTCGAGGCCAGCCCGCATAACTATGAAGCCGCGATCCGGAATTGCCGCATGAACAAGGCTAGCAACGTCGCGGTCATCCACGCGGCTGTGTCCGACACCCTGGAACCGATCGAATTCAATGTCCGCGGGAACGGACAAGTCGATGACGGCACGGGTGCGTGGGGCAAAATCGCCGTGCCCAGCGTCAGCGTTGATGAGCTTGCGCGGCGTCATGGGCCTCCCGATGTTCTCTTTGTGGATGTCGAGGGATTCGAATCGAAGGTGTTGCGGGGAGCGATCGATACGCTCTCGCGTTATCACCCGGATTGCTTCATCGAAATGCATGTCGGGTGCGGACTCGAAAAATTCGGCGGATCGGTAAAGTCGATAACCGATTCGCTCCACGGACTCGGCTATCATCTCTGGATGAGCGCTCCGGGACTGGACTCATTTGTTCCTTTCTCGGAGCGATCGCCGCTCGTCGAAGCGCGATTTTTCCTCATCGCAATCGCCGCCGCATCCTGATCCGTGATTGGACTCTGAAGTTTGCATCGGCATTGTAAAGTCGCGCTGAGACTGACTGCTCTGGTGGCTATAGCACTGGTCGCCGCCTACTTCTCGATGATCACACTGACCGGCCGCGAGCTTACCGCGCCCCTGGAAACCTTCCTGCTGTATCCTAACTACAGGGGAATGATGTTCAGCGACCAGAGCCAAGTCGCGCGGGTCGCCATCGATGTTACCCCTCCTGCGGACACAACCATGGCGCAGCTTCACGTCGTGCTTGAAGTTATAGACCCCGGCGCAAAGGTGCTTTCGACCTATCGGCTGTCGCCGCCGGTGGATGGCTCGACGGTCGCGACCGTCGACATGGGCAGTCTTGCGCCTGGACGATATCGGCTGCAGGGATATCTGGAAGGGCCCGGCAACAAGCGAATCTTCACGCAATCGTCCTACACGATCGCAAAGGTCAGCAGCGAGATGCGCGCCTCAATGAAGGCGTGGATCGATCCCGACAATATCATTCACATGGGCGGGCGCCCGCGATTTGTGATCGGCCTGTACGATACGAGCGGCTATGCGCTTCGCCCCGACTACTATGGTCCGCGATTGACGGCTATAGCCAAGGCGCCGATCAATCTGATGATAAATTATTTTCTCGCCAACGGGCGCGCCGATGTGATCTATCCTTACACCGAGGCGATGGAACCGTTCGGCATTTTTTATCTGGCGACGGTGAGCGCGTTTTTTCCGGAGATGCGCGCGTATCCGAGTTGGGCGCAAGCGGAAAAAGTTGGCCCGGACCGGGTGATCGCTCAATATAGCAAAGGATTGGCCGGCGATTCGCGCGTCGTCGGCTATTACACGTGTGACGAGTGCGCCAGCCAGTGGCAGCCGCGAACATTCCATCAATACGGCCTGATCAAACAGTATGACCCGGCCAGCATAACCTTCGCGGTGGAGAATTATCCCAACGAATTTCAGTTCTGGCGCGACAGTGTCGATGTACTCGGCGTCGACCCATACGTCCTCGGTAGCCGCTTCGATGAGAGCTATGTCGGCGATATGACCCGCAAGGTGATACGTGCGGTTCATGGCGCGCGGCCGGTGTGGACGGTGATCCAGTTCTTCTGGCTCTCGCGGCTATCGCACTTCCCTACCGAGCAGGAGCTCCATGACATGAGCTGGATGGCGATCACCGAGGGAGCGCGCGGAGTCTTCTATTGGTCATACGGACTGCGCGGACTCGACTGGGGCAAGCCGGATCCGGTGCTTCGCCAGCAGCGCTACGACGAGTTGGTCAACGTGACCCGGGGAATCAGCGCGCTTGAGCCGGTACTGCTCGCGCAGGACAGCCCTGTGCTGTCCGCGAATTCGGCTTCCGGCATCGTGATCACCAAGGAGAAAGACCTCAAGGACGCAGGCCGCTACCTTATTTCGTACAATCACAGCGATGACAGCGTCGAAGCCCGCTTCACGCTGCGCCGGCCCGCTCACGCGGTATCGGTGGACGGCGAGAATCGATCAATTGCGCCGGATCAAGGCGGGTCTCGATTCAAAGATACTTACGCTCCATTTCAGGCTCACGTTTACAAGATTGACTGATGAGAGTTCGCCGTTCTTTCACTTCCGGTCCGCAGTGCGCTATGGTTCATGACTGTCGGCGATCGTCGCCTGACATATAGATGAGTGACGGAAAAGTATTGCGACTGCCCAGTTTCATTCACGTAGGCCCGCCTCGAACCGGTACGACCTGGTTGCACGAAGCTTTGATGGGTCACATCGGCCTGCCGAGTGAAAAGGAAACGCGATTTTTCGATGTCCACTACGATCGCGGAGTCCAGTGGTACTGCAGCCTGTTCGGCGACTATCCGGCCGATGTTCCGGCGGGAGAGATGGGACCCACCTATTTCTCCAACGCTATCGCGCGGGAAAGAATCAAACGTCACATTCCGGACTGCAAAATAATTGTAACTTTCCGCGAGCCGGCCGCCCGACTGTATTCACTGTATCGGCTGATCCGATCGGGGCGCCGTCCTGTGAATGATACGTTCGACGGATATTGGCGCTTCCAGGTCGACTGCGGCGCGGATCTGTGCAGCTACGCGACTCAGCTTAAGCGATGGCAAGCGACATTTGGAAAGTCGCGGGTGCTGGTGCGCTTCTATGAAGATCTAAGTTCGAATCCGCAAGGCTACCTGGACGCGGTCTGCGATTTTATCGGAGCCCGCCGCATCGCGCTGGACTGCGCCAGGGTCGCTAGCGCGAAGGTATATTCGTCTCCTGCCGCCGTGCACTCCAGCGCGATTGGCCGGCGCACGTTCGAGGCCGCCGATTGGGCTCGCCGCCATAGCCCGCGTCCATTGATCGCACTCGGCCAGCGTACCGCGCTGTGGAAGTTCGTGCGGCGACAATTCGTCGAGGACTTCCCGCCGCTGAGCCAGGAATCGGCTGACGAGATCCGCGCAATGACGCTCCCTGAAACCGAGGAGCTTGAACGAATCACTGGAAGAGACCTTTCCAGCTGGAAATCCTGCGCGCAGCACAAAATTGACGATGGGCGCGCGAACGTTCGATCGCACGCTGGATAGGGCGCCGAGAAAATGAAACGGCGCCTGCACTTTCAAATGGCCGCGCTGGCAATCCTCGCCGGCGTCGCGCGAGCACAGCCGGCGCCGCAGCTCGGCCCAAGCGTCGCGACGATGTGGCCGTACACGCAGACGACGGGAGCCAACCTGCTGCCCAGCAATCCATTTGGAACCGTCGCCGGCGGCGGATGCAGCCTTACGGGCTGGAAGTTCCTGAATCAAAACAGCACAGTATGGAGCGCGGTGCCCGACCCGATCGGCGGCGTAGAGAGCGGCGACTGCGTCGCGCAGGTCACTAATGCGGCCTCCTCGACCTCTCAGAGCGCCAGCCAGCCGCTGTCGCTGTCGCCGGGCTTTTACTCAACCCGTTGCAACATCGCGTCGGTAAATAACAACTCTGCGCAACTGTCTATTCAGTACGTTTATGCCGGCAGCGGCACGCCGCCGACGGGCGTCAAGCTGATCTTCGGAACCGATCCGAATGGTTCTTCTGGTCAGTCGGCGTCGAGCCTGCGGACCGTTGTGACCGGCGGCAGCTCACCCGACCCGCTGTGCGTCAATCTCGTGAATCCGGCGGCTACGGCTGTCACAAATCCCAATGACTGCCATTCGAGCGCTTGGGCGTACACGCTCGGCCAGCTTGCAAAGATGATCAATGCCAATCCGAATTATCATGCGGAGATCATCGGCAGTTCTACCAACATCATGGCCAACGCGCTGAATCCGTCGCAAAGCGGCCAGGACATTCTGACTTTCTGTCCAGCCGGCGCGACCTGCCCGGCGTACCAAGCGTATCCGGTGAACGGCACAAACTTGCTTTTCGGCTACAATTGCCGTATCGGCGGCCTCAACACCGGATTCGGCACCAATCGTATTTATGGAAACGCTCCACACTGGGTGAACCCTACGCCGCACGGGGACTTGGGCGAAGTCAGCCCGAGCTCTCCGAAGGTCTCGTTTAACCTGCAGGCTTGGTCACAGCCCAAGGGAACCGGCTATTGGGGATTGGGAAGCGGCACGGGGCTTTTTCGGCTGGCCGATCCTGACGCGAACCTGATGGTACGCTTTCCGAATTATCTGCATACCTACGTCGATACGCTCTCCGGCGACGCCGACCTGAAGGTGGATTATCGGTCAGTCACCGGCGCGACCTGCTCGGGCACGCCGGATTGCTCATCAGGCCAGTGCGAAATGGAGCTGCTGAGCGGCAGCTCGATCGTCGCGCATCAGTGTGTTTCGCCGCGCGCGACTTGGCAGACCGTGACCGGCTTCGGCCTTTCAGGCAAGGCCGACGGCGACTATACGGTGCAGCTTGCGGGGATCGCATCGCTCACACCGTCGGCGAAAATCTCGAAGCTCGCGAATATTCCGGTTGCGTGGAACGGCTTCTTTGACGCGAACAACTGGCTGCACAAACGCATCCCCGGCGCTTTCTCACACGCAAAGACCAGCAGCGACCGTCTCGATTTTTCCGGCCCACTACTGGCGCTCGGCTTCTACGACACGCAAGCCGCGCACCTTGATCTCGCCGGCAATGAATGCGTGCTCAACGGCGTGGCGGGGACGCCCGTCAGCATCAGCTCGATTTCTGAAAGCGGCACGACGGTCACCGTCGCGACCGCGGCGCCGCATGGCCTGAACAACGGCGTCAACGCCGCGATCGCGCAACTGCACGCGCCACTGGCAGCGGCGGCGTACGACAACTCGAGAACCGCGCCAATCACGGTTACCGATTCCACGCACTTCACTTTCATCGCGCCGACGGCCGGACTTCCGAGCGACACGAATGATGGCGTCGTCGGCCAGTTCTGCGCGAGCGGCCAGGGTTTCATCGGCGACGTTGCCCGCAACGCACGCCTGGATCTCTATCTCAACTATTTTCTCGGAATATCGCCACCAGATGCCATCATACAACTTGGCAATGCGCTGCAAGAGGAAGCAAACGGCGGCATTCTGAGGATCGACGCGGTCAATGACGCGTTTAATCCGTGGAAGGGCTACGACCCGGAGCTGAGCGGAAACGTGCTGTCAGCCGATCCGGCCAAGACCGGCTGCTACTGCACCTGCCAATCGATGGCGAAGCCGGCGTGCGCAGGCGCAACTAATCCGTCGCGCAACTCGACCTGGAACGTTGCCGGCTATTGCGGGCCGAACAACTCGACGCTCGGTCGGCCGTCCTACTATTTGGGCGACTTCTGCGCGTCGGTACTGTTCGACGATCTTAATCACCGTCTCGGCGGCGGGGGCAATAATCCGTCCGGGCTTGGCAGCGCTTCAACCAGTGTGCGGACCGAAGATCCGAGTTTCTTCGGAATGTACGTGCATGACGAGCCTACGATGGAGTTCCTGCCCAAGGACCAGAGTCTTACGCAGTACATCCGCACCTATTCCCGCTCAACGCCAACTTTCGGCGCGTTCATCTACGGCTTCGCGCAGACGCCGAACCAACTTTCAGTCTGGCGCGACGTGGATGACGTGCCGATGATCGACAACTATCCGGTCGTTTACAACACGCCGATCGGCGGCAGCTCGCCGACGACCTATCCGACGCTGACGCCGGGGCCGGCGGCATTTCCGCCGAGCGAGGGCGTGCAGCAGTCGGTCTGGAAGGTGCTGCTTTCCGTAAATGGAAATCCGACTACCTCGCCGATAACGCCGGGCACGCGGCCAATCGGTTTTGTCGAGCAGGACTGGGGCGCGGCGACGCTGGCGAAGTGGCCGACGTTTTCGCAGGCCGAGAACATGTCGTGGCTGGCAATCTTCGGCGGCACGAACGCGTTGATGTTCTGGTCAGCCGGAGTGCGTGGCGAGGCTTGGATCCGTTCCTGTCCCGACTTCGGTCTGCGAAGTGCGCTCGCCTGCCAGGCAGAGCATAAGGGAAAGGTAGTCATCCCGCTTTTCCAGGAGCTTGCGCGTTACAATCCGTTCATCGTCAGCATCAACAAGCATGCTGTGCCCGGCCTGCCAGCCGGCGTCTTTGGCTACGAATCGACGGCGACAGTGCAGACGCGCACCGGCCCGAAGGTTGAGACCCGAGTCTTCACCGCCAATGCGACCGCGGCGATGCAGTGCGACAGCGAATCGGCGCGGCGCTGCTGGGCTCCGGCAGGCCAGCAGGGCAGCACGCGTCTGGATGAGGCGCCGTGGTTCCATTAACTCCCGCATAATATCTGTCGAAGTAGCGAGAGCGAGCTAAAAGAGACGCCATGCAGAGGGATCTGATCTACGACGTGGGCTTTCACCGCGGGGAAGACACCGAATTTTATTTGACCAAGGGGTTCAAGGTCGTAGCAATCGAGGCACACCCCGCGCTTTATCACGCGGGCCGCCAGAAGTTCATTCACGACATAGAATCCGGACGCCTGGTGCTGTTGAACGTTGCCGTCGCGGAAACTTCCGGGCCGATCAGCTTCTTTGAGAGTGACAACGACGTCTGGGGAAGCATCCGACGCGATGCTGCCAAGCGTAACGAGCGGTTGGGCGCTGGATGGCGCGAAATCACGGTCGAAGGCAGGCAGTTTGGTGAAATTCTCCGCCAGTTCGGAATTCCCTACTACTTGAAAGTGGACATTGAGGGAGCTGATTTGCTGTGTCTGAAGGCTCTCGCGGAGTTCGGCGACCGCCCCCAGTACATCTCGATCGAAGCCGAAGTAGATGTTCTCTCCGCTATCCGCAAGGAAATAGCAGCCTTAAGAAGTTTGGGCTACGCGAAGTTCAAGATCGTTCGACAGGGTCATGTGCCGCTTCAGTCGTGCCCCTTTCCGGCGCGCGAGGGACAGTTCGTCGAGTATAAATTTCCGTATGGTTCAAGCGGGATGTTCGGCGAAGAGGCTCCTGGCGAGTGGCTTAGCGGCGACCGGGCGGTCGAGGGATACCGCAAAATTGTCCGCGTCCAGCGACTCTTCGGCGACAAGGGATGGATTCGACGGCTCCCGCTCGGCAACAAGATAAGCAACTTCTTGCGGCCGGATGTAAGCTGGTACGATACCCATGCGAGTCTCGCCTAGGCCGATGCATACAACCACACCGAATCGTCCGCAAATTTGATGAACGCCGCGCAAGGCCAACTCGACTTGCAACCGCTGGTCAGCATCATCATTGACAATTTCAATTACGCACGTTTCATCCGCGCGGCGATCGATAGTGCGCTCGAGCAGAGCTATGCGACCGTCGAAGTAATAGCTGTCGATGACGGTTCGACCGACAACTCCCGCGAGGTGATTTCCAGCTACGGCGACAGAGTATCCGCGATCTTCAAGCCGAACGGCGGCCACGCATCCGCATTCAACGCCGGATTTCGCGCCAGTCACGGCAGCATCGTGATGTTTCTCGACGCGGATGACGTGCTGCTGCCCAACGCCGTCGAGGAGGTCGTCCGGGCGTGGCATCCGGGAGTGGCGAAGGCGCAATTCGTTCTGGCCCATATCGACGCGCAGGGGCGCGCGCTCGGAGGAACCGTTCCATATTCCCCGGCGCAGATGCCGGATGGCGACATCCGGGCATCGATACTCGATGCAGGCGGCTACATTGGAGTACCCACCAGCGGGAACGCCTTCGCGCGAACCGTTCTTGACCGCCTCCTGCCGTTGCCAGAATCACAGTGGCGTCAGGCAGCCGACACCTCGCTTGAAATCATTGCGCCGTTTTTGGGCGAAGTCGTTTCAATCAGAAAAACTCTCGGTTGCTACCGGATTCACGAGTCCAATCACGGCATGCTGGGCGACGAGCTGGATTCGCGCAAGCCGCGCGTCAAGATCATCATTGATTTGCAGCGCGAATGGGCGCTGTCGGAGTTCGCCAGCCGCTCAGGGTTCACGATCCCGGATCATTGGGCCGCGCGTGAGCCAGCCCATCTGAAGTATCGACTGGCCTCGTTGCGTCTGGACCCAACCCATCACCCGATCATGGACGACCGGCCGATGCGCCTGATGCTCATGGGACTGAAATCCGCGTGGCGTAATCCCGGATACAACCTTCGAAGCAGGCTCTTTCACACGGTCTGGTTTCCGCTCGTCGCGCTTGTGCCGCAAGCCGCGGCGATGAAGATAATACGGCTCGGCGTGCTGCCCGGCCGGCGGCGCGCGAAGATTCCGGCGAAAGACCCGGGACCGTCGCCGATCAAGAGCCAGCGTCTGCCGCGCGCGGCAGACACCGGCGAAGCCGGTCGTCCGGCCAAGTAGGAGCCGCCGCCAGCAAGTGTTCAGCGGCCTCTGAACGGGCGGCGCGACTCTCGCCTATGCGGCGCCTTCACGGCGCGCCAGAACCTCGCGATATAGCCCTTCAAACGCCGACGCGATCGAATCCCAGGAGTACTCCGTCTCGACCTTGCGCCGCGCTTCGCGCGAGAGCGAATTGCGCAGTTCGGAATCGGACAGCAGCCGAGTAACCGAATCGGCGAATTTTGCATCGTCATCCGCGATCATCGCGTGCCGTCCGTCGATCAATGGTGTGCCGGAGAGGCTTCGCGAGGTTGCAACGATGGGCGCGCCGGCAGCCATCGCCTCGAGAATCTTGTTCTTTATGCCGAGGCCGAATCTTAGCGGACTGGCGTAAACGGCCGCACTCCAAATCCATGGCCGGATGTCGGCGACCGTCCCGGTGACGTGAATTCCGGGAATGCTCGCCAGGTTTTGAACTCGCGCGGACGGCTGCGCGCCTACGATCCAGAATGACGCGTCGGGAATCCGGCTTCGTATCGCCGGCATGATATCGCGAGCGAAATGTTCGGCCGCATCTTCATTGGGCGGCCAGCTCATATTGCCGGTAAAGACGATTCGTCCGGCCTCTGGCGCCGGCCGGTGCGCGTAATACTCGAGGTCAATGCCGTATGGTATCACGGCGATTCGTTGCGAGTTGACCGTGCCTGACAGCCCGTCCGCGTCGAAGGAAGAGGTGACTACGACGCGGTCCGCGTAGCGAAACCATCGTCGCTCATGGCGACGAGCGAGAACCGAGAGCAGCCTGAGGCGAATCCGCTTTCGCGGCGCGGCGGTAAAGCCGGCGAATTCCCGGTAGCGCAACGCCTTGGAGTCGTGAATGCAGAGAACCGCCGGCAAACCTCGCGAAGCCGTGCGCAGCAGGGGCGCCAATCCTCCGCCTTCGAGATGGAGCACGTCCGGGCGCACTTTCGCCACTGCGGCGCTGACGAAGCGCGCCAGCGAAGGTTCTGTCGCGCCGGTTATCGCGCGCATTCTGGCGCGAATTCCGTGGTCGGAGGAAAATATGGAGAAGGATCGGGAATACTCGCGCGACCACTGGGATTGCTCTTGGCTCTCGCCCCCGCGCGACAGCGCAATCAGGTGAATCTCGTGACGAGCGGACAGATTGCGAATCAGGTTTGCGGGTGACACGCGGAAGCCGTCATGGCTCGGCAGCCACGGGATCATCTCTGAAACGAGCAGGATTCTCATCCGGTACGCAAGCGCGGCTTCAAAACGATTGGTCTCGCAGTCTTGGGCTGAGCGGATACAGTTTTCGCGCTTGCCGCCGCGGCGTGAAGGGAAATCGCATACAAATTGGGCGCGAGCGAGATAAGTACCCAGACTTCCTTTACGTATTGGGCGCTGAGAAAGAACTCCGCCACCATAATGCCAATCAGTCCGATCTGAAATGACAGTGCGAGCGACGCGATATCAACGGGCATGCCCGGCTCCTTCCGGGCTCTGCGGCAAGTAGCCAGGGTCACCATCAGAATCGCCAAATAAAGCGCCAGCGTAGGTATCCCCCCCTCGGCACCCAGCTGTATGTATGTGTTGTGTGCGATGTGAGGGTCTGGCTCAAGGTCCGTCAGCACTGGGTTGTAGTGAAATTCGACCGCCTTGAATTGGCCCAACCCTATGCCGAAAACCGGGTGCGCCTCCATCATATTGATTCCTGCTTTTGCCAGCTCGACGCGGGCCCGGGTCGAGACTTCAGCGCCAGTCTCTGCGGTTCCCTGAACTTGAATCTGCTGGAGCCGCTTGATCATTTGGCCGGGACCAATCGCGAGCATCAAAGCGGCTGCGGCTGCAACTCCCACCATCAATCGTATTTTATGCCGGGAATTCACCCACGCCAGCGCGGCCATCACCACCAGCGCAAGCACCCCCCCTCGCGACTGCGAAACGAAAACCGCGAAGGCGAGAATCGGGCTGCAGATCCGGCCGACCCATTTCCACAAATCGCGAACTTCATAGCGCGCCAGCCAGATTGCCAGCGGCACCGTCACGACCAACGAGAGCGCCTCATAATTGGGATCCGCCGACGGACCCAGCGGCCGCGGCCAGTGATAAATGTAGTACTGCTTGTACATCCACGTGCTCGCAAACGTTTCGACCAGGACAATCACGCGAATAGTCATTTGCAATCTGTGTTGAGTGCTGATCAGCATATTCGTCGCGAACATCAGGATCGCGAAGGAAAGCAGGGTCGACGCATCGTTGGACGGAAAGCTCAAGGAAGACAAGGTAGTCCCGAGAACCTGAAACAGCGCGAACGCGGCAAACAGCAAAAGAATTCCCGCGCTTGGCCGCGGCGCCGCGTCGCGCGGCCGCGGCAGCAGTAACGCGGCAGCGACCAGCAGAATTCCCACCACTTTGATCGGCGTCATGGGAAATGACCCGACGTGGAAAAGCTGGGCTCCCAAAATCGGATGCTCCTGAAACGGAACGAGGAACAGAAAAAGGAAGTAAAGAGTCACTGCGCTGAGCCCGTCCCCCGCATCAATTGGCGATCGTTCGCGTGCCGCTGTAAGGTTTCAAAATTTGAGATGCACCCGGACCGGTCTGCAAATGTTACAGAATTTTCTCGCGGAGGTGCCGCTGGATTCTTCCGAATAGCGGCACCCGTTCGGAGCGAATCTCGCGCACATGCTTTAGCGAGTCAGCATCGAGATTGTGACGGTCCATTCGCGACAACCCGCGCACCCCGTCTACGCATCCCCGCAGATACGCCGGAACCTGCCTTGCGCGCAACGAAAAAAATCCCATCGTGGCGAGATAGGCGAGCACCCGTGTAATGGCCATCATCGGTGGAAAGGATCGATAGGCAACCCAGATTCCATTTCGAGTGTAATAGTAATAGACGCGCCAATCGGGACGGTGCTCGAGCGCCGCGTAATGCGCCGTCGATACGCGGGGCGTATGCACGACGCGGCAGCCGCTGCCGATTAGCCGGTAGCCGAGGTCCACGCCCTCGTGGCCGAGGAAGAATTCGCCCGGGTAGCCGCCCACCGACAGAACCTTTTCGCGGCTGAGCGCGCACGCTCCCTCCAGAATAAAGTGAGTTTCAAACTCCCGAGATGCGTGTGAGATTGGCCGGGGATGGCACCAATCGCGTTCCAGCACCTTGCCGTCTGCGCCGGTGACGGTGAAGTTCAGGCACGCGAGCTGCGGGTCGCGCGAAAATGCGGTTTCCACTTCCGCGATGCAATTGGGACTGGACAATTCGACGTCGTCATCGAGGGTAATTACGATAGGAGTACCGGCTGCGCGCAGCCCGATGTTTCGGCCCTCGCATCCGGCGTTGGAGGGCGCGGCGAGGTAGCGCACATTTGGATATTCGGCCGCCAGCAGGCTCTTCAGTTCCGGTTCAGCGGCGTTGTCGACCACGATGATCTCGGCGACCTGGTCCGCGTAGGGAAGCGCCGATGCCAGCGCGCGCCTGAGATGTTGATGGCGCTTGTAGGTGAGAATCGAGATGGTGACCGGGCGGCTCATGCGGCAGCGAACCTCAAATGCCGCTCCCACGCTCCGAGCGTGGCGCGAGTGAGCAGCCGGCGGCGTTCCGATGCGTCCTGCGCTTCAACGGCGAGCGCCAGGCAAAGCTCGGCCACCATATCGGTTCCCCGGCCTCGATCCGATCCGATCTCGTCCCAGAAGAAATCGATCACGCATCCGGTTCCGTAGATCAGCGTGGTGAGCGAACCGACCCGCGCCGCGGCGAGCATCGCGCGCGGTCCCAATTGACGCACCCCGGAAGGCCGGCGCAATACTCGCGCCCAGTCACGCAGGCGCTGCGCGGCCGTCTCGAGACGGCTCAGTCGCGCGAAGATCCCGCGCCAATCGCCGACCGCCGTGCTCGTGCCCAGCAGTTGCCCGCTTTCCCAGTTCCAGGTCGCGTGCGCAATCTCAACGGCCTCGCGGAATTCCTGGGCGGGATCTCCGGACGGGAATCCGGCCTGGCCGAGCTTTTGAGCCATCGCATTGCGGAAACCGGAGATGAGCCGGTTGGACATCTCGGCTCCCAAAATTTCCTGGTGCGCGCGCAGCGCGTCCTCGACGGGCTTTTGCCTGCTCCGATATCCTGGCCGGTAGCATCCCAAAAAAACCGACAGCGAGGTTCCCAGATCGATCCAGAATTTGGCCAGCGAGTAGGCAATCGCCGTACTGTCGCCAGCACGGTCCGCATACTCACTGCGTACCGCAATTTGTTCGATTATCCGGTTGTTGAGCAAACGAAACGCATCATATTTGGATATTGCTGCTCCGTTCGACGGCGTAGGCGGCACCGGAATCGCGGTGGAATCGCCGCAAAGCAGCTTGGCGTGCTCGCACAGCTCCCGGGTAAAGATAGCCGGGGGCAGGCGAGTCATCCCCTGCGTCAGGATCGCGCGCAATTCAACCTTGATTCCGCGCTCGGCGTTGGCGCGATCGGAGTTGGAGTCGCACTCGACCTGCCGCATCGAGCGGTGAATTTCCCGGTTTGAGACAATGCCGCCCCGAACTACCACGAGGCACTCGACGTCGCTCAACCAACGGCTATTGGTCCTGGGATCCGGGATTATTGTTCCCTCGCCACGCGCAAAGCTCCCGGTCAGAAGTACGCCGGCGATGCACGGCGCGGCGGCGCAGTTGCGCACGCGCGCGAGCAACAGTTCCAGCTCGCGGCGCACCTCGTCTTGAAATGCGGGATCAGCGCTGAGGGGGAACGATCCTGGCGGGCTCAAGCTGAACGCGCCGTCAGTCATTCGCTCAGATCAGGATCCGCGTACTTCGAGTACTTCGAGTATTTCCCGTAGCGCCCGTATCGGCCATAGCGTCCGTAGCGTCCATAACGCTCGTTGCGCGAGGTCGAATAGGAAGGCTTGAAGCGGTTCAGCACCACGCCGAACAGAGTCTCGGGATCGAACATAAGAAACGTCTTGGTGGTCACGGCGCGTGAGGTGCTGTCGGCGGCGGTCACGACGATTGTGCCATCTCCGGCCCTGGCGAGGATCTGGGCATCCGGAACCAGCAACGCCGGCGGGGTATCGATTACGATGTATTGGTAAGCGCTGCTGCCCTTCACGATACCGATCAACTCGTCCATTTTGGTGGAAGCGAGGTATTCCGGCGCGCGGTTGCTGGTTCCACCCGCGGGCAACAGGCTCAGCCCTGGCACGGGTGTCGGCAGTACGGTCGAAGCGAATTCCGTGGCTCCCTGCAGATATCCGAGTAGTCCGCCCACTTTCGGCACCGGGAAGGCATAGTGCTGAAATGGCGCGCGGATATCGGCGTCGATCAAGAGAGCGCCGCTACCCGAAACGGCGAGCGCGGCGGCCAGATTCAGCGCGACAAAGCTCTTGCCCTCGCCGCCGACACCGCTGGCAACGACGAATACCTTGGCGTCGTGTTGCACCGCCCATGATTTCAGCTTGAAGGCGAGCAACTGGAACTCGTCAGCTGCGCTGCTGATCATCCCCTCTCCAGCCGCGACCAACGGCGGCGCCGGATAGCGCTGGGCGAACCTTGCGGCCGGGCCCATGATGGGATGCAAATTTCCATTGGCGCCATTGTGGTTTGCTGATTCGCCATCGGCAGTAGTTTGACCGCCGTTGGCGGACTGTCCATTGGCGATTGCGTTGGAGTCGCCTGCGACCCCATTTGCCGGCAGCGCGAGCAGGGCCTGCGCCGATTCCGGCTCCCGATTGGCGTGACCGGGCTCGATCCCCGGCACCCGCGAGATGACAATTGCGTTGACATCGGCAAACTCGGCTCTGACGTCATCGGAATCCTTGAATGAAGTATCCGTGTAGAACAGCCCAAAGGGGATCGCCAGCGCGATGAGCAGCGTCACGATGATGCCGCCGCCTATCAAGGCAAGCCGATTTGGGTATGACGGATTCATGGGCAGCGAGGCAGGCTGCAACACCTGTAAGCGCTCTCCCTGCGCGCGTTCAAGCACTGCCTCGTCGGCGCGAGCTTCGAAGAAGAGATTGCTAAGGTCGTTATAGCGGCTCGACAGGATTGCATAGTCGCGGTTGACGGCGGCAATCGCCTCCTCATGCGCTGGAGTCTCGGCGATGGCGCGCTGGTAATCGGCAATTTGCTGCTGGATCAAGCTGGTGGCTGAACCAACGGGCGGCGCAACGATCGGGTGCTGACCGGATTTCACGACCTCTTTCTCCAGGATGCCGATCTGCGACTGGGTCTCGATCACCTCGGGATACTCGTCGCTGTACTGGGCTTTGAGCGCAACCAGCTTGGTCCTCAGCGCCGCCAGCGCCGCATCGGGGGTGTTTGGGTTTGGCGACTCCGGCAAAGCTGAGCCCGAGGCGTCGGTCTTGTTGTCGGCGCTCAGCGCGGGCCGTTCGAGCTGCAACTGGAGCGCTTCTACCGCTTTGACGTTGTCAGCAAGATCCTGCGGCAGACTCCCGCGATATTTCTCTTTGAGGATTTTGATCTGGCGCTGGCTTTCAGCGAGCTTGCCTCGGGTCTCATCCAATTCATTCGAAAGTAGTTTGATGGTCTCCGTATTGTGGCGCTCAAGTTCCTTGCGGTACTCATCAATCATTACATTCCCCAAGTCATTGGCCACCGCTTGCGCCTTGACCGGATCGCGGTATTGAAACGAAATCTCGACCGCGTCCGGAGGAAGCAATTTCTGCCAGCGATTCGGGGTCTTTGACTGCAACACTGAATCGGGAATGGTAATTGATATCTCGCCGGCCATTTGTCCAATGGCGCCTGGTTCCGGCTTGCCGTCGTCGCGGAGATACAGTCCGTGCTTCGATATCAGTTCCGCAAGATGGCCGTGCGTGATGGTCTCCTCGCTAAGCGGCTCCAGACGCGATTCCAGATGAGTGTTGGCGGGCGCCGTTTGAGGTTCGGCTCCGATCAAATTGGACTGAATATCGGCGTGCCAGATTTCCAGCAGCACCGATGAAGTGTATTCCTTTGGCACCCAAACAAGCGCCAGCGCGGTAAGCACGAGACCTGCCGCCAACGTGGAATAAAAACTCACCCGATGGCGGTGAATGATATCCCAGTACGGTCCGACGGAAATGAAGGTCTGATTACTCATTGCCAACTCCAGCGAAAAGCTTCGATCGAAACGGCTAATCCCACAACGTAATAGTCGCCAACCGCCCATTGCCCACTTGTGGTGCCACTGGGAAGAAATTGGTTTGAGCTGGTCTCACTCCTGCGAACCTGAATGAAGCGGGTGTTGAGGCTGAGCCATTTGTTCACGCGTTCGCTTAAGCCGACGCCCCAGGAAAGGAAATCCCCGCTAAAGCCGCTTCCGGTGAAATCAAAATATCCGCAGCCGGCAGTCCCGGTCAGCCGCTGCGTAAAGTCGTAGACTATTGAGCCTCGCCCGTATCGAACTTCGCCGACACTGCCGTAGACGGAGACCAGCTCCGGTTCCTGGCCTCCGGCCATATTCACCTCTCCGCGCTCGAACTGGTATGCAATCGTTCCGATCCCGGCTGGATTGACCTGATCCCCGCTGGTTCCCTGGGCATGGGAAATCACGACGCCCATCATCCCAGTGAGGGCAAGGTTTCTCATTGGCTGCCAGGTAGCCCGTAAGAATGGCCAGTCCGCCTGTTGATCGGGTCGCCCCGGAAAGGTGAATTGGAAATCGTAATATCGATTTCCCGCGCCCAGAGAAAAGCGATCATTGAGATGGTAGTCGGTGATGGCGGTGAAGCCTTGGACGTAGCTGTTATTGCCGTTGTTGCCGTTGCTGTTGTTGCCGGTCGCCCAAAAGGTGGTCTGATGGACGCTTAACTCGCTGGACCAGTTGCGTCCCCAATAGTGCGTCAACTGTGCATTGAACTGATTGATCGACGCCTGGAAGTCCGCCAACAACAGCAGCGCCATCACCGAGTTGAACTGCGGGGACTGATCGCTGGTGGTGATGGCCACGGCGCTCGACGCATCGCGGTAGAATAATTCATCCAGGTGCAGCTTGGTCCTCGGCGACAGGTTCTCATCGTCGGTCAGATTGACATACTGTCCTTCCCCGGCGCGATCGTACTGAGTTTGGTGCGTGAATAGCTGGACGAACGTATCGTAGTGCAGCGACGCGTATCTCGCGGCCGAGGTGAAGTCGAGGTAAAAGCCGCCAACCATTGTGCTCCCGAAATCGCCGATTTCGTTGCTGGTCTTCAGCGGAACGTTGTCGGCGTAAAATCCGTTCACCTGCAGCTCAGGATAAAGGCGGAACAGGTTGTCCGCATGCCCCGCGGCTGGCGCGACAAAGATGAAGAGCGCGGCGAGAAGAAGTGGAGTACCGAAATAATTTCTCGTTTTCATGATCATGGCACCGACACCGTGTCTCCGGGCTCTACCGGAACATCCGCTGTTACGTCCCCACCCGATCGCACCACGTTGTAGTTGACCGTGAGCACGACCGTCTCCGTTTCCTTATGACGCAATATACGAATCTTGCTCGGGTCGGCAAACTCCCCAAACCCCCCGGCCTCGGCCAGCGCTTGCGACAACACTTCACCCGAGTGCAGCTTATACGCTCCCGGTTTATTTACCGAGCCGATTACATAGAATACGTGACTGGCAGGATCGCTTACCCGCACCGTGACATTGTTCCCATGAACATAGCGCGCGTAGCGCTTCTCGAGGTCCACTTTGAGCAGGTCCGGCGTCAGGCCGGCCGCCGGAACCCGCCCAATCAGCGGCATCGCGATCGTTCCGTCAGACGCGACGATTGCCTTTCCGCTGAGTTGCGGCTGGTTCCACACAATGATCTCGAGCTCATCATCGCGGCCGATCTGGTAGGGATCGGCGTCCTGCGCCGCCGGGTGGGGCACGACTGTTTGCTGCAGTGGCTTGGAATTGAACAATCCGCAGGCGGCCGTCGAAATTGAAATTGCGGCCGCGAGCAAAATTGTTCCGCTCAGCGCCGCACCCGCACGGGTGAACTCGGAAGCGAACTCCATACTGACAATCTTCATCAAATTACTTTCCAGCCGCACCTTTCAGCGTCATCTTGCCCCTGGCCCCCTTGGGCCATTCGGTGACGACCGAAAGCCGGCCATAGTGTTGCTGCGCAGCCGGCTCCACAGCGCGTGTCTCACCGCCGAGCGGGCTTTGCATCCGGGCGAATCTATGTTCCTGGGAATCCCAACCCTTTAATAGAATATACTGTTTACCACGCCGTTGAACCAGCCCACGCTCCTCCATTTCGTTCAACAGCCGGCTTACCAGCGGTCGCGAGCTCGCGATCATCTCTGCCAGATCCGCTTGCGAAAGCTCGGGAATTATCAGCGTGCCGCGGTTGTCATGCACGCCGACCCGTCGACCGAGATCGCCCAGCACGACTTCGAGGCGATGCTGGAACGGCAAGCCCAGAAAGCTTGTCCACCAATGCAGAGTTGACGACCAGAACGAATTTAACGTCTGGTAGAGCTCGATAGCCTGATCGGAATCAAGTGAGCGAATCAGCCGTACGGCCCGCTCTCGCGTGAACAGCGCAATCGAGCACTTGGTCAGCGCCTGCGTCTCAAATATCTTCGACCGGCGTCCCTTGCCGTCTTCGCAATCGGCGTAGCCGATTATGTCGCCCGGACCCGACAGCCGCGCCAGCACCCGCGCGCCGTTAGCCGTATTGCAGTACACCTTTACGTAGCCCGCCAGCACGCAGCCGAACAGATCGCCCGGCGATCCTTCCAGAAAGACCATTGCGCCGCGCGGGTAACTGACCGTGTTTCGATAATCGACGAGGTCGTCGATTATCGCGCTCGGCACCCGCCAGCGGCCAAAATTTCCCCGCAGCCGGGTGTAGCCTTCCTCGCATACAGCGCCGATTGTCATCACCCGTTCCTCCGTGTCATACGTGCGCCTTCATCACGCCGAATAGGTCGGTGATCTGATTGATGCTGTCGCCGTAATCGACGCTCGATACGAACGCCGACCGCGAGTGCGGCGCGGACGGAAGAAAGCCGTGCATCCCGGCCATAGCCCGCGCACCCATGTGACTCGGCGCGATTACCGTTCCCGATTCGGTCAGAAAAATCTGCTCGCCGTACCTCCCGTCTGGAAAATATGAATGGATCTTGATCAGGTCGCCGGCCTCGAGCCATCTTCCGCCATCGACCTCCTTCAGAGCTGCGGTAACCAAATCGCGGGCGCGAGCGGAGAAGAACCAGAA
>Ga0074045_10000699_pt1 | contig 32877 bp, 21 predicted proteins | sample BogForMeECP23OM2_FD_94442 | JGI IMG/M metagenome (GOLD analysis project Ga0074045, IMG submission 94442) | Bog forest soil microbial communities from Calvert Island, British Columbia, Canada - Bog Forest MetaG ECP23OM2 | ecosystem: Environmental > Terrestrial > Soil > Wetlands ...
TGAGGAAGTGGAGGGCGAAGCTTTGGCCACCCTGGTGGTGAATAAGCTGCGCGGCACCATACAAGTCGCTGCGGTAAAAGCCCCTGGCTTCGGCGATCGCCGTAAGGCCATGCTCGAAGACATTGCCATTCTCACCGGCGGGAAGGCCATCACCGAGGACCTCGGCATCAAGCTCGAAAACGTGAAGATTGAGGATTTGGGTAGCGCCAAGAAGGTGACCATCGACAAGGACAACACGACGATCGTCGCCGGTGCCGGCAAGGCCAGCGAGATCGAAGGCCGAATCAAGCAACTCCGTATGCAGATCGAAGAGACTACATCGGACTACGATAAAGAAAAGCTTCAGGAGCGTCTCGCCAAACTCGTCGGCGGCGTTGCGATAATCAAGGTCGGCGCAGCCACCGAGACCGAGTTGAAAGAGAAAAAGGCTCGCGTCGAGGACGCCATGCACGCTACCCGTGCGGCAGTTGAGGAAGGCATTGTCTCCGGCGGCGGTACCGCTCTTCTGCGTTGCTTGCCAGCCCTCGAGAAGCTCAAGCTCCACGACGATGAAGCTATCGGGGTGAACATCGTAAAGCGTGCGCTCGAAGAACCCATGCGCCAAATCGCCCAAAACGCCGGGCACGAGGGCGCGTTGGTTGTAGGACGCGTGCGCGAATCGAAGGAGGAGAACTTCGGCTTCAACGCGGAGACCGGTGAGTTTGGCGACCTGGTCAAAGCCGGTGTAATTGATCCCGCGAAGGTCACCCGTCTCGCACTCCAGAACGCTGCGTCGATCGTCTCGTTGATGCTGACCACGGAAGTCCTGATCGCCGACATTAAGGAAGTAGAAAAGAGGGTCGCGGCCGGTGCAGGAGGCTATGGCGGAGGTATGGGAGGATCGTACTAATCCCTTTTCCCTTCAATCGCCTTTGTCACACACGTTAGCTAGGGCCACGACTTGAGCCCAACGCTGCACTGCAAGCTCGTTGTTTTGCGGAAACGGACGGGCTGGTCACGAAGATAGGAATCGAATGAAACTGCCAAAAATAAGTTCTGAAGGAAAAGACCGGGCACTTGTCGAGGTTCTCTACGCACACACGGAGATTGCCTTTTCCGCCCCCGAAGAAGTGGTAAGCCTCGATCCGGCACCGGCCGCGCCAATTGTCGAAGAAAGAGTTGTTCCTCTATGGCCGATCCATCCACGGCCCATGCTGCCAAGCAGGGTCGCCATCATCGGCAACTACCTTCCGCGGCGCTGCGGCATCGCTACGTTTACGACGGATCTGTGTGACGCGATCCACGCGGAATACGAAGCTACGGAGTTGCTGGCCCTGCCCGTCAACGATACGGAAGAAGGTTACAGCTATCCCGCGCGGATTCGCTTCGAGCTTTCCCAGGATGAATTGGCTTCGTATCGCCAGGCCGCGGATTTCCTCAATTTTAGCAATATTGATCTGGTTTGCGTGCAGCACGAATATGGAATTTTCGGCGGACCAGCGGGCGCTCACATCCTGGAACTCCTGCGCCGCCTTCAGATGCCGATCGTTACTACCCTTCATACGGTGCTGCGCGAGCCCAATTTCGATCAGCGCATCGTCATGGAGGAAATTGCCGCGCTATCGGACCGCCTGATCGTGATGAGCCGCCAGTCGGCGGAAATCCTGCAGGAAGTATTCCATGTGCCAATTTCCAAGATTGATTTGATCCCGCATGGGATTCCGGATTTGGCGTTCACGGACCCAAGTTTCTACAAGGATGCCTTTGGAACTGAGGGAAAAGATGTTCTGCTCACGTTTGGATTGCTCTCGCCGAACAAGGGCATCGAAAACGTCATTAAAGCACTGCCGGCTATCCTGTCGAAGCACAGCAATGTCGTGTACATGATTTCCGGTGTTACCCATCCCCATGTCCTCCGGCATGAGGGCGACATATACAGGTTGTACCTGCAAAAGCTCGCGAAAGATCTCGGCGTGGAAGCCAACGTAATCTTTCGCAATCGTTTTGTAAGTCCACAGGAATTGGTCGAGGTGATCGGCGCTGCGGACATCTACATCACGCCTTATAAACACAAGGGGCAAGTTGTCTCCGGGACGCTCGCGTACGCCTTGAGCGCGGGAAAGGCGATCATCTCCACACCGTATTTGCATGCCACGGAATTGCTGGACGATGGGCGCGGCGTGCTTGTGCCCTTCGATGATCCGCAGGCCATTGCCGCAAAAACGATCGAACTACTGGACAATGGCACCGCGCGCCACGCCATGCGCAAACGCGCCTACTTGTACACACGAGACATGGTCTGGAACCGCGTCGCCCAACAGTACATGGGAAGTTTCGAGCGCGTTTACAACGAGCGCTTGCGCAATCCCCGCGCCACTTTTTCCGCTCAGAACACCGAAAAGGTTCTCGACCGCCTGCCCGCGATAAAACTCGATCACTTGCAGCGGATGACAGATCACACGGGAATCATCGAGCACGCCGTCTTCGTCGTTCCCAATTATCCGGAAGGTTACACAACCGATGATAACGCGCGCGCTCTCATCGTCGCCATTCTCCTGGAAGAATTTGCCGGCATCACTCCAAACGCTACTCTCGATCTCGCCTCCCGCTATCTTGCTTTCTTATGGCTGGCTTTCGATCCCACAACCAAGAGGTTCCGAAATTGCCTGAGCTATGAACGCCAGTGGCAAGAGGCGGAAGGCTCAGAAGACAGCCACGGGCGCGCATTGTGGGGCTTGGGCACCGTGCTTGGCCGTACCAAGGATGCTGGCCTCCGCGGCGCCGCCGGGCGTTTGTTTGAACTGGCCGTACCCGCCGCTGTCCAGTTTAAGAGTCCCCGCGCTTGCGCCTTCGCTTTGCTCGGCATCCTGGAATATCTGGAATCGTTCCCCGGCGATCGCGCTGCGCTAAATGCCGCGGACGCTCTTGCCAATCGCCTGCTGGATTCCTACCGCGCCCACTCTTCTACCGACTGGAAATGGTTTGAGAACGTTCTTGCGTATTCAAATGCTCGCTTACCGCAGGCGCTCATACGCGCGGGAAGACGCAGCGCAAACGATGCGATGGTTTCGGCCGGGCTGGAAGCTTTGAATTGGCTCGCGGCGGTTCAACGCTGCGAAATAAGAGGCCACTTCGTTCCCATCGGGTCCCACGGCTTCTACTCGAAGAAAACGGAGAAAGCCCGCTTCGACCAGCAACCCGTCGAAGCCTGCGCCGCCGTATCCGCCTTCCTGCAAGCTTATCGCGCAACCGGGAAGAGCCGCTGGCGCAAAGAAGCGTGGACCGCTTTCAATTGGTTCCTCGGAGACAATGATTTGCAGGTTGCCCTCTATGATCCCACCACGGGTGGGTGCCGCGACGGCCTGCATCCCGACCGCGCCAACGAGAATCAGGGCGCGGAATCGACGCTGTCTTTCCTGATGGCACTCCTGGAAATGCGCAAGCTGGAGGAAGCCGATACAACCGATAGTAAGCCCTGACCAACGGGCAATTTTTTTGCCGGGCCTGCTCCGCCATAACGGCCTGGCACTCGCTGTCAAATTGTCCTTGAGAGAGATGATGAACCAACACCACCCCTTGTTCATACGGCACCCTGCGAATCCGATCCTGACTGCAAAAGACTGGCCCTATTCCATGAATAGTGTTTTCAATTCTGGCGCGACGCTTTTGCCCGATGGCTCGACTCTGCTCCTGTGCCGCGTCGAAGATCGCCGCGGCCTCTCGCACTTGTGTGCAGCGCGCTCGGTGAACGGCGTTGATCAATGGCACGTCGATGAAAAGCCCACCCTCCTGCCCGAACCGGAGCAGTTTCCTGAAGAATTGTGGGGCATTGAAGATCCCCGCATCACCTACATGCCGGAGCTTGAGCAATATGCTGTCGCCTACACCTCCTATTCCCGCGGCGGCCCGGGCGTATCTCTCGCACTGACGAAAGACTTCCATACCTACGAAAAACTTGGCGTCATCATGCCACCCGACGATAAAGATGCCGCCCTCCTGCCTAGAAGAATTAATGGACGCTGGGCCTTGATTCACCGGCCCATGACACCTCTCGGAGCGCACATCTGGATTTCCTACTCGCCCGACTTGCGGCATTGGGGAACCCACAAGCTCATGCTGGAAGCACGGCGAGGCGCCTGGTGGGATGCAAACAAAATTGGCATGTCACCGCCGCCCATTGAAACCCCGCGAGGTTGGTTGATGATTTATCACGGCGTGCGAAGGACTCCATCCAGCTCGATCTATCGGCTTGGCCTGGCGCTGTTTGATTTAGAACAGCCCGAAAAATGTTTGATTCGTGGCGATTCCTGGATGTTCGCCCCAGAGGCGGACTACGAACGACATGGGGATGTTCAGGACGTGGTCTTCCCTTGCGGCTATACCGTGGCAAAGGATGGGGACACCATCAATCTTTACTACGGCGCCGCGGATTCAAGCATCGCCCTGGCACACGGCAGCATTCGCGCTCTGTTGACATGGCTGGATGCGCATGGTCATTCCAAAGAAGCTCAGGACCGCCGACAGCGGCAGAATTAGAGGCACAATTGGATGTCACTCACAGTATCGAGGCAAGGACGTCTCGATACAGAGCAGCGAAAGACTGGGATGGGCCTAACGTGCAGGGCAATTTAAGTGGTGTTAATTCAGCCCACTTCTACCACGTTTTATCACACCAAGTCCCTTTTGGGGCTCACACAGCTGCCCACACAAAACAGCTAAATCGTTTATAATCAAAAATTTTTATGGCGCGCCCAGGGAGATTCGAACTCCCGACCTCTTGCTCCGGAGGCAAGCGCTCTATCCAGCTGAGCTACGGGCGCGCCGGTGAACTACCATTCCAAGTCTAGCGTGTCCTTTTGCGCCGCGCCAGTGGCCCCATGCCGCAGCCAAGCAGCGCAATTCCCTGCTGCACTATCCTTTCGAGCGGATCTTGATATCGTGGGCCAGCTTTTCGATCTCTTCGGCTTTCTTGACCAGGTTCAGCGATAGCACCTTCGTCGAATCGGTCTTGTCGGCCTCCGCCTTCAGCTCCGTGGCCAGTTCATAGAGCCGTTCGACCTTCTTATGAAGATCCTTCTCGTTTTCTTCCAGGATGTGTTTTTCCGCCGAAGGCTCGCTGGGGTCTGGCGGTAGAGGGTTTCCCCCGTTCACCCTCGGCGGTACGGGATTCGGAATCTGGCCAAGCGCCAGGGTCGCGGCTAACCCCGTCGCTGCCCCTGCGGAGAGCAACTCTCCCAAGAACAAGCGTCGCGTTTTCATCCAACTTCCTCCTGCCTCCGCCACCCTCTCCGCACACGCCCCCACTGCATCACATCCCCACCAATGCTATACTCCCCCTCCGACAACCCTTATGTCCAGTCTGCTGACGCATCTTCCCGAATTCACGTTCGCTCACCTGTTGCACCTCATCCTCATCTTCGTCGTCGCGCTTGTGCTGAACCGGCTGTTGCGCGCCGCCAGCAACCTGATCGTTAAGCCGGCCGACACACCAACGCGCGCCGCGCAAGCCAGGGAACAACAGACCCGCACGCTCTCCGGGATCGTCTATAGCACAGGGAGCAAGGTCGTGTGGGCCGTGGCGCTGCTTACCGCCGCACAGGAAATCGGCATCAACGTCTTTCCCGTGGCCGCGCTCGCCGGCCTGGCCACCCTTGCCCTGGGCCTTGGCGCGCAAAATTTCTTCCGTGACATCATCACCGGCTTTCACATCATCCTTGAAGACCAGTTTGTCGTTGGCGATACCATCCAGGTTGGCGACACGCAGGGCCGCGTCGAGTATCTTTCCCTGCGCCGCACCGTCGTCCGCGATTCGCGCGGCGCCCTGGTGACCCTTTCCAATGGCGAAATTCGCACGCTCGCCAACCTTAGCCGCGATTGGTCGCAAGCCTTTGTGGATGTAGCCGTCTCGCCCAATCTGCCCCAGGAAAAGCTGCTGCAGCTTCTCGATGCTGCGGCTGCCGCCTTGCGCAGCGATCCGGCGTGGTCCCAGGCGCTTGTGGATGGGCCGCGCCTCCTTGGCCTGCAATCCTTCGATCAATCGGCCTCCACCGTGCGCCTCCAGGTTCGCACGGCGCCCTCCCGGCATGAAGATGTAGCCCGCGAGCTGCGCCGCCGCATCCAATTGGAGTTCCAGCGGCAGGGCATCCCCCTGTACAATGTCCAGCGCGTCGAGTTGGTGCACCCTGCTTCTTCGCAGGATTCCCCGCCGCCGGCTCACTCCGGGTGAAATATAAGGAGAACCTCTCATGGCTCAGATCACCTATGACGAAGTGAACCTCATGCTGCGGCTCTACGATCTCCGCCGGGAACCGCGGCTGCGCGAAGCGCGCGCTTGGTTCGTCGAGCATTTTCACGCGGCCACTCCGGAAGAGCTGATGCAGAGGTATCCGCAGGGCAGCCAGGAAAACACGTATATCCGCATGGTCATAAGCTACTGGGATATGGTCGCCAGTATCGTCAACCGTGGCATGATTAACGACGAACTTTTTTTCGAGAGCAATGGAGAGATCTGGGTGGTCTGGGACCGTATGCGCTCGATCGTGCCCACCTGGCGCGCCGCCTTCAAAAACCCACTTCTCTTTGCCGCCATTGAAGAGGCTTGCGCAAGGCTCGAAGCCTGGCGCGAACGGCGTGCCCCGGGTTCCACCTCCGCCATGCGCCAGATGATGGAGGGGAGCCGCACCAAGACCAAATAACCCGCGACCCCGCGAGGACTCACTGCTGGCTACTTGGGGGAAGCCAGGACTGGGCTTTCCGCTTGCGCCGTTCTATGTTCCTGGGCCAGCATTTCTGGCTTCGCCAGGCGCACGCAATTCCGCCCAGACTCTTTCGCATGGTACAGCGCCATGTCCGCCGCGTGCAGCATATCGTCGGCATCGCGATTGGGAAAATCGGTGGAAAGTGCTACTCCCACACTGATCGTAACCTTGATTGATTTTGTTGCCAGCATAAAAGGCTTCGCCGCCACCGTGTTCCGCAGGTTTTCCGCTCTCGCCACCGCGCTGGCAGGATCACACTTGTTCAGTACCACCAGGAATTCTTCTCCCCCATAACGGCCTACCATGTCATAGGAGCGCACCGACGTGTGCAGCCGCCGCGCCACTTCCCGCAGAACATCGTCTCCAGCGGCGTGACCAAATTGGTCGTTCACTGTTTTGAAGTGGTCAATATCGCACATCATTATGGCGCTGCTGGACTTTTCACGCCGCGAGCGCACCACCTCGCGCGACAAAAGCTCCACGATCACGCCGCGGTTCCACAGCGACGTCAACACATCATGTGTGGCCTGAAATCTCATGCTCTCGCGCGCCTCGACCAGGCCATCTTCCAATTCCAGGATGCGCTCGCCGGCGCGCAGTCTGGCCTTCAACTCGTCGGTGTCGTAAGGCTTTGTCAAATAGTCGTCCGCGCCAGACTCAAGTCCCTGCACGATATCCTGCTTCGTCTCGCGCGACGACAAGAGAATCAGGTAAGTGTAAGCATGTACCTTCCGCCGCCGTACTTCCCGGCAAACTTCGATGCCATCTCTTCCCGGCATAATCCAATCCAGGAGCGCCAGCCGCGGCGGATCCTCCTTGCTTAATTCCGCCAGCGCGCGGCAGCCATCCTCCGCAGTCGTCACGTCATAGCCGGCCTGCTGCAGCGTTCGTTGCAAGAGCGTCCGGGAAATCGCATCATCTTCCGCTACCAGGATCTTCATGCGCCTACCCCCGCCAGATGCGTTTCCACCTCTGGCATAATTCCTGCCAGGGAATGCTGCAGTTTCCCAAGAAGCGCCTCTGCCTCATCCCGCGCGCCAAGCCGTGCGGCGGTCTCCAACGCCCAGGCTGTTTCCGCAGCGGCATTCATCGACATGTTTTTTAGCATGCCCTTCAGGGTATGTGCGGCACGCGACAATTCCGCCAGGTTTTCTCGCGTCAGGGCTTCGCGGGCCTTCAGCAGATTCGCCTGACTGTCATCGCGGAATATCTGCAAAAGCTCCCGGAGAAACTCATGGTCCCCTTCCAGCCGCTCCAGCAATTCCTTGACGTTCCATCCGTTTTCGGAGCACGCGCTCTGGGTTGGTGGCTCTGCATCCGATTCTGGCGGTGCGCCTTGCGTTGTCACTCGATCGATCTCCTTACGCAGCACTTCCCGCCGTATCGGTTTTGTCACATAGCCATCCATTCCCGCCTCCAAACACCGTTTTTCATCCTGTGCCGCCGCATGCGCGGTCATCGCCAGGATGGGCACGTGCCGCCCCGATTGCTCTTCGGTCTCCCGGATTTTGCGCGTTGCTTCCAGGCCGCCCATTACGGGCATTTGCAAGTCCATGAGGATCAAGTCAAACGTCGCCGCGCGCAATGCCTCGCAAGCTTCCTCACCGTTACTTACCACCTCCACCTGATGCCCCATCTTTTCCAGTAAACGCACACCGAGCTTCTGGTTCACAATGTTGTCTTCCACCAGCAGAATCTGACAATGCCGCCCCACCGCGTCCAACTGTTGCTCGTTGCACCGCCGGGGTGCAGGTTCTCCAGGAACCAAAACGGCGCGCAGGCTCTCCCACAGCGCGCGGCGGCGCAGCGGTTTGCCCAGTTGACGGAATATCCCGCTCGCCGCGGCCCGTGGATCCTCCAGCAGCGCTGGCGCGGAGGACAGCATGAGAATCGCGGTGGTTTTCCGAGAAGCATAGACGCGGATTTCTCTTGCCAGTTCGTATCCATCTGCCCCGTGCAGATTTTGGTTTAGAAGCACGACACGGTATTGCTGATTCTGCATTCGCTGGCTGGCCAGTTGTCCGCGGGCTTCCTCCACGCTTCCAGCCACTTCCACGTCCAGGCCCCAGCGCGTCAGCAGCCATATCAGCAAGTCCTGGTCCTCTTTTCTTTCTTCCACAACCAGGATCTTCGCTCGCGGCAACTTGTCCTGTTCGCCTTTCCTTCGTTCCTCCTCTGACGCCGTATTCAGCTTTACCGCGAAGTAGAAACGGCTCCCCTTCCCCTCCCTGCTTTCCACCTCGATCTCTCCGCCCATCATGCGCACCAACCGCGCCGATATTGATAATCCCAGCCCCGTCCCTCCAAATTGCCGCGTGACGGAAGCATCCGACTGCTGAAATGCATCGAAGATCTTGCCCTGACTTTCCGCCGGTATCCCCACACCGGTATCCCGTACTTCGAACCGTATCTCGGCCGTATCTTCCCGGCGGTTGAGGCACTCGATCTCGAGCCACACTTCTCCTTCTTCCGTAAACTTCACCGCATTCCCGAGCAGGTTGATCAGAATCTGCCGCAATCTCGTGGGGTCGCCTCGCACGAATTCCGGTAGATCACCAATTACCCGCCACCCCAGTTCCACGCCCTTCTGTTGAGCGCGAATGGTCACCGGTTGCAAGGCGTTCTCCACACAATCCAGAACCGCAAACGGCACGCTTTCCAGTTCCGCTTTGCCCGTCTCGATCTTTGAAAAATCCAGCACATCTTCAATGATCTCCAGCAAGGATTCCGCGCAGACCTTCACCATCTCCAGGTATTCGCGTTGCTGCCTGTTCAGGGGAGTTTCCAACGTCAGTTCCGTCATCCCCAGAATCCCGTTCATCGGCGTTCGAATTTCATGGCTCATGTTCGCCAAAAACAGGCTTTTGGCCTCATTCGCCGATTCCGCGGCCTGTTTGGCTTCCAACAGCCGCTGTTCGGCCGACCGCCGCTTCGTGATGTCCTCGATCACCCCCACGAATCCGTTCAGGCTTCCATCTTCTCCGTGCAACGCGCGCGACGCCCAGTAAACCCAGTTGGTATTCCCATCGGGGGTCAAGAATCGCGTTTCATCCTGCAGTTCCATCCCTATTTCCGCCCCGGTCTTCCAGAGGCGTTCCGTCGCCTCACGGTCCTCTGGATGAATCGCTTGCAGCCATCCGTAGCCAAGCGCGGTCTCCGCTGCTCGTCCGGTCATCTCACTCCATCTTTGGTTGACGTACACACAGCGCCCTTCCCGGTCGGCACGGAAGATGCCGATGGGGGCCGCGGAACTCAGCAACCGGAACAACTCTTCACTTTCGCGAATGGCTTTTTCCGCTTCCACGCGCTTCGAGATATCCACATAGATCGCTAGAAACCCCTGTAGTCTTCCCTCCAGCTTCAGCGGCGCACCGAACACTTCCACGTCGAGTTCCTTTCCGTCCTTCCTTTTGCGTTTGACCGTGCGGTGCACTACGCGCCCCGAACGAACCAGCTTGTTCATGGAGTCGCCGCTCTCACGCATTGCCGGGGTGAGCAGAAGATCATTCAGGGACTTCCCGGTAAGCTCCTCCGCCGCGTAACCGAACATTTCCCGGAAGGCGGGATTACACAGAACGATGCGGTCATTCTCCTCGGCGGCAATCCCCACCGGAGCTGCTTCGTTCAATGCCCTGAAAAGCTCCTCGCTTTCCTTCAAAAGCAATTGGGTGTGTTGCCGCTCGGCGATTTCCTGTTCCAAATTCAGGGTTCGTTCCCTTACGCGTGCCTCCAGCAGATCCCGCGCTTCGCGGAGTTCCTGGTCGCGGCTTTCGATCACCTCCAACATGTGATCAAAGGCGCCTCCCAGTTGTGCGAGTTCCGGACCCTGCAACGACGGGGCTCGCAGGGAGTAGTTCTTTTCTTCGGCTACTCGTCCCGCGACATTGGAGAGTTGCCGGATCGGCTCAACGATCGATCTCTGCTGGATCAGCGTCAGGAAATACACCAATAACAGCGTTGCTCCAAGCACTGGCGTTACCAGCACTGCCGTGCGCAATCTTTCTTCTCTGAGGTCGTTTAGCCCCGCTTCCAGATACAGTTTCCCGATTTCGTGGCCCTCCAGACGCACTGAACGGACCAGCCCCAAGCCGTCTGAGAACCAGTAAATGCCTTCTCCTCTCTTTTCCAGTTCCGTGGCCACCCCCGCCCCGTAATTTCCCCGCTTGTACTCCGTAAACACATTTCCGTTGGGCAGGAACAGCACTCCCCTTCGGATGTGCTTCCTCGTTTGCAGCGCTTGCAGCACACGCGCACCTTCTGCGCTATCGTCAAACACCAGGGCCGCCGTGGTGTTCGTTCCCAGGAGGTCGGCAGCGGATTGCAGCTCTTCCACCTTATGTTCGCGAGCCAGATGTTCGTTGTAGGCCAGTCCCATCAATACGGCGAACAACACTCCGGCGCTGCAGCTGATCATCGTCAACAGCAGCAGGCGTCGCCTCAACGAAATTCCTTGCCATCTGCTCATCTTAGCCGCCAGATGCGCTCTGCTCTCTGATCACACGTTTCGCGATCGCCAGTAGCCGCGCGTCCATCTTCAAGTTCGCCTTCCGAGCCACCCCCAGGTTCACTTCCATCTGCAACTTGTCGTTTTCATAATTGAGTGCCACCATGCCACCGGCTTCCAGAAAACCCTTGCCCTCGCCCACGGTTAACACGCTTTTTCCTTTCAGTGATTCCAGGATCTCGCCATAGTGCTTCGCCTCGGAGTCACCCAAAAACACCATTTCGCATCCCTCCAGGCCCTGCCCTCTGCGAAGCAAGCGCAGTTCGATCTTTCGCCCGCCGACGGTAACGCTCTCGACCTCCATCGCGAGCCTCGTGCCGAACGGGTAGTACCCCACGGTGCACATTTGGAATGCTGCTTTCCGGCCGTCCCCGGCGCTTGCCGGCCACTCCACAAAGCTCGGAATCATTCTCAGGTACATCGCTTTCAATTTGTATTCGTCCGAAGAGGTTTGGCCGAACTCCCCGCTGGGCAGCAAGAAGGTTGCGCACACGGCGAGCGCCAATCGGGCCAGCCGATTCACTCTCGCCCGGCGCAAGCCTCGGCTCGCTTCCTTCTTAGCCCCCATGGCCTTCCTTCATCTCCCTCCGCTTCACCCTTCCAGACGAACTACACCCCTCCCCAAACTCTTTGTTCAACGTGCAAGGCACACACCAATTCAGCGGTCAATAAGTCTTTTACTTAAGGGAAACACACGACTTGTAGGGTTAGAATTTTCTAGGAAACGTAAGACGTATCGATCCGGGACACTTCCGCGCTTTTCGATTCACTTCCGTGCAGATTATCGCGCCACGCCGCTCAGCTAAGCCAAACTGTTTCGGTGAAGATAGTGAATTTCGGGGAGGCTCGCCAGCCGCTCGGCGGCGCTTTCCGGCGTGATGTCGCGTTGGGGTGTGGCCAGCATTTCGTAACCGACCATGAACTTGCGCACCGTCGCCGAGCGCAACAACGGCGGATAGTAATGGGCATGAAAATGGCACTCGGGGTGTGTGAGGCCATCGCAAGGCCGCTGATGAAATCCCATCGAGTAGGGAAACGAGGTCTCGAACAGATTGTCATAGCGGATTGTAGTCTTCTGGAGAATCTCGGCGAGCAGATCGCGTTCGTTTGGCGAAAGTTCGTCCATGGTTCCCACGTGGCGCTTGCTGAGCAGCATAGTTTCAAACGGCCACACCGCCCAATAAGGGACGACCACGGCAAAACTCTCATTCTGGCAAACGACACGTTCGCTCTTGCTGAGTTCCAGCTTGAGATAGTCACACAGCAGGCAGGATTTCTTTTCGCTCCTGTACGCCTCGAACGCGGAGGTTTCCCGGCTCGGCACGTTGGGCAGCGAGGCGTTGGCCCAAATTTGGCAATGCGGGTGCGGGTTGCTGGCTCCCATCAGGGCGCCGCGATTCTCGAAGATCTGAATATGACGAACCCAGGGAATGGCTTCCAACTGTTGGAACTGTTCGGCCCACACATCGATCACTTGGCGAATCTCGCCATGCGACATCACCGGAATGGTCAGGTCGTGCCGCGGGGAAAAACACACGACGCGGCAAATCCCCGCTTCGGCCTTGGCGATCAGGAGATCCGCTTCATTGGTTTCGACCGGGCGAGTGCCGGGAAGCAAAGCCGCGAAGTCATTGTCGAAAGTGAATGTGGAGGTGTACTGCGGGTTGCGAGCGCCGCCAGCGCGCTCATTCCCGGGGCAGAGGTAGCAACCCGGATCGTACGCAACGGAATTTGCCGCGGCGTCCCTGTCCACCTTTCCGAGCCACGGCCGCTGCGTTCGGTGAGGCGAAACCAGGACCCACTCGCGAATGAGCGGATTAAAGCGGCGGTGCGGAATCTGCGCAAACTCAGAATGACCCATGCAACTCCTCGCAGGCGTTCAGTCATTCTGAACGCTGGTTTCATTTGCTCCCAGTCCGGCTTTTTCAGCGCCTTGTGAGGCTTCACGAGCGTAGATGTTGGGCCGGTTGCTCGATTGGTGCTCTCGCAGTGATTGTACCGAATTCGTTGCTAAAGTGTCTGTCGCTTTTGTTCCTTATCTTCGCCTCAACTTTCCTTCTCGCTGCGCCTGGCACACCTCCATTCGCTGCTGGCAGGCTGTTCATCGGAGATGAGCCTGCTGCGGGATACCTAAGAAATGCCCATATATCTTTTGCTTTAGGTGTATAAACTTGGTCGGAGGCAATTTCTCGCGAGGAGGATTGCCCTCATATTTGCTCCCCTGGGGACGCTCCTCCCTGCTCGCTGCCTTGGCCAATGCCCGGCTTTTCGCCGACAAGGAGCTTTATTACTTATATGGCTTCCATAACTGCTTCCCGGCGCGACGTCGTGCTGAGCGCCCTTCATCATGCGGAGGGCAGCCGTGTGCCGATTGACTTTGGCAGCACCGCGGTTACGGGCATCCACGCGAGTTGCGTGGCGGCCTTGCGCAAACACTACAGTCTTGAGAAGCGTCCCGTGAAGATTCACGAACCCTTTCAGATGCTGGGTCTGGTCGAAGAGGATCTGCAGAACGCCATGGGCATTGACGTCACGGGCGTCTTCGCCCGCAAAACCATGTTCGGGATTGCGATCGACGCGGGCTGGAAACCATGGAAATTTAACGGCCTCGAAGTGCTGGTTCCGCAAGATTTCAACGTTACGCTTACTCCCAACGGCGACACGCTGATCTACCCGGAGGGCGACATGTCCGTGCCTCCGAGCGGCCGCATGCCACAGGGCGGCTACTTCTTCGATGCGATTATCCGCCAGAAACCGATCGAGGACAGCAAGCTGAATCCTGAGGATAATCTGGAAGAGTTTACGCCCGCTTCCGAGCAGGACATCGCCTGGCTCGCCAAATCCGCAAAGGCCGCTTGCGCAACCGGTCGCGCCGTGATTGCCGGTTTTGGTGGCACGGCGCTCGGCGACATCGCCCTGGTTCCCGCCCCATTTCTGAAAGACCCCAAGGGAATCCGCGACGTTGCCGAATGGTACATGTCCACGCGCAGCCGCCGCGGCTACATCCATAAGATCTTCGAGCGCCAGTGCGAAGTCGCCATCGGCAACCTGCGACGGATTCATGCCGCAGTCAGCAATGATGTGGACGCCGTATTTACCTGCGGAACCGATTTCGGCACCCAGACTTCCGCCTTCTGTTCCGTTTCCACATTTCGCGAGCTGTACTTCCCCTATTACAAGCAGGTCAACGACTGGATTCACCGCAATACGACCTGGAAAATCTTTAAGCATTCCTGCGGATCCGTCGAGCGATTCATCGATTCCTTTATCGAATCCGGCTTTGACATCCTCAATCCCGTGCAGTGCTCGGCAACCGGAATGGACGCAGAACATTTGAAGGAGCGCTACGGCGGCCGGATCGTGTTTTGGGGCGGCGGCGTGGACACACAAAAGGTCCTGCCGTTCGGCACGCCCGTGGAGATTCGCGAGCAGGTTCTGAGGCGCTGTGAAGTTTTCTCCAAGCATGGCGGATTTGTGTTCTGTTCGATTCACAACGTGCAGGCGTGCACGCCCGTGGGAAACATTGTGGCGATGATCAACGCCGTGCACGAGTTCAATGGCGTCCCTGCAGGCAGCCATTGAGTGCATTCAAGCATTCCGGGAAGCGAAAGGGGCTCGACAAACGGCCATGAAAGACTTATCCAAACTCTACGAAGCGATCTTGAACGGTGACAACGCGGCGGCTTCGGAGGTCACGCAAGCCGCGCTCGCCGCGGGCACCGACCCGGGTACGCTGGTGACGGATTACATGATCCCGGCCATGGACGAGGTGGGCCGCCGCTTCGAGAGTGAGGAGTACTTCGTCCCGGATCTGTTGCTCTCCGGCAGGGCCATGAAAGCAGCCCTCGATCATCTTCGTCCTTTGTTGGCCGCCACTGGCGCGCAACCGGCCGGCCGCGTGGTGATTGGCACCGTCAAAGGCGACTTGCATGACATCGGCAAGAACCTGGTCGCGGCGATGCTGGAAGGAGGCGGATTTGAAGTGACGGATCTCGGCACGGACGTAGCGCCGCAAAAGTTTGTCGAGGCCATCTCGACGAAGAACGCCAATCTCGTGTGCTTGTCCGCTTTGCTGACGGTGACGATGCCCGCCATGCGCACCACTGTCGAAGCACTCAAAAGCGCCGGTGTGCGCGACCGCGTAAAGGTGATGATTGGCGGCGCTCCGGTCACGGCCCAATATGCCCAAGAGATCGGCGCCGATGGCTACAGCGAAAATGCCAGCGCCGCGGTGGCCCTGGCACGCCGTCTGTCCAGCGATGCGCCGCACGCCTGATGGGAGTCTTGGGCTATCTCACACCTGGGTTTTCTGACGCTTGCGGCTCCCGATGCCCAAAAGTTTGAGACACCACCACGGCCGCGGCCAACTCCACTTCATCTCGCTCGGTTGCCGGCAGTCACGGGATGGGGTTTGTGCGATTGCGCATAGTCCCGCAGAGCAAACATGTTGGCTGGAGGCGTATCGCGCGGCACCTCGCATCCTGCCCCAATGATGTACTTTTCTCCGGCATCCAGATGGCACTTTCCCACGGCCGCATACACTTCTTTTACCGTGCCGTTGCGCATGTATTCGATGGTGGCTACATTCCCAAGGATCACCTGCGCGGGCATCTTCGCCCGGGCCTCAGCCATCGGCACAATGGAATCCACGTCCACAATGTCGTAACCAAGCTCGCCTCTGCCCTTCAAAATCGCGCGTGTCTTGCCGCAGATGTGCGAACGCGTGCGCAAGCCCATGGCTTTCAGCCCATCCACCAGTTTTTTTTGTGCCGGAAAAATGAATTCGGCGAAAATGTCCGGGCCAACCAGGGAGGTGGCCGGGTCGCCCACTCCCATCAACTCCGCTCCTGCCTCCATTTGCGCCCTGGCGAAGCGGAGTTCCATCTCCACCACAAACTCCAGGAGATCGCGAACGAACACGGGATCATCAAAGAAGTCCAGCATCAGGCCGTTGATGCCGCGCAGATTCGCTGCTTCTCCGCAGGGGCCTTCGATCCATCCTTCGACAATTTTTTCTCCGGCTATCTTTTCTTTCAGCAGGGCGGCCGCTTTCACCCGGTCGTGCATTCTTCCGCCGCCCAGTGGATCGGGGAATTTGATGCGTGCCAAAACCTTCTTGTCGGCAAGAAACGCTTGCGATTCATCCACGGCGGGCGGTTGATCGTCAAAGAACCTTACGTTCGCGCCCAGATCGGCCGCCTCGCGGACTGGATCGGAGATACAAGACACATGGTCAATCCCGAATTTCTCCGCGGTGCGCAGTTGGGCTTCGACGAGCACCCGGTAATCGCTGACGTAGCGGCCGTACTTCGCGCCGATCTGGTCCGCGGCAAACATCATGGTAATCGGCATGAGGGGGATGCGATCCGGCGCCCGATTATCAATCATCGCCAAAACCCGTTCACGGCTGTTCATGGGACTCGGTCCCTATTCTGGAGCGATGCGAAGCTGGCCCTGGATTCCACGCGTCAGCTTCTTTTTGCGGAATCCAGGAACGTTCAACTGACACCACAGCAAAGTGTGAGAGTGGCTGCGCCACACTCAATCCACTAGTTCACGTTCGATTTGCTCCAAAGTTTTGCCCTTTGTTTCGGGCAGTTTGAACCAGATGAACAAAAATCCCAGGCAGCAGACACCGGCATAAACCCAGAAGCATCGCGCCAACCCGAGCTTTTCATACATCACTGGAAAGGTCTGCGAGAGCACGAAGTTGCCCAGCCACAGCGAAACCACCGAAACAGACATTGCGCCCCCGCGAATGCGGTTCGGAAAAATCTCCGACAGGATGACCCAGGTGATGGGCGCCAGCGAGTAGCAGTAGCACGCGATCGCCGCGATCACCAGAACCACGGGAACCAGCCCCTTCATGTTTTCGTGATAGGCCCAGCCCGTGGCAAGGTAAATCAGCGTCAGCCCGAACGCGCCACTCAGCATCAATACGCGCCGCCCCCAGCGATCCACCGTGCCAATCGCCACAAACGTCATCAGCACGCCAACCACCCCGGTAATCACGATGCTGAACAAAATGCCGGATACGGCATATCCCGCGCCGGCAAAAATGCGCGCGCCGTATTGATAAATCACATTAATTCCGCACCATTGCTGGAACACCGCGAGCACGACGCCCAGCAACAAAATCTTCAGCATCCTGGGCGCCAGGAGCTCGCGCAGATCCACCTTGTCAATTTCATTCACCAGCGTGTCGTCAATTTCTTTCACGGAACGCCGCGCATACGCGGGCCCGCCGATTCTTGTCAGCACGCGCAGCGACTTTTCGGAGCGCCCTTTCTTCGCCAGCCAGCGGGGACTTTCCGGGACAAAAAACATGCAAATGAAAAACACGACCGCGGGCAGGGCTGTCACGCCAAACATCCACCGCCAGCCCGCCTGTACATTCCAGGAATCAAACAGTATCCGGTCAATGGTCGTGCCAGGCGCCGTCGGCTGCGCGATCAGCCAGTTGACCACTTGCGCCGCCATCACCCCTAGCGCGATGGTCAGTTGGTAGACCGATACTAGCCGCCCTCGCATGCTTGCCGGCGCTACCTCCGCGATGTACAGCGGCGATACATTGGAAGCCATGCCGATGGCTACCCCGCCCAGCAGGCGATTCACAATGAAAAGTAAGAAGGTCGGCGAAAGGCCCGTACCAATGGACGATGCCACGAACAGCAGCCCGGACCCGATGAGCAGAGGCTTGCGTCCAAACTTATCGCTTAAGCCGCCGGCAAACATTGCCCCGGTCAAAGCCCCGATCAAGGCGCTGCTCATGGCCCAGCCAATTTGCAGCGCGCTCACCAGATGAAAATATTTTTCGTAGAAAAGTTCGGCGCCACCAATCACAACCCAGTCGTAGCCGAACATCAATCCACCCAGCGCGGCCGTCAGCGCGATGGCAAAAATGTAGGCGCGGTTGAATTTCGCATCGCCGCCGTTAGCGGCGGACGCCTCAGCCGGTTCCATCACTGCGCCGTTTCGGTGAATGTGGCGACGGGATGGCCGAGTTGAAAGGGCCCTTCCGCGGTCACGTGAACCGGCCCGGCGGTGCCTGGAAGCGTAAGAGTGATTGCCGCCACGCCGGAGGAGTTGGTGGTGACCAACTGGCTGGTGGAGCTGCCAGTGGTTCCACCCGAGAGGGTTCCCGCATCTGTAGTGAAACGAACGGTAGCGCCTGCCGCGGTGCCTCCGGACGAACCGGGTACCAGCGTTACGGAGAGTGATACAGGCAGTGTCGTGCCGACGCCGCCGTTTTGCGCATCCCCGGTTTTCGTGAAAGTGGCGGGCGGATTCCCGACGATGATCCAGCCGCCCTGCTTTTGGATCACGCTCGAGCTGTCCTTGCTGGTCACAGTGTAATGATAAAAGCCGGGGGTTGTGCCCGCCGTGACACCGATTGCGCCATCGCCGGTGAGTGGGGTCTGCGTGAGATTGGCATTAGTAATGGCCATTGTGCCGCCGCCGGAATCGAACGCGGCAGCAGTGAGCGTCGCCGTGGCGCTACCGGAACTGGCAGAAGTAATTGCAGGGTTTAGCGCGACGTTGCCGCCGGCAGGAACCATGGTGGTATCGGGATTGAGGTCCCATTCCGCCGCTGGAACGGAAGCCTGCGCGCCGGTCACGACCAGAAGCGTGACGGTGTACGGCGCAAAGGTCATCGAGCTGCTCCATGCACCTGTGGATTTCACAATGGCATTAGGGGAAGACTGCGAGAGCGTGTAGGCACTATATGATCCGCCAACAAAATTGTTCAAATTGAAATTCACGTTGGCGGAATTGCCGGGATCTTTGTTGAGCACCATGATGGTGAGGGCCGAGCCGCCCGTGCCCAGCGCGGCATAGACGCTGAATAGATTGGGGTCGGCGTTATGAGTGGCGGAGACGGAAGTCGTGCCAAACATATGATGAGCGCCATCGTAATTGGCATAGAGCTTCAACGCCTGGTAATTGGGATTCGCGGGATCGGGAGCGGTCCAGCGTGAGGCGAGGTGGACGCGTTCGCGTCCAAGGATGCCGTACGCGTCGGCATCGCCGATAGCCGTGGAGAAATCGGCTTCCCCGGCAAACGCTGCACTCCACTCGGTGATGCTCATCGGAATCCCCGGATAAGTGGAGTTGAAGATAGCGCGAAGCCGGGGAATGCGGAAAGCGATGGCGTGGTTGGGTTGGATTTGCGTGGTGTAGGTCTGATTGATATCACTCGATTCGCTGGTGTAAGTGGGATCCCAATATTCGCGGTAGATTCGTGCGGTTAGCGCCTGTTTCTGCGCTTGGGTGTAGCTTGAAGTGTTTGGTCCTTCCGGGTAGGCGTGAACATCCAAGACTTCGACTGAGGGCACGCCACTGATTTGATCGCGCCAATAAACTTCATTCACCCACCAGGGCAGGAAGTCCTGGCCGGCGTGATTGGGTTTATCTGCGCTATTGGCCCCATTCCAATAAAACCACCAGCAGCAGGTAATGGGCCCAAGGCGAATGGCCTGGGGATCCCACGTCTTCAACTCGGAAGCCACGTGGATGTAGGTGTCGCGAAGTTCTTCGTAACCCGACGGAGCGGGATGAACATCGCGGTGCGTGCTGCCCCAGATTTCGGGTTCGTTATCCATATTGTAGAAATGCGGCGCGGTGCCAAACGCGGTGGCCAGCGCTGCGGCCCACTCGTTCCGATAGAGAGTACAGGGGCTGGTGGAAGGACAAGTGGAGGTCGATTCGTCAATCAGGGCCACGTTGGCATCGTTAGGATCATTACCGGTAATGTTCGTACTGCAGTCCGATTTCACACCATTGCCGGCGTCCGGGTCGTAGGGATCGCTGGAGCACTGTGCTCCATACTTCGCAACCGAAAAACTGTGGAGACTGCCGTTGTCATTTGCCTGGGTGGCGCTGGAAACCCAATCCAGCATTATGAAGGTCATCAATGGATTGCTTCCGGCTTTGATCACATCGGTGATGAATTGGGCAGAGTCACCATCATTGATTTCCAGGTACCCATAATCGCTGAAGTACCAATCGTTCCCCGCATTGTTCGTGTATGTCTTCCAGTTGTACCGCGAAGTCGCATCGCCGCCCCAACGCACAACAGTCAAGCCGCTATCGGTGATCGTGGGTGCATCCTTGGGATACGCCCCGCCGTAAACGTACGGGCTAATGGGATGGCGATTGCTGAGTGTGTCGATGCTCACCGTGACTGAGGTCGTCCCAAGGGGAGTGGCCGTTACTTCAGCGGAGTTGGGACTCTCGCCACCTGCGTTGACGGCCGAAACTACATAATAGTAGGGCGTACCGTTTGTCAGAGACCCGTCCGTGTAGGGTGACGCCGTGGGCGTCCCCACTTGCGTGTAAGGACCGCCGCTGGTGGCACCGCGCTTCACGTGATAGCTAGCTGCGCCCGCGGATGCGGTCCACGAGAGTACGACCTGCGCGTTTCCGGCAGCAGCCTGCAAACCGGTTGGCGCAGCAGGCGGTGCCACAGGCGTGGCAGTCACTTCAGAAGAGTTCGCACTTTCACCTGCGGAGTTCACCGCAGAGACGACGTAATAATAGGGTGTGCCGTTCGTCACAGTGGTGTCGGTATAGCTGGTGGTAGTTGGTGAAGAGATCGTTGTGTAAGGGCCGCCAGAGGTCGTGGACCGCTTCACATGGAAACTCGTTGCCCCAGAAGTGCCGGTTGTGACAGCGCTCCACGCGATCACCACTTGGGCATTCCCAGCTGTAGCCGAGACGCCCGTGGGTGCCGACGGGACTTGCACCCCGCCACCGCCACCGTTACCTCCACCGCCAGAGCCTCCGCATCCGCCAAAGGTGCTACCCAAAGCAAGAAACGCAACCACGGAGAGAACAACTCGAGATCGAACACAGATGTTCACAGCGCCACCCCCGCCGCGGCCGCCGAGAGGCTAGCCAAGCGGCTTGTCATGATCAGATTTCGCATTAAATACGATGCTCAGAAGTCTCGAAGATCCGCTTCAGAAGAGAAGGGAAATCTGAGGCGAACTTCGCGGATGCGGGAATCGTAAACGCTTACGGAACTCGAGGCAAGGACCAGCATCACAATTCCCCGCAAAACCCCAAAATTGGGCTTACAGGGGGGGTGCAGCCAGGCCCAGAATGGGCCAAGTTTGCGTAATCCCGAACCATCTGAGTTTAAGGGGCGGGCAACGTGGTGACTTTCCGGATCGCCTGGCCTTCCTTGATTTCATAGATGGCGTCCGCCGCAACGTCCGCGAACTCCTGCATCAACCCGCTGGGCCACGAGACTTCCACTTTGCTCATGATGGCGTCACTCCCGAGCCCGAAATGCAGGCGGGTGTCGTCGGTGGAATTGTAGCTGCCGCCACCGCGCACTTCATCAATCTGTACCATCGTGGAAGTGCTAACGCGGACGCGTGCGCCGATTGCAGCGGCATTGCTTTTCGTGCCGATTAACCGGAACAGTACGCGGTGATTGCCGTTCACGGTGTCATTCAGAAACACCGAGGGCGGGCCTGCTACGTTGAAAACCACCATATCCAAATTGCCGTCATTATTAATGTCGCCAAAGGCTGTGCCGCGGCGAGAGAGCAACGGCCCATCATTCAGGCCGGCAGCATCTGCAATTTCCTCGAAGGTGCGGTCGCCCAAATTGCGGAAAAGTTGCATCGGTTCCGCGAAGCGGGCCTCGCCCGAAATGGTGTCCATCAGCGAAGTGAAATTGCCATTGGCAATCACGATGTCGGGCCAACCATCGTTATCGAAATCGCCGAATCCCACTCCCCACTTCACGGGGGCAGTAGTCGGAACGGCGATCTTCGCTGGGATGGCAATATCCGTGAAGAAATCCCCACGATTCCAGTACAGGCTGGAGGGCTGATTGCCGAACCGTGTGACTATCAGATCGAGTTTGCCGTCGCGATCGAGATCCCCAAAACTCCCTGCCATATTCCCATTGAACTGCCCGAAGGGTCCGAGGCCCACACCAGAGGGAATGCCCACCTCTTCAAACGTGCCGTCATGGTTGTTGTGATAAAGATAGTTCCAGGCGGAATCATTGGCGACAAACAGGTCGGGCCAGCCATCGTTGTCGTAATCGCCCCAGATAACCCCCATTCCATGCAGCTTGTGGGGATCGTTGACTCCAGCCTTGACGGAGACATCCTCAAAGGTCCCGTCGCCGCGATTGCGGAAAAGGAAGTCTGTCTCGCCTTCCATGGGGTCGGGCAATTCCACCAGCACGCCCTTATATCCGAAAGATTTGGAGGGATCCGGAAGGTGCCGCGGGTCGGTTTTCACATACCGGGCGACGAATAGATCGAGATACCCATCGCGGTCGTAATCGGCCCAAGCAGCGCCAGTGCTGAAGCCGCCTACTTCGAGCCCCGCCTTTTTGGTGACGTCCTCGAATTTGCAATTCCCCAAATTGTGGTAGAGCACGTTGTGGCCGTAGCCCGTGATGTACAAATCCGGCAGGCCGTCATTGTCATAGTCGCCCACGGCAATGGCCATGCCATAGCCCTTGGTGGTGAGTCCGGCAGACTTGGTGATGTCCGTAAAGTGGAGCGTGGGCGAATCGGAGTCCTGATGATACAGGGTGACCATCGGCTCGCCGCCCTGCAGAAAACTATCAATCGTAGAGTCGTTGATTACGGCGATGTCCAATTTGCCGTCGTTGTCGCAGTCGAACAGAGCCACGCCGCCCCCCGCCATGGTGTCGAGCACGTAGCGGCGATCCAGCCGGGTGTGCGGCACGGTTGTAATGCCGACCTGCGCGGAAACGTCCCTAAAATGCAGCCGCGATTTCGAGTCCGCGGCACCGCGTTGGCTGTCCTGCTTGGGTGCCGCGGGGGTAGTCTGGGTGTGAGGGCTGTTCTGCTCGCCGGCCACTTGCTTTGAGCCGGCGCTTTGCGGAATGGCTTCCGCGCGCGGAGGCAGGCAAAGGAAAACCGCGAGCGGAATATAAAAGAGAATTGGCGGACGAAGCATGAGACCGTCTGAAGCTTAACAAATCTGCCCGTGAGAGGGCCAGCATTGGCGACCTGTATGGCGGAAGGCACGCCTTGGGGGCCCCACAGTAGTACCAGGGACGACTTTTGCCGACCTTAGGCATTCCGCGGGAGATGCTGTAGCCCTTTCTCTCCTGCTTTGAGACTCGATCCATCGTGAAAATCATGCATCAATCAAGAATACATCTTATTCATTCTAAATAGCTTAGTATATTTCTGGTGAAGGGATTCGCGGGGCAAGCGGATCAGTTGTCTTTGCAATTCTGACATGTACGACCAAATTTGTCTTGTTTTTGCGCCTAATAGGAAAGTCGGACCCCATGAAAAGCCTGAAAAAAAACGATATTCAGAATAGGAATTTCAAAAAGAATCCTTGACACCCACAAAAGGAAGGCGTAATAGAAAGACATTAGCCGTAAACGATTACGGTGAAATATCGATTTTTGCCGTAGCTCGCTCCTCGAAAATATCTGTTCCAGTTGTGGGGTATTCCGTTGGAAATCTAGAAAAATGAACCGGGGGTGCTTTAGTGCCTAATCTTGTCTGTACATTTGTGAAAAACATGAACGCGCGGCGGATCATTGCAGTTCTAGGAGTGATGCTGGCCGCGTTTTTGTTGTTGCAACCAGTGGCCTTTGCGCAGTCACAGTTCGCCACGTTAAGCGGCATTGTTCGCGATCCGAGCGGCGCGGCTGTGAGTGGAGCAAAAGTGACGGTGAAGAATTCCGCGTCTACGGAGACGCGCGAAACCGTGACGAATGACGACGGATTTTTCGGAGTGCCGACTCTTCCCGCCGGCAGCTACGATGTTTCCGTTGAAAAACCGGGCTTTCAAGTTTGGCGCGGGAAAAACATCACGTTAAACGGAAGCGATAGCCGCACCATAAAGATTGATTTGAAGGTTGGAGCGGTCACCGACTCCGTGGTGGTGGAATCAAGCACAGTGGACATCGCGGTGGTGGATTCGGGCGAGAAGTCGGCCCTGATCTCACAAAAGGAGTTGCAGGACCTGTCACTGGAAGGCCGCAACGCCACTGAATTTCTCAAGCTTCTGCCAGGCGCCCTTTTGGCCCCGAACGCATTGGGCGTGAATAAGTCCAACTACACCGGAGGCGTTGTTGGTATCAACGGCTTCGCGGTGGGCGGGAACAACGGCGGTGGCCTGTCCGGCGTGAATATCAACGGGCAGCAGGTCAACATTACGCAGGATGGCCAGAACACGTTCGATCCCGGGGCGCAGGGCAACGCAACGCCTGTTAACCCGAATCCGGAAATGATTTCGGAAGTTAAGGTGCTGACATCCAATTTCAGCGCCGAGAACGCGCAAGGGCCGGTGGTGGTCAACACGGTGACCAAGGGCGGTGGCAGCCAGTTCCATGGTTCCGCCTATCTGTACTCGCGCAATGCCGCCCTGAACGCCGAGGATCACTACTACAAAGAGTTGGGCTCGGGAAAGCCCAATGATTACTACTACTATCCGGGCTTTAACATCGGCGGGCCGGTCATCATCCCGAAGACGGGATTCAACAAGAGCCGGCAAAAGCTGTTCTTCTTCGACGGCTATGAGAATTATCACCAGACACTGGATGGCGGAGTCGACCGGGCGTTCGTACCCACGCAGAACATGATCAACACGGGAGACTTCAGCGCGTTTGCAACCACACCCGTTCCCAATGCACCGTTTGCCACTGCCTCCATCCCCACGGCGCCGGCAGCCGGTGCTTGGCCAGGCTTTGACCTGAGGGCCGCGGCGGGTTGCACAATATCCGCGACGGGGGTGATGTCGAGCGCTTGCATCGATCCCGCAGCGCAGATCCTGATGAAGGCGTTCATACCAGCACCGAACGTTGATCCATCCACGCACCAAGGCTTCAACTACGTGCAGGCCTTTTCAGCGCCGATGAATTCGTATCAGAATCTGGCGCGCATTGATTATGACGTCAGCCAAAATACCAAGGTCTATGGTTCCTGGAGCCGGCAGCGGGAAACCGCGAATTTTCCGACCGGTCAATGGCAGGGGCCGGGGACGCCCGCGGTTCCTTCGCCCAGCGTTATCCTGGGAAACAATGGCTCGGATTTCACCACGGTCAGCCTGCTGCATGTCTTTTCGCCAACGCTGACGAGTGAAAGCCGCTTCGGCTATACGTACATCAACTTCCCGAACGCACCAGCCGATCCTGCAAAGCTCCTGAAGTCGGCTGCTCAGTATCCGCTTAACGGGATCTATGGCAACCCGGAAATGCCAGCGGTTCTGGACTGGCAGGGGACGATTCCAAACTTCGGATCCGTGGGTTATGACTACCACCCGACGATGATTTGCTACAAGGGGATCCCCAGCGCCTCGGAGAACCTCACGAAGGTCATCGGGACGCACACGACCAAGTACGGGTTCTACTACGAACACGTCTATAACACCCAGGACAATTGGGGACAGTTCATGGGCGTGATGGGTTACGCCCCGTGGAACTCTCCCACTGGCAATACCTATGCCGATATGCTCATGGGCATCGGCGAGTCCTACTACGAGCAGGCACTTCCTCCGCCAACCTCGATCGCGCAGAACATTATTTCCTTCTACGCCTGGGATGACTGGAAGCTGACGCGGCGCTTGACCTTGCAGTACGGCATGCGCTTCGAGCACTATGCCAAACCGTATGCGGATAATGGAGTAGGCCTGGCAGTCTTTGATCCGGGTTTCTACGTTCCGAGTTCCAGCCCCGATGCCAATACCGGCGTGGCCTGGCACAGCATTGATAGTTCCATTCCCCTCTCAGGAACGCGGAGCCGCTTCTTGTTCTATTCACCGCGCCTGGGCGCCTCTTATGACGTCTTCGGCAATGCACACACGGTGATCCGCGGCGGATGGGGCATGTATCGCTCCTACGATTCGTTGCAAAGCGGTAACTACACGTCTCCTGCGCAGACCGCGCTGGGATCCGTGGGATGGTCCTGCGGTCAGGCGGACCCTGCTTGTACAACGTGGGAAAGCATCGACGCCTACAAACAAACACCACCCGTATTTAACGGGCAGGCGGGACTTGGTCCAGGACTTAAGAGCATTTCGGTGATGGACCCGAATGACAGCGAACAGCCGGTTGTTTACACCTACAGCGTGAACATTGACCAGCAACTACCGGGGAAATTCAGGATGGAACTTTCCTACGTCGGGAATCAGGGCAAGGATCTGCAAACGGCGCTTAACACGAACTCAATACCCTACGGAGCCTTGTTCAACGCCCCGGCGAGCTGCGGCCTCGAAACGACGGCATGCCAGCAACTCTACCGGCCCTACCAGAATTACGAAACCATTACATCGAGCATAACCGCCGGGTATTCACGTTTTGATTCCTTGCAGGCTTCGGTGAAGAGAAGTTATGGGTTCCTGACCCTGCAGGCGAACTATACGTTCTCGAAGGGGTTGTCGACCGCGAATGGCGACCTCAACGGATCCATGCCTGATTACGGGCAGAAATGGTCCTACGGTGTGTCACCACTCAACCGCGCCCATGTTCTCAGCCTGGCTTATGTGTTCTACCTGCCGAGCGTGAAGGGTGGTAATGCGTTCGTGCGAGGTGCGGCCAACGGCTGGCAGATCTCGGGGGTTACCCAGGTGGAAAGCGGCATCCAGATCATCACCAACGGGCTCGCTGGCAACACTTTCAACTGGACTTCACCGTTACCCAACATCGACGCCGCTCACCTCTACGGAGTGGGGACGACGGGGACGGGTAGTGATCTCAGCATATTCCCGGTACTCACGTGCAATCCGACATCGAATCTGCAGCACGGTCAATACCTGAACCCGAGTTGCTTTGCGTTGCCAGGTGTAGGCCAACTAGGTGACGCAGGCATGCCGTATATGCCGGGACCGATGTTCTGGAACACAGACCTCTCCTTGATGAAAAACTTCAAGATCAAGGAACGTCAGAACGTGCAGTTCCGCTTCGCGTTCTTCAACCCACTCAACCATGGTCTGACGTCGTTCGAGAATGGCGACCCGAACCTCAAGCTCAACTTCAACGCCGCAGGGCAGGTCGCTAACCAGAATTGCCCCACATTTGCAGCGTGCCCCGCGGGATCTACGTTTGGCACCGCTTTCTATAAGTCAGGTGGCCGTGTCATCGAACTGGGAGTGAAGTACTCCTTCTAACTTGCTTGACTGCATCAACCATGGGGTGGTCCTACGGGGCCACCCCATGTATATTTTAGATATGCTACTGTTCCCTTCCCTCCTGGTTCTGCTCCTCACCGCCCAAGCGAATCCGCAATCAAGTGCACAGAGTTCATTTGAAGCGCTTGCCAAACAAGCGGATGCCGCGCGTTCTGCCGACCGTTTAGACGAGGCCCTAACGTTGTATTCGAAAGGCGTACGACTGCGCCCGACATGGAGTGATGGATGGTGGTCGCTGGGAAGCATCCTTTATGAGCAGGATCGCTTTCTCGAAGCGCAGGAGGTCTTCAGACGCTTCGTAGCGACGGCGCCAAAGCCTGGGCCCGGCTTCGCATTTTTGGCGCTCTGCGAGTACGAAACGCGCGATTACGATGGCTCCCTGAAACACTTCCAGTCCTGGGCGAAGTCAGGTTCTCCCGGCAACGATGCACTCATCGACGTGGCTGGCTTTCATTGGGCTCTGCTCCTGACGCGCGAGTCTAAATTCGAGCAAGCACTCTACCTCCTGGCGGCGAAGGCCGGCAAGCTTGGGGATAAGCCTGCACTGGCGGAGGCCATGGGCTTGGCTTCCCTGCGAATGGCGAACGTCCCCGAGGATTACCCGCCTTTGAAACGTGAAGTCGTCTGGCTGGCGGGTGAGGCGGCTGTGTATTCCGCGCGGCAGGATTATTCGAGAAGCGACGAGTATGCGCAGAGGCTGGCAACCCGTTACCCCGGAGAGGCCAACGTCCACTACTTTTTGGGGACTCTGCTCGGCTTTCAGAAGAGATTTCCTGAAGCAGCCGAGGAGTACAAGAAAGAGTTGCAGATTTCTCCCCAGAATGTTCCCGCCATGGTGGAGTTGGCCCTCGTTCAACTGGAAAACTATAAATCCGATGAAGCCTTACCCGTGGCCGAGCGGGCCGTGATACTCGAGCCCAAAAATGCCAGGGCCCACCTAGCGTACGGTAAGGCCCTGCTGGCTACGGAGCACCTTTCTGAGGCTGCTCATGAACTGGAATTGGCGAAAGAGCTTGCTCCCGAAAGCCCGCTGGTGCGTTCCGCCCTTGCAAATGCCTATTTGCGCTTGGGCCGCACGCAAGAAGCGAAACGCGAATCGGAGGCGTTCATCTCGCTGCAAGAAAAGGAAGAAGTCCTGGCTCCAGTTGAGAACAAGGGCGACGCGTCCAAGAATAAGGTTCGGCCAAAGCCATGATTACCGGCATATCGCTGTTGATGCTCGCGCTCCTGGTTTCGCCGCATCAGGCGGCCTCGCCGGGACAGAATCCCGGAAGCAAGCAGAGTAAACCCGCGCATGCAGGGCAGAAGACCAGGAGCTTTGAAGAGGTAGCGAAGGCGGCGAATGAGGCTCGCGAGGCGGATCGCGATGACGATGCCATAAAGCTCTATCAGGAGGGGCTGAAGTTGCGCCCCGAATGGCAAGAAGGACTCTGGTACCTGAGCACGCTTCTATATCAAAAGGAGCGCTTCGCGGATTCACGCGATTTGCTTCGCCGTTTCGTGACGCTCGAACCAAAAACGGGGCCGGGGTGGGCACTGCTGGGTATGAGCGAATACCAGACGCGGGATTACTCGCGTGCCTTGGATCACCTGAAGCATGCGATGCGGAATGGTTGGGAGGGACGTAAAGAATTAGCCCAGTCGGTCTTCTACTTCGTTTCCGTGCTGCTTACCAGGTTTGAGCAGTACGATGACAGCATGACGATGCTCTTCGCCATGATGAAATCCGGGGAACAGCCCGACCTGATCGTGGAACCTACCGGACTGGCAGCGCTGCACTTGCCGCTGCTTCCATCGGAAGTGCCGCCTGACCGCCGCGAACTGATTGGAATGGCAGGTCAGGGTGCTTTGTCCATTGAGCATCACAACCAAGCTGAAACGGAACGGCTGTTTGGCGCCATGGTGGCAAGCTACCCGAACGAGCCTGGAGTTCACTTCCTCTATGGAGCGTATTTGATGGACGTGCGCCCGGAGGATGGCATTCGGGAGATGCGGCGCGAACTGGAAATCTCCCCTTCCCATGTGGGAGCGAGACTTCGATTGGCCGAGGAATACATCAAGGAGCAGAAGTTCGAGGAAGCGTTGGGACTGGCCGAGGAAGCGGTGAAGCTGGCGCCCGAGACGGCGCCGGCGCACATGGTTTTGGGAGAGGCACTGACAGGCAAAGGAGAAGCTGCGCGGGGACTTGCGGAACTGGAGACAGCAAGGAATCAAGCACCGGAATCGGCAAGGACCCACTGGGATTTGTTGCGTGCGTACACCAGCGCGGGCAGGAGTGCGGATGCGAAGCGCGAAAAGGAGGAGATTGAAAAACTCAGCCGTCCGGAATCCCAGCAGGAACCATAGATCAGGAAAGCCTGGCATTAGCAAACTCCTGAAACGAATTGTTTTTTGCGCGCTGCTGGCTGCTTGTGCGGCGGCAGGACTTGGTCTGCATTCCGTCCGGTCGGAAGGGCCTGTCAAAGGCGCCATCCATTTTGACTTCCGGCCCATCGCATTCACTCTGGATAGTTGTGAAACCCCACAGCGGCATGCCCCGGAGTCCATGGCGGGGGGCGTGGCCGTGTTTGACTACGACAATGACGGCAATCTGGATATTTTCTTTACCAACGGCGCGGACATTACCACACTAAAAAAGGACTCGCCCAAATATTCGAACCACCTCTTTCACAACAATGGAGACGGCACCTTCACCGACGTCACCGAGAAAGCGGGACTCGCCGGCACGGGGTACGACGTGGGCGTGGCCATCGGCGATTATGACAACGACGGGTATGAAGACATCTTTGTCAGCGGGGTTTACCACAACACGCTGTACCACAACAATGGCGATGGTACATTCACCGACGTCACGGAAAAAGCCGGCTTGGCCAAACTGGATAAAGAGTATGGGCCGCTCTGGTCGGTCGGTGCCGCGTGGGTGGATGTAAACAACGACGGGTTGCTGGATCTTTTCGTCGTGAATTATATGAGCTGGAATGTGACCAAAGAGCCGCAATGCAACTTTAACGGCACGCCAGACTACTGCCATCCGAAATTCTACAAGCCGACGCCCAACCAGCTTTTCCTGAACAAGGGCAACGGGACATTCGTGGATATCTCCGAGGAATCCGGGATTCGCGCGCACCCGGGAAAAGGAATGGGCGTCGGGGTAGCGGATTATGACGGTGACGGGCTGCCAGATATTTTCGTGTCCAACGACAAGCTCTTCAATTCGCTGTTTCACAACAAAGGCAATGCGCGGTTTGAAGAAGTGGCGTTCGAGGCAGGCGTGGCGCTGCCTGAACACGGCAACTTGATTTCCGGCATGGGCGTGGATTTCCGGGACATCAACAACGATGGGCTTCCCGACATCAGCGTGGTTGCCCTGGATACGGAGACCTTCCCTCTCTATCAGAACAATGGCAAGGGTTCGTTCGTGGAGATCACAGCTAAGAGTGGGATGGCCCTGCTCAGCAATCCAATGGCGGGTTACAGCCCGAACATCGCGGATTTCGACAATGACGGGTGGAAGGACATTTTTGTGAGCCGCGGCGACGTGCAGTCTCCCGCGATGGCCGGCCGCCGCCACATCGATCAGCCCAACACGGTCTTTCGCAACGTGCCTGGCGGCAAATGGGTGGCCTTGACGGAGGAAGCGGGATTCACGGCACAGCCGCCGAAACGCCATCGCGGCTCGGCTTATGGCGACTTCAATCACGACGGAAAACTCGACCTGGTGGTAACGGCCCTCAGCGCGCCCGCGGAGATCTGGATGAACGATAGCCCCGGGGACAATCACTGGCTGGAACTGAAGCTGCAAGGCACAAAGAGCAATCGCGACGGCATTGGGGCCAAGATTCGGATCATGGCCGGCGGGCAAGCGCAATACACTCACTACACGACGGCGTCGGGATATGCATCCAGCAGCGCCGGGCCGGTGCATTTTGGACTGGGCGCCGCGATGGTCGTGGACGAGATCGAGATTCGCTGGCCTTCCGGGACGATTCAAACGCTGAAGAACGTGCAAGCCGATCGCATCGTGAAGGTTGTGGAGCCTAAATAGTCCTTAGGGCTTTGGCTTGAGTTCGGTTTCCCGCGCCTTCTCGTTGAGCTTCAGCACCATCTCCCGCTCATGCTGGCTCTCTTTCGGCAGGTTCATCCGGGCATAGATCGCCGCCAATTGAACGTGAACTTCCAGGAAATCGGGATAATCGCGCTCCAATTTTTCAAACTCCTTGCGCGCGTCTTCGAACTTGCCAAGGGCCGCATGCAGCGCGGCAACCTGGAAGTACGCCTCCGGAGACGCCGGGCGCAAGCGCAACGCGCTTTCTTCGTATGGCATCGCTTGCAGATAATCGCCTTCGCGGCGAAAGATGCTGCCTAGAAAAAGGTTCGCACTGAAATCATTGGGATCGAGTTGCAGCGCACGCTGTAATGCCGCCTTCGCGTCGGCGAGATTCTCGGCCCCCGCGTTGAGCAGCGCGTGCCCATAGAGGGACCACGCTTCCGGCAAATTCGGGTTCTGATTTACAGCCTTGCGGAGCGTGACTGCCGCAGCACCATAATCATTAGCGGCGAATTGCGCTTCACCCATCAGCAGGTTGGCCTCGGGCGTGTCCCCGCCTTTCAGGATGGGGTCAATAACCACTTCTCCCTGGTGGATCTTTCCCTGGCGGATGAGGGCCGTGCCAAGGGCGTAATCCACCGCGAAATCCCCAGGATCGGTGTCGTACTCGGGCTGAAGCAGAGAGGCGACTTCGTCATTCTTGCCGAGCCGCAGATAGCAATCGGCAAGCAGGTATAAGGCCTGGCGATTTTTCGGATGACTTCTGCGCACCATTTCCAGCTCCTCGGCGGCTTTCGCAAAAATGGCTTGCTTGTACCAGGCCAGCGCGAGATTCAGCCGCGCGACCTCATTCTCCGGCTCGCGCTTCAGCGCTTGCTCGTAATTGTTGATGGCATCGGTGTAGCGGCCGGCGCGCACGAGCGCCACGCCAAGATCGGTGCGAATGGGCACGGAGTCCGGCTGGAGTTTCAGCGCCTGCTCATAGAGAGAAATCGCCTGCCCGAAATCACCGCGATCAAAGGCAGACGATGCTTCGTTATATTTTTCCTCGGCGGACTGTGCCAGGATCGGGAGAGGCAATGCCGCAAATAGCAGCGCGGCGATTGACGCAAAGAGAAGGAGCCTTCCAAGGAGGCGAGACATTCTTCCGAGCGAGTATGTGTTCTTTGGGATGGCGTTCCAGATACTAGGTTTCATCACAAATGACCGTGGATTCCTGAGCGGCACAAACAAGCAGACGAAGCGGCCAAACATCCGCTCACGTTTTGGTCACAGAAGAAATAAACCTTTCAAAAACTCGCATGTAAATTGGCGAATTTTTGGAGGCGCGGGTGAGAATCGAACTCACGCATAAAGGTTTTGCAGACCTCTCCCTTACCACTTGGGTACCGCGCCGTTCCTTTTATTATAGCGAAAACCTTCCACGCCTGTCAGCGTGCCCA
>Ga0074045_10000701_pt1 | contig 32840 bp, 34 predicted proteins | sample BogForMeECP23OM2_FD_94442 | JGI IMG/M metagenome (GOLD analysis project Ga0074045, IMG submission 94442) | Bog forest soil microbial communities from Calvert Island, British Columbia, Canada - Bog Forest MetaG ECP23OM2 | ecosystem: Environmental > Terrestrial > Soil > Wetlands ...
CGGCGCCGGCCGCCCCCGCCCCGGCGCAGCGCACGCACGTCGTAGTGGAGGGCGACACGCTGACGAAGATCTCGCTCGAATACTACGGCACCGCGAGCCGCTGGTCGGCCATCTACCAGGCGAACCGCGACGTGATGCCGAGCGAGGCGAGCCTGGCCATCGGCACGACGCTCAGGATCCCGTAGGGCGGCTCAGCCGCGCGGCCCCGCGAGGAACGCCCTGATGTCGGGGATCTCCCGGACCCTGCGGCCGCCCGACCTGCGCTCGAGGTAGGGGTCCTCCTCGGGCTTCATCTCGTCCTCGTCCCCGTCCTCGGCCTCCTCGTCGTCGTCGTCAACGACGACCCATTCCTGCTCGTCAAAGACGTGGGACATCCGCCGCGCCACCGGGGCGAGGACGAGGGCGGGGTTCCCCACCCGGCCTTCCCTCACGCAGTCGAAGATGCAGGGGTAGAACCGGGACTCGAACTCCTTCCTGAAGTCGCCGACCCACTTGCTCGGCACCCCCTCCCGGCGGTTGAGAAGCACGACGTCCGAGAAGTGGACGCAGGCCTCGAACCACGCGAAGAGCTTCGGGTTCCCCGCGGCGAGGCGGCAGTCCACGACGCAGATCACGCGGGCGACCTCGGAGGCCCTCTCCGCCAGCCATGCCTTGAGGGCCTCGATCTGGTCGACCGGGCTGCTCCTTCCGTCCGTCACGATGAAGACATGGGTCGCGTCCCGGGGGAACTCGGCCTCGATCCCGGCCCCCGGCAGCAGGCGCCAGCGAAGGACCCCGGGAAGCCTCGCGTCCGCGGCGTCCGCCGGCTCCCCCTCGGAGACGAGGACCGCGGGCCGGTCCCCCTCTCCGAGGCCCTCCTCGATCAGGTCGGCCAGGACCTCGCGACGCCCGGAGCCGGCCGCGCCGAGAACGAGGTACACCAGGGGCTTGTCATCGGGGATGCTCAGAACTTGAATATCTGGTTCTGCGCGGCGTTGCGCATCCAGTGGTCGACGAGCACGAGCGCCGCCATGGCCTCGACGATCGGCACGGCCCGGGGCAGGACGCACGGGTCGTGGCGGCCGCTGCCCGCCAGCTCCGCGGGCCTGCCCTCCAGGTCCACCGTCTGCTGGGGCTTCATGATCGTCGCTGTCGGCTTGAAGGCCACGCTGAAGAAGATCTCCTCGCCGTCGCTTATCCCCCCCTGGATCCCTCCCGACCGGTTGGTCGCCGTGCCGGTGCGCCCGGCCTTGGGCACGTACGCGTCGTTGTGCTCGGAGCCCCTTAGGTAGGTCCCGGCGAACCCGCTCCCGACCTCGAAACCCTTGGTCGCCGGAAGCGAGAGCATCGCCTTGGCGAGGTCGGCCTCGAGCCGGTCGAAGACGGGCTCTCCGAGGCCGGCCGGGACGCCTCGCACGCGGCACTGGACGACGCCCCCCACCGAGTCGCCCTGGGAGCGGGCCTCCTCGATCCTGCGTATCATGGCGGCCGCCGTCCCGGGGTCCGGGCACCGGACGGGGGTCGCGTCCACCGCCTCCAGGGTCGGGAATGCGTCCAACGCGCCCGGCGGCATGGCGATGTCGTGGACCCGGGTCACGAACGCCCGGATCTCGACCGGGCCCGCGAGGAGGAGGATCTTCCTGGCGACGGCGCCCGCGGCGACCCTGCCCACGGTCTCGCGGGCGGAGCTCCGGCCACCGCCCCGGTGGTCGCGGTACCCGTACTTCGCAAGGTATGTGAAATCCGCGTGGGACGGCCGGAACTTGCCCTTCATCTCCTCGTAGGCGCCCGGGCGGGCGTCGGCGTTCCTGACCAGCATCATGATCGGCGCCCCGGTCGTCATCCCCTCGAACACCCCGGAGAGGATCTCGACCCGGTCCTTCTCCTTGCGCGGGGAGACGATGGCGCTCTGGCCCGGCTTGCGGCGGTCGAGGTCGCCCTGGATGTCGGCCTCCGCCAGGGGCAGCCGGGGCGGGCACCCGTCTATGACGACCCCCACGGCGGCGCCGTGGCTCTCGCCCCATGTCGAGATCGTGAAGAGCTTTCCGAAGGTGTTGGGCATCTCCTCGCCGCAACGTTGGGCTGGCCAACCGGCCCCGCAAGCGGCAAATGGGGCCCCCGGGGGCAACCTTCGGAGCGCAAAGGCGTCTTACCACAAGGCCATTTACAATCCTCGCGCTATGCCCTTTCATCTTTGCTCCCAATTTGCATGACAATGCGCCCCCCACGCCCGAGGCTTGCCCTTGGCTTTCTTGCGGCCCTCGCCGGCCTGAGCGCCCAGGTGCCCCCGCCCGGCGCCATCAGGCCCGTCCTGCCGGCCGCCCCCGCCGTTGCCCCCAAGGCGAACGACGCCATGGTGGACTCGTTCAAGCTGAGCGACGGTGACATCGACGCCGTCCTCAGCGCGCTCGAGATCTACACGGGCCGGACCGTCGTGAGGCCCGGTCAGCTGCCCACGGCGACCTACACCCTGCGGATCAACAGGCCGGTCCCGAAGGCCGAGCTCGTGACCGCCCTCGAGACGCTCCTTTCGCTGAACGGCGTGGCGGTCACGCCCATGGGCGAGCGCTTCCTCAAGGTGACGGCGCTCTCGCAGGCCAAGAGCGAGGCCCCCGAGATGATCCCCGGCTCGTCGCTCGACCTGCCGCCCAGCGGCAAGATCATGACGAAGCTCTTCGAGCTCAATTTCCTGCGCACCTCGGAATTCGTGCCCCAGGTGCAGGCGTTCATGACGCCGGGCATCGGCGGCGGGATCATCCAGCTCGACAAGGCCAACGTGCTCATGGTCACCGACTCGCTTGAGAACATCCAGAAGATCGAGCGGCTCCTCGCCCAGGTGGACCACCCCCGCGTGGACGGGTTCACGCCGAAGTTCTACCAGCTGCACAACGCCAAGGCGACCGACGTGGTGAACAAGATCCACACGGTGTTCGGCGGCCCGGCGGGCAACCAGCTCCGGCAGACGACCACCTACACCCCGGACGACCGGACCGGCCAGATCGTCGTGATCGCCGATCCCCGCGAGTTCCCGATCTTCGACTCCCTGATCGAGAAGCTCGACATAAACGCGGACCCCAACACCCGCAACGAGGTGATCTACCTGAAGCACGCCGACGCGAAGGACGTGTCGACGCTCCTCTCGCAGCTGATCTCCGGCCAGAACAGCGCGGCGCAGAAGTCGGGCGCCCAGGGGACGAAGCCCGTCGTGGCGGGCGGCCAGCCCATGCCTGCGCCAGCCGGCGCCGTGGCGGCGGCCGCGCCCGCAAACGAGGGGTACTTCGGCGGGGCGACCGAGTTCAGCAGCTACGTGACGATACAGCCCGACGAGCGCACGAACTCCGTGGTCGTCTCCGGGACCGTCGACGACATCCGGCTCATCAAGGAGATCGTCAGGAAGATCGACATCCTGCTCGCCCAGGTCCGCATCGAGGTCGTGATCGCGGAGGTGGTGTTGAACAACGAGACCCAGTCGGGGCTGAACTCGGCCGCGGCCAACATCGGGAAGGCCCCGAACGGCGGCACCTCCATCACCAACCTTACCGCCACCCTCGCGGGGCTCGGCATCGGCAACGGGCTCGCCGCGGCGTCCTCGGCGGCGACGGCGGTGTCGAACAACGTCAACCCGATCAACATGCTCGCCACCCTCTCGACCCTCGGCGACATCTCCCGCTCGAAGATCCTGCAGCAGAGCACGATCGTCACGACGCACAACAAGGAGGCGATGATCACCGTCACGAACCAGCTGCCGGTCATCACGGGCTCGACCTCGGAGCCCCTTGCCTCCACCACGGTCGCGAGCCCGTCGTTCGCCCAGTCGTCCACGGTCACCTACAAGGACATCGGCATCACGCTCAAGGTGACGCCCCTCATAGGCGACGACGGGAGCATCCAGCTCAAGGTGGACCAGACCGTCGACGACGAGGGGCCGTCCGTGACCATCGACGGCAACTCGCAGCCGTCCATCAACCACCGCGAGGCCACCTCGTTCATCAACGTCATGAACGACGAGATGACGGTCCTCGGGGGCTTCCTCAGCTCGACGAAGTCGATCGACCGCGGCAAGTTCGGCATCCTCTTTGAGATCCCGCTCCTGAGCAACATCTTCGGCCCCCGCGACGACAAGTTCGAGCGCTCGGAGCTGCTCCTGTTCCTGCGGCCCCACATCCTTCGGCCCGACGAGGGGACGGCGGACACCCACAGGGCCATCGACGGGATGACGAACAGGGAGCAGCTGCAGAAGTTCCTGGAGAACCCGAGCAAGCTGCCCGACGCGAAGATGAGCCTGAAGGAGCACCTAGAGTAGCCGGTCCCCGGCCCCCCGCCATGGTGACCGTGCAGGACTCCCTACCCCAGTCGCTCGCCTCGACGCTCAAGGACGAGCAGCGCCAGGCGATCCTCGAGGCGCCGCGCGGCTCGCGGCTCGCGGCGCTTGTCGCGGCGCTCGGCGTCGACGAGAACGAGGCCCTATCGCTGCTGGCGAAGGCCGCCGGCCTCGACATCGCCTCCAACCTGGAGACGGACCCGGGAGCCCGCGGGCTCCTGCCCGCGAGGCTCGTCCACGACTTCCAGATCATCCCGATCCGCTTCGGCGCCCCGGCCCCCGCGGACGGCGACCCGGAACCCACGCCGGCGACCCCCCTCCACCTCGCCACCGCGTGGCTGCCAGACCCCGCGATGGCCGACTGGCTGCGCACCTTCACGCCGAGGCCGCTCGTGTGGCACCTGGCGGTGCCGGAGCGGGTCCACCAGCTCATCATCGAGAACTTCGGCGTCGGCTCCGGCGCCCTCGAGGACAGCGACGAGGGCTATGTCGCGCCCGAGGCCCAGATGGAGGCCGAGGCCGAGGTGGACGAGGACGCCGCCGTCGTCCGGTTCGTGACCGACGTGATCACGCAGGCCGTCGACGACCAGGCGACCGACATCCACTTCGAGCCCCAGGAGGGCGAGCTGCGGATCCGCTACCGCGTGGACGGCCTCCTCGTCCCCGTCTCCGTGCCCGAGAACCTCCTGCGGTTCCAGGACGCGATCATCTCGCGCGTGAAGATCATGGCGCGTCTCAACATCTCGGAGCGCAGGCTCCCCCAGGACGGCCGCATCAACTTCAAGGCCCAGGGGACGACCCTCGACATCCGCGTCTCGACGATCCCGACCATCTACGCCGAGTCGATCTCGCTGCGCCTCCTCAACAAGAAGAAGGAGGCCTACACGATGGACAAGCTCGGCATGAGCCAGGAGGAGCAGGCCCAGATCAAGCAGGTCCTCGACTACCCGAACGGCATCATCCTGGTGACGGGCCCGACCGGCTCGGGCAAGAGCACGTCGCTCAACGCGTTCCTGCGCCAGATCAACTCGACCGACCTGAGGATCATCACGATCGAGGACCCCATCGAGTACGAGGTCCCGGGCGTCAACCAGATGCAGGTGCGCCCCGAGATCGGCCTCACCTTCGCGAGCGCGCTCCGGCACGTGCTGCGCCAGGACCCCGACGTCATCATGGTCGGCGAGATCCGCGACCGAGAGACGGCCGACATCGCGATCCGCGCCTCCCTGACCGGGCACCTCGTCTTCTCGACCCTCCACACCAACGACGCGCCGGGCGCCATCACGCGCCTGGTCGACATGGGCATCGAGCCCTTCCTCGTGGCCTCGGCGATCGAGCTCGTGATCGCCCAGCGCCTGGTCCGCAGGCTCTGCCCCGAGTGCAACCGGGCGGAGCCCGTGACGAGGATAAAGCTCCTCGAGTCCCTCGCCATCCTCGGCTGCAACCCCGCCGAGGCCGACTCGGTGAGCGTGCTCCGGGCCCCGGTCGGCTGCGACCGCTGCCGCGGGACCGGCTACCGGGGCCGGATCGGGCTCTTCGAGATCTTCCGGCTGAACGAGGACATGCACTCGCTCGTCCTCAAGCGGGAGAGCACGAGGACCCTGGCCCACTGCGCCCGCGAGAACGGGATGCGCACGCTCGGCCAGAGCGGATGGGAGAAGGTCAAGGCCGGCCACACCACCCTGGAAGAGGTCCTGCGCGTCATCACCATCGTCGAGAAATAGGCTCGGCCCGCAAGCCGCGATGCCCCGCTTCGCCTACAAAGCCCGCGACCGGTCCGGCCAGACGGTCGAGTCGGCGATAGACGCGCCCACGAGGAAGGACGCGCTGCGGCTCCTCTCGGCCCGCGGGCTCGCGATCGCCTCGGTCGCCGAGGCGGCGGACGCCGCGGACGCCCCCAGGCGGGCGCCCGCGCAGGCGGCCCCTGAGCCAGCGGGCCCGCGGCCGGGCTCCGAGGCGGCGCCGAGGCGCTCCGAGAGGCTCCCCTTCCTCGAGTCGCTCCACGACCTGACCTCGAGCGGGATGTCCGCGGGCGAGGCCGTCCGCCTCCTGTCGATCCGGATCAAGGAGCCGCGCCAGCGGGTCCTCTGCGAGGGCCTCTGGGCGCGCCTGAGCGAGGGCGCGCCGCTCTCGCGGGCGATGGAGGCGTTCCCGGCGGTCTTCGACGCCTCGACGGTCAACCTTATCCACGCCGGCGAGGCCACGGGGTCGCTGAACGACACTCTCTCGCGCCTGATCGCGCACCTCTCCGAGCAGCGCGAGCTCCGGACGGCCCTCATGACCGCGCTCGCGTACCCGGTCCTGATCGTCGGCGTCTCGTTCGGGGTGATCCTGTTCTTCCTCTTCTTCCTCCTGCCCCGGCTGCAGACGCTCCTCAACTCCCTCGGGGGCCAGATGCCGCTCTCGACACGGATCCTGATCGGCCTGGCCAACTTCACGCTCCACTACGGGCTGTTCGTGGCGCTTGCGGCAGCCGCCGCGCTGGTCTTCCTCTGGCGCTGGCGCGGGACCGCGGCCGGCCGCGAGAAGAGCGACGCCCTGCTCCTCAGGCTGCCCCTCGTCGGGCCGTTCATCGTCTCCCAGACCGTCCTCCAGTTCAGCCAGAACCTCGGGGTCCTGCTCCAGAACGGGATAACCGCCGCGGACGCGCTAAGGATGACCGAGCGCCAGATCGAGAACACGGTGCACCGGAAGGCGTTTGACGGCGCGATCGACCGGGTCCTCGAGGGCGAATCCCTCTCGGCGGCGCTCGCCCGCACCGGCTGCTTCCCGGAGCTCGTCCTCGACCGCGTCGCGGTCGGCGAGAACACCGGCAACGTGGTCCCCAGCCTGCGCGACATCGCGCAGACCTACCAGAAGAGGATATCGAGGCAGCTCAACCTGTTCACGAAGGTGATCGCGGGCGTGATCCTCGCGGGCGTCTTCGTCCTGGTCGGGTTCATCGCGGTGGCGATGGTGATGGCGGTCTTCCAGGTGAGCGCGAGCTTCAAGGTCGGCTAGGGAACCTCGTAGACCTCGACGAGCGCCACGCCCGTGTCGCCGCTGGCGCCCGAGACCTCGGCCGTGTAGGCCCCCGGGGGCAGCGTGACGAGGATCGCCGAGTCGGCGCTCGTGGGCGAGCTCCATGCGAACGCGCCCACCGCGGCCGCCGCGTTGGCGATCTGCTGGAGGCCGCCCCAGCCGCTGTTCGAGGCGACCGCGGCGCCGTTAAGGACCGCGAGCTGCAGCTTCGGGTCGGCGAGCGTGCCCGGGACCCCGAATTGGACGAGCGCCGGCCCCGACGCGCGCACGAGGACGGTCTTCGCCGTCGCGCCCCCCACGACGAACCCGGCAATGAGGACGTTTCCGCCCGTGCCGACCTGGTCCCGGGCCGAGAGGTTGATGAGCCGCGGCGCGGACGCCGTGTAGGTGCCCGCCGGCGTGGCGTCGTAGACCTCCGCGAGCGAGACGCCGGTGTCGCCGCTCGCCCCGGAGATCTCGGCGGTGTACGGGCCGGCGCCCAGCTGCGCCAGCAGTGCTGAATCCTTGCTCGAGGGATCGGTCCACGGGAAGGCCCCCACGGCCGCCGCCGCGTTCGTGATCGCCGCCGCGCCGCCCCAGCCGCTGTCCGAGGCGACCTGCGCGCCGTTCAGGACCGCGAGCTGCAGCTCCGGGTCGGGAATCGTCCCCTGGACGCCGAAGCCGGCGAGCGCGGGGCCCGAGGCCCGGATGAGGAGCGGCTCCTGCGCGCTCGTGCCGGAGCCGCCGACCACGAACCCGACGATCAGCACATTGGCCCCGGTGCCCACCTCGGCCCGGCAGGAGAGGTTGATCAGGCGGCCGGGATCGGAGGTGCTCCCCACGGCAACCGTCGCCGGGTTGCTTGTCGAGGAACCGGCCGCGTTTGTCGCGACGCACGTGTAGGTGCCCGCGGCGGCTGCGGCGTTGCCGAGGAGGAGGATCGGGCCCGTCGCCCCGTTTACCGGGGTCGTGCCGTTCAGCATCCACTGGTAGGCGGGCGAGTTGGACGCGGCGGCGTCCAGGGCCACGGTGCCGCCCGTGACCGTCACCGAGAGGGGCTGCGTCGCGAAGACCGGCCCGTCTGGATTGGGCGTCGGCGTCGGGGTTGGCGTGGGAGTCGGCGTGGGAGTCACGTTCGAGGTGACGATGACCTCGTAGGTGAACGTGCTGGAAAACAGGCCCGTCCCGCCCTGGTACTCCCAGGCCTGGAGGACCATGGTGTAGGTGCCGGGCGCCGTGGGTGCGCCGAACAATGCCGGGGTCTGGAAGTTGATGTAACCGGGCGAAGTGATGGTGTTGCCTACGTTGTGCGGGTCGCCGAAGAGCAGGCCCGGCGGGATCTGGCCCATGACCGTCCAGGACTGCGGGGGATTCGTGACCTGGGGGTTGGAGATCAGGGCGAACGCGACGGCCGCGATCTGGGAGCCCTCGGCCACCGTGTACGGGCTCGGGTGGCCCGGGGTCCCCGTCGAGAGCGAGTACTGCGTCGCGCCCGCCACCGAGTCGACCGCCCCCAGGGCGGCGGCGGCCACCGCGCCGGCCCTGACGACGGCGCCGATCGGCGCCTCGGCGGCCTCGGCCGCCGCGGCGGCCATCCTGACGGCCGGGGCCCGCTGCAGGAGGGCGACGAGCACCGCGGCCGGCATCCGGGCCCGCTCGATCCAGGGGACAAGGGCTCGCCAGCGCGTCATGGCCGCCGCGCGCCTAGTTGCATCCGCACCCGGCGCCCCCGACGCCCCGGCCGCCCTGGGCGGCCTCCCGCGAGAAGTAAACGTGGTCCGACAGCGCCGTCCCGAGGGGGTCGCGGTTCGGGTCCATGACCGGGTCCGCGAGGTACCCGCGCTGCCAGGGCTTCACCCGGGTCAGCTGCGGCGCCGCGCACCCGGAGAGCAGGGCCGCGGCGAGCGCCGAGAGGATCGCGCAGCGCAGGCGCGCGCGGGCCCAGGCGGAAGGCGGTTTGCGGCTGCGGTGTCCCATTGCGATGCGGGCGATCCTGGCCGGGGGCCTCAGCCGGAGGCGACAAAATTGAGGAACCCGCGGGTCTGGGCCCTCTCCTTCTCGGTCAGGATGATCCCCTCCGCCCCGGGGCAGGCCCGGATCAGCTCGAGGCCCGCGGTCGCCCCGGCGATGAACGCGGAGGTCGAGAGCATTCCCGCCTGCAGGCACGTGTCCGCGATCACGGTCGCCTGCGTGCAGCCGTTGGCGACGGGCCACCCCGTCCTGGGGTCGATGATGTGGCCGTAGCGCCGGCCGCCGATCGTGAAGCACCGGATGTAGTCGCCCGAGGAGGCTATCGACTTGTTGCGCAGGCCGACGCTGGCCCAGGTCTTCCCGGGATTCTTCGGGTCCTCGAGGCCGATGTGCCACGCCGGCCGGCCCGGCGGCGCGCCCGTCGCCCGCAGGTCGTGCCCGAAGTCGACGAGCGAGTCCGCAATCCCGTGGTCCTTGGCGATCAGGGCGACGATGTCCACCGCGTACTCCTTGCCGAATCCCCCGAAGTCGAGCGCCATCCCACGCACCGGGAGGAAGACCCTCCCGGGCTCCCTCTTGACCTTCGCCCAGCCGACGAGCCGGAGCGCCTCGGCTATCGCCTCCCTGCCGGGGACCGCCGGCGGGTCGGCCTTCCAGTCCCAGATGCGGATCAGGGGGAGCGCGGAGGGGTCGAGGATGCCCCGCGTCATGAAGTGGAGCGTGTCGCACATCGCGAGGAGGCCCTCGGTCTCCGCGTCGACCGCGACCCAGTCCCTGCCCGACGCGTCGTTTATACGGCTGACGACGCTGCCGGGCTGGAACCGGGAGAACTTGGCCTCGAAGGCGCCCACCCAGCCCTTCGCCGCCGCCTCGAAGGAGCCCGCCTGCGAATCCCCGCCGGGCGCCGTGTACTGCACCTCGCACTGGGTCGCCATCGCGCGGAACGCGAGGCGGCGCAGCGGCAGGTCCGCGCCGCGCCCGGCCGGGACCGGGTCGGGGGCCCGATTCTGCTGCGAGAAGACGGCCATCGGGCTCCTGTCCGGGGCGGCGGGGGGCGGCCGCCTCAGTGCCTGGCGATCTCGACCGACGAGATCTGGAAGTTGGCGTCGAGGAGCGCCTGGTTGGCGCGGTCCACCTGCAGCGAGCACTGCTCGATTCCGATGTACGGGGAGCGCTTGCCGAGCGCCAGGTAGAACCCCTTGAGCGTGCCCCAGTCGGCCTTGGTGACGTTGAACTGCAGCGTGTGGACGGAGAACTGGCCGTTGCTCACGTCCTTGGGCTCGCCGCTCGTCGTGTTCCTGAGCCCCGCCTCGGTCGCCATCGCCGAGACCTCGGCGATGAGCCGGGTCGTGTCGAGCGTGCGAACCGCGTCGAGCCTGGCCGCCGAGGCCTGCGCCGACGCCTCGATCGCCGCCCGGTTGGAAAGCCAGCGCGACTGCTCGGCGAGGGAGGAGGTCGTGACGCGCACCACGTGGACGAAGCGGCCCGCGCGCTTCGCGATGCCCGTCATCCAGATGGCGGCCACGAGGACGGCGATCCCGGTCAGGAGGAGCTTCTCCCTCAGGAGCCGCGAGAGGAAGAACGCCCTGAGCGTGCGGATCATGAGCTCGCGGGGGCGAGGGCCCCGGGCTTGAAGGTCACGACGAGCCTGAAGGAGACCACGTTGTTCTGGGTGCGCTGGTCGCGGATCTCGACGCGGTCGCAGGCGGGCGACTGCTCGATCGCCGTCCTGTAGGCCGCGATCTCCCCGGCGTTGCTCGTCTGGGCGTCGATCTCGATCGTGTTGGCCGAGGCCGCGCTCGCCGTGGCGCGCAGGAACTGGATGGCCGGGGGGTTCTTGGGCATGGCCATCTCGGGGGACACGACCGAGATCATCTCGAGGGGCAGGAGCCGCTTGGTCGAGAGCTCGTCGATCCGGCCCGCGAGGTCCTTCTCCTCGACGATGCGGGCGACCGTGGGCCTCTGGGCGGCGACCTTGGCGATCCGCGCGGCCTGCCACAGGCCGGCCCCGGCGAGCGCGAGCTCGCCCGCGGCGAAGAGGAGGCACGCCGCCGCGCAGCCGATCGCCGTGCGCCACAGCAGGAGGTCCCGCCTGCGGGCGCGGGCGAGCGCGTCCAGGTCGCCCTTGTCGCGGACGTCGAGGGCCCCGGCGACCGCCGGGGGGAGCAGCGAGCGCAGGGCGCCCGCCTCGAAGGCGGTCTCGCCGTCGCTCCTGCCCGGGCGCGGGACGGGCGGCGACGGGGCGTCGAGGACGGTCCTCGCCTCGCCGGCGCCCCTGATGAGGGCGGCCCTCGCCTGGGCGCGCTCGTCGTCCGTGGCGTCGGCCTTCAGGGGCTGGTGGAGGACGACCGAGGGCACGGGACCCTTCTCCCAGTGGACCGCGGTCAGGCCGTCCGGCGCCGAGAGGACGAGGGTCGTCGCGGGCTGGGCGTCGCATCCGAGCATCGCGGCGAAGGCCGGCAGCACGAGGTCGGCGCCGTTCCATCCCTCGAGCTGCTCCGCGGTGAACCTGCGCCTGTAGGCGGCGAAGGCCAGCGCCTGGCCGGCCCCGGGCGGCATGTAGTAGCCGAAGTAGAGCTGGGCCAGGGGGAACGGCGAGAGGGCCTCGAGCGCCAGGCCGACCTGGCCGACGACCTCGGCCGTCGTGGCCCCCGCCGCGACGGGGATCGTCCTCGAGAAGAAGACGGCGTCGGGCAGGACCGCCACCCTCGGCGGGGGCGGGCCGGCGCGCATGAAGTCAATCAGCGAGGCGCACATGCTCAGGGCTGGGATGGTGCCGACGGGTTATGCGGGATCTCGTCATTTTCGAGTATTTCAAGGACCGTAAAGGGATAATTGATGCTTTGCGAGGCCGCCGCGGCCGTCGCCGCGCTGCTCGCGGTCGAGGAGGGCTGGCTCGTGTTGGTGACGGAGGTCGTTGCCGTGGTAGACGCACTGCCGGCCGCCGCGGTTGCGTTTGTCGCGTTGGTTTGGTTGACCGTGGCCCCCCCCTGCGGGGCCACGACCGCCGAGAGCCGGTAGAGGGAGCTGCCCTCGTGGACGGTCACGAGGATCCTGAGGGCCGAGACCGTCGTCCCGAAGGGCGCCGCGTTGCCGCCCGCGCCCGCGACGGCGGCCAGCGTCGCCGAGCTCTGGAACCACTGCAGGCCCTGCTGGGCGTACTGGCCCGTGCCCGAGAGGTAGCCGCCGATGGCCTGCAGCTGCGTGTCGGTGTACTGGCCGGCGGCGGCCAGCACGTCGGCGTTCGCGCCGTTCACGTTCGGCTGCGGGTACTTGAAGATCGAGACGTCGCTCACGAGCCTCCAGTAGCTTGCGTTCGGCATGCCGTTCTCGTCGAAGAACACCTCCTTCGCGTAGTCGATCGCGGCCAGCTCGCTGAACGAGCGCATCGGCCTTGCGGGCTCCGCGTAGGGGATCTGCGCGTTGGTGTAGTCGGGCGTCACGGCCGTCGCGTAGACGTAGCCGGTCTGCATCCAGCCGAGGAGCGCGTCCGCGAGCTTGCCGGCGTCGGCGGGCGACATCTGCCAGTACTGGAAGAGGTTCGTCAGCGTCGTCATGTCGGCCCGCGACAGCGGGATCTTGCCGCTCTCGTCCCGGAAGGAGACGTCCACGGTGCGGCCCTCGGACGGTGTCCAGCCGGCCCAGCCGAGCGGGTCGCCCCAGCCCTCGGCGACGCTGTGGAGCCCGTTGTCCGCCTGCCGGAAGTCCTCGAGGACCGCCAGCGTCACCTCGAGCGCCGAGAAGGCCTCCTGCCTGAGCCGCCTCGCGTCGTACTGGCGGACCTCGACCAGGAGGTCGTTGCTCGCCTTCTCGATGAAGACGGTGAGCGCCGCCGCGGTGAAGGCCAGCATGACGAGGACGAGCACCAGCACGGACGAGCGCTGCGGGGCGTCCAGGGGGCGGCGCGGCACCGGGTTCACCACGGGTTGGGCAGCCCCGGGCCGGCCAGGGGGAGCGTTATGACGGACTCGCGGGTCATGCGGTCGTAGGAGAAGGTGAACCGCAGCCTCTGGGGCGGGAGCGGGTTGCCGGAGGGGTCCGTGCGCAGCACGGTCTCCGTCACCCACTTGTTGAAGTCCGTGTCGAAGTAGTCGTAGGCGACCGCCGTCACGAACGGCGAGACCAGGGCCTCGCGCGGGGGGTCGTCGTTGAAGTGGTTCTCGAGGTCGGAGTGCCAGAGCATGAAGAGGCCCTGGCCCCGCCTCACCTCCAGCGAGCAGAACACCTCGGGCAGCGGGCTGTCGGGCCACCTGAGGATGCGGCTCCCCGACAGCTCCATGTAGGTGACGAGGTTCTCCCGGGACATGCCCTCCGGCGTCACCGGCTGGACGCCTACCGGCGTGGCGTTCACCGAGGCGGCCGGCGGCAGCGTGGCCCGGAGCATCTCGCGCTGGAGGAAGCGGGTCACCGCGCGCACGTGCTGGTCGAAGAGCCGCACGTCGGTGTTCCTGCCCCAGAGCTCGCCCATCGAGAACACGAAGGTGTTGAGCCCGACGAGCACGAGGCCCACGAGCGCCATCGAGAGCAGGATCTCGACCAGGGTGAACCCGCGCCTTCTCATTGGGGCTGCTTTCCCTGGGCGAGCGCGATCCGGTTCGCCGCGTTCTGGCGCAGCGTGCTCCGCGTGGCCGGGTCGGACCAGGTGGGGCGCAGGAGCATGAAGCTCTCGACCGCGGTCCTCGACGCGCCCCCCGACGCCTCCGCGACCGTGCAGGTGAACGTGACGCTGAACAGGTCGGTCGTGCTCCCGGGCTCGATCTCCGCCGTCCACTTCACGTGGCGGGCGCCGTCGTCGAACTCCGCGCCGTTCTGCGCGGCCTGCAGGTCGGCCTGGGAGAGGAGCTGCGAGCGGGCGAAGAACACGTCCTCGTCGCTCGCGTTCGCCCTGCGGGCGATCTCGTAGCCGTTGAGCACGTTCAGGTAGGCGCTCCCGAGGACCACCGCGGTGAGCGCGAAGATGACGAGGGAGACCAGCACCTCGACGAGCGTGAACCCCCTATTGCGCGGCATCGGACTTGGAGAGGACGGGGGCGCACGTCCAGGGGTCGACCGAGAGCGTGTGCGCCCCGGCGCCGGTGCGCAGCTGCACGCGGAACGGGGTGCACGTCCCGTCGTCGTAGAACTCGACGGCGGCGAGCGGCTGCGTCTCCACGAGGACGCCGCCGATGAGCATCGACGAGGGGCCCGAGCCCGACTGGCCGGAGTGGAAGTCTATCGCCAGGTCGTCCGGCCCCGAGACCAGGAGCGACTTCTGGGCGGCGCCGTCGGAGAGGACGAAGCTGCGCGACTTGGCGTCGAAGGTCATGACCACGGTCCTCTGCTCCTCGAGGGCCTCCCTGCGCGCCTGCGCGCACGCCTTCCAGAACTGCTCGTCGGGCGACGCCACCCTCTCCGCCAGGAGGGAGTTGGTCCCGCTTATGAAGATCGTGCCGAGGAGCGCGAGGAGCGCCAGGGCCAGCAGAATCTCGATGACCGTGAACGCCCTCGCCTCACCAGTTGCCGATGTCGTCATCGGTTCCGTCCGTCTTGTCGGGGCCCTTCGACCAGAGGTCGTAGCCGTCCTTGTTGTGAACGCCCGGGCACCGGTACTGGTAGGGTTCGTTCCACGGGTCGAGCGGGAGCTTGCTCCCCTCCACGTAGGGCCCGCGCCAGCGGTCGGCCTTGCCCGCGGGCGCGGTGATGAGCGCCTGGAGGCCCTCGTCGGTCGACGGGTAGCCGCCCATCTGGAGGCGGTAGGTCACGAGCGGGGTCTTCATCCCCTGGGTCACGAAGAGCCTCGCGATGTCGGTCTGCGCGCCCCCGAAGAGGTTGCCGAACCTGGCGATCGTCAGGCCGGCGAGGAGGCCGATTATCGTGATGACGACCAGGATCTCGACGAGGGTGAAGCCGCTGCGCCTGGAATTCGTTGGGTGGGGCATGACCGGTGGAGGATTGGGGGACGCTCCCCCAATGTCGAGACGCGCCCGGCATGGCAAGGTTGCGCGAGGGCGCCCCTTTTTAGCGCCGGCCCCCCCGGCGCCGGTCCTGCGTAAACACGTAGTTCACAAGGAAGCTGAGACCCAGGACGCCGCCCAAGGTTCGGATATTGCGCATGGCCCCGACGACCGTGGAGAACGGGCTCGCCGCGGGCTCGCGCACGCGCAGGAGCAGGAGGGCCCCGGCGAGGGCGACGACCGGCTGGACGGCGAAGCAGGCGTGGTAGACCTGGAGCGGGCCGCCCCAGCCCGCCGGGGCGTGGGCGATGACCCAGCCGCCGAGGACCGGGGCCACCGCCGCGACGAGCGACGTCACGGCGAGGTTGAAGCCGATCGCGAGCATCTTCGCGCCCGCGGGGATCACCCGGAGGCTGAACGTGAACTGGCCGAGCACGAACCCGGCGCTCGTCGCCCCGATCCAGGTCCAGAGCCCGTAGAGCATCGCCCGGTTGCCCGGGTCGACGGCGCACCAGAGGAACATCGAGAGCTGCCAGAGGACGAGAGAGAGGACCATGACCGGCTTGTTGCCGTGGCGCTCGAGGAGCCGCCCCCAGGCCGGCAGCGAAAGCGCCCCGCCGACCTGCGAGAGCCCCGTCGCCACGGCGACGTCCAGCGCGGAGAAGCCCACCTGCCCGAACATGAACACCGTGTAGAAGGGCCCGAAGCAGTTGGCCGCGAAGCTCCATACCGCGCCGAACGCGACGAACATGAGGAACGACCTGGACTCGAGGAGGACCGCCGCCTGCGCGCGCAGGGACCCGCCCGGCGGGGGCGGCGGGCGGTGCGGGCGGGTCGGGCTCACCCACTGCCAGCGCAGCGAGAAGATCCTCATGAAGGCGGAGCCGAGGATGACGGCCTGGAACGCGCCGACCGAGTACTCCCAGCGGGAGAGGATCCAGCCGGAGGCCATCAGGAACGCGACGACGGCGAACTGGAGGATCTGGTTGCGCCGCCCGAAGAACTTCGCCCGGATCCGGCGCGGCACCCACTCCTCGATCCACGTGCTCCACGTGACGCCCGCCACCGCGCCGAAGCAGCTCGACACGAGGAACCAGCCGAGGATCCACAGGGCAGCCCGGTGCGGGTCGTGGCGCGGGATCCACGGCAGGAAGACGCCCAGGGCGACCCAGCTGAGGAGGTGCAGGGACGCGGCCGACACCGTTATCGCCTTGGGCGGGCGCCACCGCATCAGGAACGGGGACACGAATATCTGCAGGAAGTTGCCGACGAAAGGCAGGGACCCGAGGATCCCGATCGCCGTCGCGGAGATTGGGAAGGCCTTGGTGACGAGGGCCGAGAGCGCCATGCTCGCGGGAAGCGCCATCGTGACGATCGGCATCGCGACGATGCCCTCCCTCGTGCAGTTGCGAAGGCACAGGACGAGGTCCGCCTTGCGCCCCTGCGCGAGGGCGCGGCCCCGGGTCCCGGGCTGGGGGTCGGCTTCGGTCGGCATGCCCCGGGCCGCGGCGCCTACCTGACGAGCAGCATGACCGCCCCGTGCCCGGGCACGCTGCCGTGGTAGCCGTCCGACGCCGGGGCGAGGTCCCTGTGCAGCCAGAGGTCGCGCAGGCCCGCGGGCGCCGGGGACCTGCCGATCAGGGCCCAGGCGAAGGCCGCCTCCCGCGGGGCGGCGCTGCGGTTGAAGACGCCGACCGCCTGGCCGCCGCGGACCGGCTTCGTCCAGATCTCGACGCCGTCCCTCTCCGACACGCGCACGCCCTGTCTCCCGAGCGGATCCTGGTCGACGGCGATGACCTCGCGGTTGGTGAGGATCCCGATGGTCTCGGCCGACATGTGGCGAAGGTCGTTGCCGGCCATGAGCGGCGCGGCCAGCATGCACCAGAGGCTGAAGTGGGTCCTGTACTCCGTCGCGCTCATCCCGCCGTTGCCCACCTCGAGCATGTCCGGGTCGTTCCAGCGGCCGGGGCCGGCGTACCTGGCGAGGGGGGCCTGGCTGAAGCCGTTGGCGGCCATGGAATCCCAGTTGTCCTGGATGTCCCCCGTGGTGCGCCAGAGGTTGGCGCCGACATCCGGGCCCCATCCGGGGACGCCGCCCATCCCGTATTCGCAGAGGCTGTAGACGATCGGGCGCCCGCAGCCCTGCAGTGCCTCCCCCATCTTCTGGTAGACCGGGCGCAGGTAGGCTTCAGTGTAGATGCGCCCGGCGCTGCACCAGTCGTATTTCAGGTAGTCGATGCCCCAGGCGGCGAACGTGCGCGCGTCCTGGTCCTCGTGGCCGTAGCTTCCCTCGTAGCCCCCGCAGGTGACGGGGCCCGGGGAGGAGTATATCCCGAGCCTTAGGCCCCTCGCGTGCACGTAGTCCGCGAGCGCCTTCATGTCGGGGAACTTCCGGTTCGGCACGATGCTTCCATTGGCGTCGCGCCCGCCCTCCCACGTGTCGTCGATGTTCACGTAGGCGTAGCCGGCCGCCGCCATGCCCGTCGCGACCATGGCGTCCGCGGTCTCGCGGACAACCCTGTCGTCGACGGACTCCGCGAAGTGGTTCCAGCTGTTCCAGCCCATCGGCGGCGCCCTCGCCAGGAGGTTGTCCGGGAGGGCGCGGATCGCCGGCACCGGAAGCGCGGCGGGCGGGCGGGTGTCCGACTCGGGCACCGGGACGGCCACGGCCTCGTCCCTACCCCCTCCGTCGTACGACACGACGACCCGGAGGTTGGCGCCCTCCGGCCTGACCCGGAAATTCCAGCCCCAGTTGATGCTGAAGACCGTGTCCTGCCCCTCGGCGCGGGCCCCCCGGATTGGGACCCCGACGGAGCCGTTTGCGATGACCTGGCCCTCGATCCTAGCCCCGTCCTGGTGCAGGACGATGAACGAGTGGAGCGTCGCGCCCGAGGGCTTGGGCACGTCCATCCTCCAGGTGCCGTTCAGGTCGGACGCACAGGCGGCCCCCCGGATGGCGAGCGCCGCGACCGCCACAGTCCGGAGAAGCCTGAGCGCCCTGCCGGAAGATCCCCGCCGATTGGTTTCCATGCGGCGACTCTTGGCGCGAACGCCCGGGCCGACCACTCCGAAATGCCCCGGAGCCGGACCCGGGGAACTGGTACGGCCAATGCTTGCAGGAAGGCGTGAAAAGCTCGACCTCCAACATCCACTATCGCCCCGCCGGCCAGGCGCAGATCTCGACGAAGGCCGCGCTGATCGTGCTAGCGGGCGCGATCGGCGCGGCCGCCGCGATCATCTCGATAATCCACTAGGCTCCGGGCGGCCCTCGCCCGGCGCCAGCCGTTGCCAGCGGGGCTTCCCCGCCAGGCCCGGGTACCTTCGCCTCGCCGACGGGGATGGGCGACCGCCGCTCAGGCCTTCTTGTCCTCCTTCACCGCGCACGTGCTTAGTCCAAAGGGCATGTAGGCGGGGCAGAAGCGGACGACGGCGGTCAGGATCGGAAGCAGGCCGGCCAGTCCCCACCAGCTCTTGTGGTAATAGCCTGCGCCGAGAATGCAGAGGCCGGCGATGATGCGGATGGCGCGGTCGAGACTGCCTATGTTTGTCTTCATGGGGTGGCTTGGGGTTCAGTCTGGCACAGGGGAGCCTCCCAGGATGGGTCCTTGCCCGGCCCGCGCAACCGTTGCGTCCCGGCCGGCGGCATTCGACGCCTTGGGATTCCTCATGACGGGCCCTGATGGTTGCCGCATCCTGCATCGCGAACCCCGGCTGGCGCCGCGTTCTTGCGCGAGTGTACCGTGTAGTAGATGAGCGGCACGGCGAGCGGGCTGATCACCAGGGAGGCCAGGGCGCCGAACAGAAGCGATATCGCAAGGCCCTGGAAGATCGGGTCGGAAAGGATGACCAGCCCGCCGATCACGACCGCGAGGGCGGTCAGCATCATGGGCCTGAACCGGACGGCCCCGGACTCGATGCAGGCGTCGCGAAGCGAGCGGCCGTGGCCCATGCGCAGCTCGATGAAGTCGACCAGTATGATCGAGTTGCGGACCACGATGCCGGCGCCGGCCATGAACCCGATCATCGAGGTGGCGGTGAAGAACGCCCCCAGCGCCCAGTGGCCGGGCAGGACGCCGACCAGGGAGAAGGGGATCACCGTCATGACGATGACCGGCGTGGCGTAGTTCCTGAACCAGCCGACCATGAGCATGTAGATCAGTATCAGGACGGCGGCGAAGGCCAGGCCGAGGTCGCGGAACACCTCGATCGTCACCTGCCACTCGCCGTCCCACTTGATGGCCGGCTCGCGGTCGCTCCCCGGGATGACGGCGTTGTAGATCCCCACGTTCGCCCGGGTGCCCCCGAAGTCGCGCCCGTCGAGCTTCGCGAGCTCCCTGTTCATGGCCAGGATCGCGTACACCGGGCTTTCGACGGCGCCGGCGACGTCCCCCGTCACGTAGACCACGTCCTGGAGGTTCTTGTGGTAGATGTTGCGCTCGCCGAGGGTGCGCTCGACCGCCACGAGCTCGCCCAGGGGGACAAGCGGCGCCTGCGGGTTCGTGTCCGAGCGGATCCGGAGGGCGAGCAGGTCCTCCGGCCGGGCGCGCAGCGCCAGGGGAAGCTCAAGCGTGACGTCGACGCTCTCGCGCTCGCCGGCCGCGTGGAGCGAGGTGGCCGGGTAGCCCTGGGTCGCCAGCTGCACGGTGCGCGAGATGGCGGCCTCGCTGATGCCGCTGAGGGCCGCCTTGGCCTTGTCGACCCTGAGCACAGTCTTCGGCTGGCGGGCCTCGACGTACCAGTCGACGTCCACGACGCCGGGCGCGGCCTCGAAGATCCGGCGGACCCTGGTCGCCAGGGCGAGCCTCGAGTCCTCGTCCGGCCCGTAGACCTCCGCCACGAGCGTCTGGAGCACGGGCGGGCCCGGCGGGACCTCCGCGACGGCCACGGCGGCGCCGAACCCCCGGGCGATGGCGGCCAGCCGCGGGCGCACCCTCCTCGCGATGGCGTGGCTCTGCGCGGCCCGCTCGCCCTTCGGCAGGAGGTTGACCTGGATGTCGGCGACGCTCGGTCCCCTGCGCAGGAAGTAGTGCCTGACGAGGCCGTTGAAGTTGAAGGGGGACGCCGTGCCCACGTAGACCTCGCAGTCGCGGACCTCGGGCTCGCCTCGCAGGGCCGCAGCCATCTGCCGGGCGGCGCGAGCCGTCTGCTCAAGCGTGCTGCCCTCGGGCATGTTCAGGATGACCTGGAACTCCGACTTGTTGTCGAAGGGCAGCATCTTCACCTTGACCGCCCCCACGCCGACCAGCCCCGCGGCCGCCGCGGTGGCCGCCGCCACGGCGGCGAGGAAGCCCCACCGCCACGCGCGGCGGTCGAGGAGCGGCCTCATGGCCCGGCTGTAGATGCGCGTGAACCAGGTGTCGGGCATCGCCTCGCCGGCCGCCGCCTCCTCCCGCGTGGGGGGCGCGTCGACGAATTCCGCGGCCCCGGCGGCGTTCCTGCCGCGCCCGCGGAGCACCTTCAGGGCGGCCCACGGCGTGACCGTGAACGCGACAAGCAGCGAGAAGAGCATCGCCGCGCTCGAGCCGATCGGGATCGGCCTCATGTACGGGCCCATCAGGCCGCTTACGAACGCCATCGGGAGCACGGCGGCGATCACCGCCCACGTGGCCAGGATCGTCGGGTTGCCGATCTCGTCGACAGCCTCGACGGCGACCTGGAGCAGGCCCTTGCGGCGGCAGCCCGGCAGGCCCATGTGGCGCACGACGTTCTCGACCACGACGATCGCGTCGTCCACCAGGATGCCGATCGAGAAGATGAGGGCGAAGAGCGTGATCCGGTTCAGGGTGTAGCCGTACAGGTAGAAGACGAGGAGCGTGAGGCCGAGGGTCACCGGGATCGCGAGGAGGACGACCAGCGACTCGCGCCAGCCGAGGAAGAGGAGGATGAGCAGCGCGACGCCGAAGACCGCGAAGCCCATGTGCAGCAGGAGCTCGTTCGACTTCTCCAGGGCCGTCGCCCCGTAGTCGCGCGTGACCGTGACGCCGACGTCGGCGGGGATCAGCGTGCCCTTGAGGGACTCGACCCTCGCCAGCACCGCCGAGACGACCCCGACGGCGTTCGCCCCTGGCCGCTTCGCGACGCTCAGCGTCACGGCGGCCTCCTCCGCCCCCCCGGGCGCGCCGAACAGGACGTAGTCCGCCGGCTCGCCCGGGCCGTCGACGATGTCCGCCACGTCGCGCAGGTACACCGGCCGGCCGCCGAACACGCCGACGACGACCCCCCCCACCTCCCTCGCGTCGCGCAGGAACCCGCCGGTCTGCAGGAGGGTCTCCCGGTTGCCCGAGGACTGGGCGCCGGCGAACGCCTGGGCGTTGGCCTGCCGCAGCGCGGGGATGAGGTTGTCGGGGCTCAGGTTGCGCGAGGCGAGCCTCTGGGGGTCCAGCAGCACCCGGACCGCGCGGACCTGGCCGCCTATCACCCGGGTCTCGGCGACCCTCGGGACCTGCTTCACGGCTTCGTCCACCTGCACCGCGAGCCGGCGGAGCATGGCGTGGCCGTAGCGCGCGCTGTGGAAGGTGAGCGCGAGGACCGGGACGTCGTCGATGGTGCGCGCCTTTATCAGGGGCGGCGTGACCCCGGGCGGGATCCGGTCGAAGTTGGACTGCAGCTTCTGGTTGAGGCGCACGAGGGCGGCCTCGAGGTCGGTCCCGACCACGAAGCGCACGACCGTCATGTCGGCGCCAGGGCTCGCCGTGGAGTAGAGGTACTCGACGCCGGGGATCTCCCAGAGGAGCTGCTCCATCGGCCGGGTGACGCGGTTCTCCACCTCGTGCGCCGTGGCGCCGGGCATCGCGACCATCACGTCGATCATGGGCACCTTGATCTGCGGCTCCTCCTCGCGCGGCAGCATCAGCACGGCGAAGGCGCCGAGCAGCAGCGACGCCGCGACGGCGATGGGCGTCAGCTTGGAGTCGATGAACCGCGAGGCGATCCGGCCGGCGAATCCGAGGGCGCGCGGGCCGCCGGGCGGCGATGGCCGCGGGCCGCTCACGGCCGGATCTCCAGGGGCTGGCCCTCGCGGAGCCCGACGGGCGGCGCCGCCACCACGCGCTCGCCGGCGTCGAGGCCCGAGAGCACCTCGACCTCCCCGCCGCGCGCGGCGCCCGTCCTCACGAGCCTCAGGACGGCGCGGTTGTCGGCGCCCGCCACGAACACGAGCTGCATCTGTCCGACGGTCGTGACGGCCGAGGCGGGCACCATGAGGGCGGAGACGGGCGCCCCCTCCAGCTGCACGCGCGCGAACTCCCCCGACCGCACCGGGACCCCGGCGGGAACGCGGATCTTCGCCGTGACCGTGTGCGCGCCGGGATCGGCGGCCGGCGAGAGCTCCGCGAGTATGCCGGCGAAGGTGGCGCCCCGCGCGGGTATGGCGACCGTCAGGACGGCGCCCGGGGCGAGCCGCGAGGCCAGCAAGTCCGGCAGGGCGGCCTCGACCTGGAACCCATCCGCCCCCTCGATCTCGAGGAGCGCGATCCCGGGCGAGGCGAGGTCGCCGACATCGGCGAACTTCCGGGCGACGATCCCGTCGAAGGGGGCCCGCACCATGGTGTACCCGAGCATCGCCTCGGCCTCCCGGACCGTCGCCTGGGCCCCGGAGAATCGGTCCTCGAGGTCCTTCACGGTCTCGGCGGTGCTGGCCTCCTTCGCGAGGAGCCCGCGCTCGCGCTCCAGGTCGCGGCGGGCGGCGCCGAGCTGCGCCTCGGCCTGCGCGACGCGCGCCGATATCTCGTCCGCCCCGATCCTGGCGAGGAGGTCGCCCGCGCGGACGCGCTGGCCCAGCGCGACCGGCATCTCCTCGATGGCGCCCATCACCCTTGCGGCGACCCGCGCGGTCCTCAGGGGCCGCACCGTGCCCGTGCACTCGGAGGGGGACGCGAGGCTCTCGGCGCGCACCGGGGCCAGCCTGACCCTGGCCGCCGGGAGCCCCGCGCCCGCGTCCCCGTCGGACGCGGCGCGTCCGCCGCAGCCGGCGACGAGGGCGATGAGCGCGGTCGATAGGAGCAGGCGGGCGTGTTTCATGGGTGCGGTCTGTCTAGGATGAGGGGAGCGGATCCAGCCCGAGGGCGCGGCGGAGCTCGACCAGCGCGACGCGCTCGTCGGCGGCCGCCACGGTCCGCCGGAGCCGGGCCTCGAGCAGGCGGCTCTCGGCCCCGATCAGGTCGGCCGTCAGGAGCGCCTCCTTGTCGAAGCGCGCGCGGCTCAGGGCCGCGCTCTCCCCGGCCTGCTCCACGGCGCCGGCGCTGACCGCGAGGCGCTCGACGGCGTCGGCATGGGCAAGGCGCGCCTGCTCCACCTCGAGGCTGACGCCCAGCGTCGCCCTGCGGAGCACCTCCTTGGCCTGCACGAGCTCGTCCCCGGCCTGGCGGATCCTGCCGGTGGTCCGGCCGCCGTCGAAGACGTTGAGGTCGACCGAGACGCCGGCAAGCCAGCCGTCGCCGTGGCGGTCAAGCACCCAGCCCTGGTCGACCTGGTAGCTTGCAAAGGCGTTCACGGTCGGCCGCCGGCCTCCCCGGGCCGACTCCACCATCGCCTCGGCCGCCCGCACCCGGGCCCCGGCCGCGGCCAGCTCCGGCCGGCGGGAATAGTCGCGGGTGTCGGGCTCGACGAGCCGGGCCAGCGCCGGGTCGCCGTCGGCCAGGAGGACCTCCCCGTCGCCGGGCTCGATCCCCAGGAGGAACTGGAAGGCGCGCGAGGCGAGCGCGGCGCCGTGCCGGGCCTCCGAGAGCGACTCCCGGGTCCGCGCGAGCTCGACCTCGAGGCTCAGGAGGTCGGCCTTCAGGAGCTGCCCCGCGTCGAAGCGCGCGCGCGCGACCGCGACGGCCCCCTCGTAGGCCCGGACGGCCGAGCCCATCGCATCCACCGCCTCCCGCGCCTTCCGGATGTTCAGCACCGCCTTGACCACGTCGGCGGCGAGCTGGTTCTGGGTGCCGCGCCACTCGCAGGCGGCGGCATCCGTGCCGGCCCTTGCGGCCGACCGGGCGGCGGTGGCCCTGCCCCCGCTGTAGAGGCTGTAGGCTATCGTGCCCGTGCCGTTCAGGTCGTCGATCCGCCCCGGGCTGTTGAAGTTCAGGCCGAAGTTGAAGGCCCGCTCGTTCAGGATGGATCCGAACGCCATCATGGGGCTGTTTGTGCCGGTGTAGCGGCCCGAGACGGAAATCTGCGGCAGCCAGGCCGACTCCGACTCGGCGACCAGGGCCTGCGCGGCGTCGATCCGCGCGCGCGCGATCTGCGCGTCGGGGCTGCGCTGGAGGGCGGTCGCCACCGCGCCGTCCAGGGTCCAGCTCTCCGCGCGGGCCGGGGACGGGGCCGCGCCGGGCAGCAGGGTCAGGGAGAGGAAGGCGATGGCGCCGCGGCGCATGGATTCGAAGGGTTTGGGAGGGCGCGGCTCATTCCCCGGACCACGACAGCGCGATCAGGAACCCCAGGAACGCGCCGTAGAGGGCTCCGCGCCACCAGGTCGACGTCAGCGGGCACGCGCCGGACGTGCACTGGCCGAAGTACCCCATCAACGCGCCGGCGGCCGCGCCGCCGGCGACGGTGAGGGCGAGACGCAAGAACCCAGGTTTCATCGGAGGGGCGGTCAGCGGGGCCCGGGGCGCCCGCCCCAGCGGATGACCCCGTCCGCGCCCAGCCAGCCGAGCTTCCCCAGGACGAGCGTCGGCGGGCAGAACCCCGTGAGTCCGGACTGGAAGAGGTTGGCGCCGACGAAGGCCGGAAGCAGCAGCCACCAGCTGCTGACCACCAGGGTGAGGGCGACCCCGGCGAGCACGAAGCTCCCGGCGAGGATGCGGACGAAGGATTCGGCTTTCATGATTTGTGTTGACTCATATGCGCATGTACTTATATAGTTGAACTGATGTCAAGCCCCCATTTAATGCAGCCCTGCATGGCCCCCAGGAACCTCCGCCCCCTCTCCGACGAGGCGCTCGAGCTGATCGCCCGCCGGTTCGCCGTGCTCTCCGAGCCGATGCGCCTGCGCCTCCTGCACGCGCTGTTCAGCGCCGAGAAATCCGTGGGCGCCCTGGTCGAGGAGACCCGCGGCACGCAGGCCAACGTCTCGCGCCACCTTCAGTCGCTCGCCGGCGCGGGCATACTCGCCCGGCGCAAGGAGGGCCTGCAGGTCTTCTACTCGATCTCCGATCCGTCGATCTACAAGCTCTGCGACCTCACCTGCGGCAGCATAGAGAGGCGGCTCGCGAAGCAGGCCGGGGCATTCGGCGCGAGCGCGGCCTGACGGGCCGCAGCCGGCCGCGCCCACGCGCGGGCCCGAGCCGGGACGGGCGGTTCCGATTCCGCACCCCCTCAGAGCCAAACGGCCTGCTCCACTATCTTCGCCGGGTACATGTTGATGTAGTGCACGAGGCGCGGACGGACTCCGCGGTTCGGACTGGAACCATGGGGAAGGGCCTGGTTCCAGATGATCAGGTCGCCGGCGCGCCCTCCGATGGGCCTTGAGCCCAGGGCGTGCAGATTCTGCCGGCGCGGGTCCGCGCCGGCGGGCAGGGTCTTCAGCCAGTCGGCGATGCGGCGGTGAAACCCGGGGACGCAGGTGAACGCGCCCTGCTCCGGCGGGGTGTCCGTGAGGTAGAGGATCCCCTGGGTCCCGAAGGGAACCGGCGGGTACACGCTCACGTCCCAATGGAGGTCGGGCCCCGGAAATTCAAAGCCCGGGCGCTCGGGCGGGTTGAACCCGACCCGGTCCGTGCTGACCCAGAGGTCCGCGGTGCCCCAGAGCTGGGAGAACGCCTTGTGGATCCGCGCCGAGCTCCTGTTGGCCGAAAGCGCCGGGTGCTGGAAGAGCTGCACCATGATCCCGTGCGAGCGCTCCGCGTACCAGCCGGACGGGTCGTCCGGGCTCGCCGCCAGGTGGCTCCAGATCAGGCGGGCCGAGTCGGAGCAGGCCTCCGGGGCCACGGCGTCGTGCAGGATGACGTAGCCCTCGCGCTCCCAGAGGGCGAGGTCCTCCGCCGTGAGCACGGGCTCGGCGGAGGCGACGGCGTCGAGCCGGGCGCGGGCCTGCGGCGGGCAGTCGTCCCCGGCCACGACGGCGTTGATGCGGGCGGCCTTGGCGGGGTCGACCGGGCCCGCCGTGGCCAGAATGAACGCCTCGAACTCCTCGAACGTGGGGCCGGCCCGGTACAGGTGCTGCATGGCCTGCTCCAGCCCGAGGCCGACCGCGTGGATGACGAGGCTGTCGAGGTGGGACTCGGGCGGCTCCGCCACGTTGCGCCCGACCCGCATGATCATCGCCCTGGACCACAGGCGCTTCAGCTGGAATACACCCAGGGACCCGCAGTCTCTCGCTGCGGCAAGGGGAGGGACGGGTGATGCCATGGGTTCGGGTATAGGCTTTACGCGGGCACTTTATCCTGCGTAATCAGCCCCCGCCGATCATGCAACGCCGAGATTTTGTCCGCAGCGTTCTCGTTTCGGCGGCCGCCCTGGCCGCCGGCCCGCTGCTCCGGCTCCGCGGCGCGGGGCCCGCGTTGCGCCTCGGAAGGGAGGGCTGGTCGGGGGAGGCCTTTCAGCGCGTCAAGGGGTCGGCGTTCAGCGTGAGCGGGCCCAACGGGAGCCAGACGCTGGTGCTCGACCAGGTCGCCGTCGGCACGGGAAAGGGGATTGAATCGGCGTCGCTGCGCTTCCGCGGCAGCGCCGGCGACCGGCTTGCCGAGGGCAGCCACCCCTTCGCCCACCGGTCGCTCTCCACGATGAACCTGTTCATCGTGCCGGGCACCGCCTCGGGGCGGGACTGCTTCTATCGCGCGACCTTGTGCCGGCTGGTCTGAAGGGCGCCGAGGACGAGGGGGAGGCGCTCCGGGCCTTCCGCGAACGGGTGATGGGCGACCAGGGGCTCCTGCGCGGCCTCTGCGGCCAGGGCGACGCCGGCAGGTTCGCGGCAAGGGCCGTCGAGCTCGGGGGCCGGCTTGGGTACGTCTTCAGCGAGGCCGCGGTCCGCGAGGCGCTGGGGAAGGCGGCGCGCTCTTGGAGCGCGGGGCCGTGACCATGCCGGACCCAGGCTGGATGCAGTGGATGCCGATCGGGATCCGCGCCCGGCCGCCCGGATGGGCGGCGACCTGGTGCTTCTTCGAGGGCATCCGGCCGACCGACCCTTTCTTCCAGCAGACCCTGAACCACGCCCTGGGCGACCCCGCGAGGATGCTCTTCCTGCGCGAGACGCCGGTCGGGTTCCTTGCGGACCTGGCCCGCGACCACCCCGGCATCGCGCCAAGCGGGTTCATTTTCCACCTCTCCCGGTGCGGATCGACCCTGGTCTCCCGCATGCTGGCGTCGCTTGCGCGCAACCTGGTGATCTCCGAGGCGCCCGTGATCGACCAGGCCATCCAGCTGGCCGAACGCGGGGCGCTCGGCGCGCCCCCCGGGTCGACGGCGGTGCTGCGCGGCCTCGTGAGCGCCATCGCCCAGCCGAGGAACGGGGAGGACCGGCTCTTCATCAAGTTCGACAGCTGGCACGTGCGCCAGCTGCCGGCGATACTCGACGCCTTCCCGGAGGTTCCCTGGATCTTCCTCTACCGCGACCCGGTCGAGATCCTCGTGTCGCAGGGCCGCATGCTCGGCAGCCAGATGGTCCCGGGCATAGTCGACCCCCGGCGCCTCGGCATAGATCCCGGGTCCGTGGACCCGGCGGCCCTCGGCGAGTACTCGGCGCGGGTGCTGGCCCAGCTTTGCCGGGCGGCCATCGCGAACCGCGGCCTGGGCCGGGGATTGTTTGTCAACTACAGCGAGCTTCCCGGGGCCGTGCACGGGCCGATCTCGCGGCATTTTGGAGCCGATCCCTCTCCCGCCGAGAGTTCGGCCATGGCGGATTGCGCGCGGTTCGACGCCAAGGCGCCGGGCATGGCCTTCGAGGCGGACTCGGCGGCAAAGCAGCGGGAGGCCGGCGAGGGGACCCGCATCCTCGCCCGCCAGTGGCTGGCGGCGCCCTACGGGGAGCTCGAGGCGATACGCCGCGGCCAGGCTAGGGGGTAGCCGCGCGGGCGGACTCGGCGACCAATAGGTCCCTCATCCAGTCGTTCACCACGCAGTCGACCACCAGGTGGACGCGGTCGCTCGCGCCCCGGTTCTCGACGCTGTGGGGAAGCGTGAAATCGTTGTACCAGCACTCGCCCTCCCCCATCACGATCCTCCGGTCCCCGAGGACGAAGAGGACGTCGGGATTGGTGCGCACGGGGATGTGCATGCGGACCTCCCCGTCGGCGAAGCCCAGCGCCAGGTCGGTGTGCGTCCTGATCGCGGAGCCGGGCCTGAGCCGCAGGAAGCGGACGGCCTGCTGGGGGCACTCGAAGAACCGGAGCACCTCCCCCACGTAGGGGCAGCGCCCGAGGAGCGGCGTGTCCGCGAAGGCGGTCTTCGCGGTGGGGTCCGGATATATGTGCCGGGCCCTGCCCCCGACCGAGCGCAGGGGCACGGCGCTCCAGTCCCCCGTGTAGTACTGGGTGTTGAAATGCGGCACGTACTCCTCGGACAGGATCGCGTCGAGCTCCGCCTGGAGGCGGGCGGCGTCAAAGGTTCGCGATAGGCGGAAGCTGGGCAGCATGGCCGGGATCGGTTCAGCGCGCTGCCTGGTCATCCGCGGGGGCGCGGCGGGGCCTCTCCATCCTGACGTACACCCCGGCCCCGTCCTCCCCCGTCTCCACGAAGCCGAGCCGCCTGTAGAGGTGCGCGGCCGGATTCCCCCTCGCCACCGCCAACCTCACCGGGAGTCCGGCCCCGTCGCCCTCGCAGACGACCTCCGAGACGAGCCGGGTGCCGACTCCCCCGCCCCGGAACTCGGGCATGATCGCGATGTCGACGAGCGTGATCGCATCCACGTCCCGCGCAACCTGCAGGCAGCCCGCGGCTTCCCCGTCCACTAGGACGATCGAGGGCGGCGCGCCGGGGTACTGGCTGGCGTAGCTGCGGCGGCGCGCCTCGAACTGCATCTTGAGGAACGAATCCTGCTGCGCACGGCTCCAGCCGAGGCCCGCGAGCTCGGCCCGCCGGTCCGACGAGAATATTTCCAGCAGAAACTGGTTGTCATCCTCGCGGGCGCTACGCAACTTCACGTCCCGATTCATTGGGGGCCATTCCCTTCCGATCAATTTTCCTTAGGCAAGAAATAAAAGCCCGCACATCAGCACGCTCCCATGTCCGCCCCGTTCCTAGGAGAGATTCGCATGGTGGGGTTCAATTTTCCGATGAGGGGCTGGGCCCTGTGCAACGGCCAGACGATGTCGATAGCCCAGAATACGGCGCTGTTCTCGATCATTGGAACCTTTTACGGCGGCAACGGGACGACCACCTTTGCGCTGCCCAACCTCCAGGGGAGGTTCCCGATGCACCAGGGAACGGGACAGGGGCTCACCCCGACGACGGTCGGCGAGTCGAAGGGCTCGTCCGCGGTCAGCGTGCTCTTCTCCAACCTTCCGCCCCACGTGCACACGCTGCTGGCCGCGCCCGGCGCTCCCACGACCACCGACCCCACCGGGGCGGCCCTGGCGACCCTTCCGCGAAGCGAGCCTCCCATCTACAATGGCGGCCCAGTGAACACCACGCTCTCGCCGGCGGCCGTCGAGCCGGCGGGCGGCAACGTGCCCTTCCAGAATCTTCAGCCTTTCCTGGCCGTCAATTTCGTGATCGCGCTCTCCGGCATCTTCCCCAGCCGCAACTGACGCGCCGCCCGGCCGCCCCTCCACCCTTTAATCCCATCCACCCGTGTCCAATCCCTACCTGGGCGAGATAAGGATGTTTGCGGGGAACTTCGCGCCCGCCAATTGGCAGTTCTGCAACGGCCAGACCCTGCCGATCAACCAGTACGCGGCCCTGTTCGCGCTGATAGGGACCTTCTACGGGGGCAACGGCACCACGACGTTCCAGCTTCCCAACCTCCAGGGGCGCCTGCCGATCGGCCAGGGCCAGGGCCCGGGCCTCTCGACCTACGACGTGGGAGAGCAGACGGGCGCCGAGAACGTGACGATTCTGACCACCAACATGCCGGTCCACACCCATTCGATTTCGGTGATCTCGCCCCGGTCGGGCTCCCCGCTTGAGGTCCCGGACCCGACCGAATTCCTCTCGGCCACGGCCAGGAACGAGGCGCCGGTCTACGCCGCGGCGGCTCCGAGCGTCCCGATGGGGGCGCAATCCGTGGGAGTGGCCGGCCAGGGCCTGCCTGTACCGATATCCAAGCCCAGCCTGACGGTTTCCTTCATCATCGCGATGGCGGGGATCTTCCCGTCGCGCAACTGACCGCCCCCAGGCCGCCGCCATAGACCAGTCCGACCATGGCCGAACCCTTCCTAGGAGAAATCAGGGTCTTTCCCTACAACTTCGCGCCCACCGGGTGGTTCATGTGCGCCGGGCAGACGCTCCCGATCTCCCAGTACGCCGCGCTGTTCTCCCTCCTGGGCACGACCTACGGCGGAAACGGGACCACGACCTTCGCCTTGCCCGACCTGCGGAGCCGCGTGCCGATGCACTTCGGCTCAACCTACCCGATCGGCACCGCTGGCGGCACCGAGAACGTCACCCTCATCGAGACCAACCTGCCCTCGCACAACCATGTGTTGAACGCCAGCAACGGGGCGGCCACGACCCAGAACCCGGCGAACCAGTACCTTGCGGCCACCGGGACGCGTCGCGGGGCGCCGATCTACGGAGGCGGTGAGGCGGTGGCCGTCATGGCCGCGGGATCCCTGTCGAACTCGGGATCCTCCGTGCCGATCGGCATCATTCAGCCCGTGCTCGCGGTCACGTTCTGCATCGCGTGGGCCGGCGTGTTCCCCTCAAGGAACTGAGGCCTGCCATGACGAGGAGCCATCCCTGACTCATGAACATTGCTGAGCGAGGGACCGCCTCCGGCATGCTTTCCCGGACATTCGGGCTGATGCTGGCCCTCGGGCTTGCCTCGGCGGCGCGGGCGCTCAACCCCGGGGACGCGGTCGTCGCGGACGCCGGTGCCGACGCGGGCTCGGCGGGGATTCTCAACGTCTCGGCCTCGACCGGGAACAGGGTGTTCATCACGGGCAACGGGGTCGGCGGCGGGGCCGAGATCGACACTCCCGAGTTCGTGGTCGTCTCCCCTTCCGGCGGCGTCTACTACATCGAGGAGCTCGCCTCCGCCACGGCGGGCAGGGTCATCTCGGTGAACCCGGCGAACGGCCTCCGAACCGTCCTCACCGGCTCCGCCTTCGCGGCCCCGACTGGCATGGCATGGGATCCGGCCACCTCGGCGCTGATCGTCGCGGACGCGGGCGCCTCGGCCGCAACGTCGGACATCGTGAGCGTTGACGCCGCCACGGGGGCCAGGACTGTCATCACGGGCAACGGCGCGGGCTCCGGGGCGGCCATCGACACCCCGAATTTCCCGGCCGTGGGGCCCGACGGCACGATCTACTACATCGAGACCGTGGCTTCGGGGACGGCGATGCAGGTGATCAGCGTCAATCCGGCCAACGGCGTGCGCACCGCGCTTGCGGGACACCCGGTGACCACGCCGACGGGGATGGATTGGGACGCCGCCACCGGGCTTCTCGTGGTCTCGGACGCCGGATTCTCGGCCGCGACCGCGGGCATCATCAGCGTCAACCCGGCCAGCGGCGCCTCCGCGGTGATCACGGGCGTGAACGGCACGGGGAGCGGCTCCGCCATCGACACCCCGGAGTCGGCGACGGTCGCGCCTTCCGGCACCGTCTATTATTTTGAGCTCCTTGCCTCCGGGACGGCCAACAACGTGATCAAGGTGATTGGCGGGGTCCGGAGCGTGCTCTCGGGCAGCGTCGGGACGGGGCCCGCGTTCGCGGCCATAACGGGCGTGTCGGCGGTGCCCTCGGACACCGTCACCCATTTCATGGTGAGCGCACCGCCAACCGCGACGGCCGGCTCGCCGGTCACGGTGACCGTGACGGCCCTCGACGCCGGAAACGGCGTTGTGGCCGGCTATGCGGGAACCGTCCACTTCACCAGCACCGACGGCGCCGCGGCGCTGCCTGCCGACTCCACCCTCGCCAGCGGGACCGGCGCGTTCCCCGTCACGCTCAACACCGCGGGCGCGCAGACGGTGACAGCCACCGACACGGTCACCTCGTCGATCACCGGGGTGTCGGGCACAATCACGGTGGGCTCGGCGCCAACCCCGACCCCGACACCGACGCCGACGTCGCTGCCAACGCCGACTCCAAGCCCGACTCCAAGCACGACGCCCACGCCGACGGTCACCCCGACGCCCACGCCGACCACGTCCGCGACCCCGACGCCAACGACTTCCCCGACGCCGACCGGCACTCCGACGCCTACATCGACCGGTTCCCCGACCCCGACGCCAACAGGCTCACCGAGCCCGACGCCAACGACTTCCCCGACGCCGACTGGTTCTCCGACGCCGACCCCGACGGGCTCCCCGACCCCGACGTCAACAGGTACCCCGACACCGACGCCAACAGGCTCACCGACGCCGACTGGCTCCCCGAGCCCGACGCCAACGACTTCCCCGACGCCGACTGGTACTCCGACGCCGACACCGACGGGCTCCCCAACACCGACGCCAACGGTTTCCCCGACGCCGACCGGTACTCCGACGCCAACATCGACCGGTTCCCCAACCCCGACGCCAACAGGTTCCCCGACGCCGACCCCGACAG
>Ga0074045_10000702_pt1 | contig 32837 bp, 21 predicted proteins | sample BogForMeECP23OM2_FD_94442 | JGI IMG/M metagenome (GOLD analysis project Ga0074045, IMG submission 94442) | Bog forest soil microbial communities from Calvert Island, British Columbia, Canada - Bog Forest MetaG ECP23OM2 | ecosystem: Environmental > Terrestrial > Soil > Wetlands ...
AAGTCGCAATACGTAATAAAAAGATGTGCACATTCGATGATGGAGGTTTTATCAATGAAGAAAGTAGCGTTACTCGCACTCTTTGTCGCAGTGATCGGCGCAATGGCATCGGCCCAGATCATAGCCGGCAACACGAATTACATCCCCACAGTCGACGTCCAGGGCGCCCATGAAAACGGCGGCCGTGGTTGCGCCGGCTGCCATGCTCCGCACAGCGGCGGACGCGGTTCCGGTGGCAACATTATCAGCGGTTCAGCAGCTTACACAGGCGCGGGCACGGCAGAAGGTGACATCGGCCTGTGGGGCACCGACACCAACCCGATCGAGACGGGCTATGCCTCGATCACGTTTGACGGCTCTTATCCGGTTACACTGGTTGGCTTGACCTGGTCGAGTGGCGCTCTGTACACGGGCGTTGCGACCTGCTTGAGCTGCCATGACGGCAACGTTTCCAAGGGCGCCATGATGACCGGCGTCGCTTACGAGCAACAGTTTGGGTTGCTCAACTTCGCTACCCAGATCGCAAACCGTGCATATGCTAACTCGGTGACGATCTATGGTCCGAACCCCATCCCGACGCTGCTCGGCAACGACGGTGGCACGACGGACGATTATGCCAACGATCACCCGATCGGTCTGGCTGCGAACCTTGGCAAAGTTGCCTCAGCTGCTCTGAACGTCACCACCGGTGGGCTGGTGGGTACCGTCACCAACGGTAGCGTGGCATGGACGGTTACGTCGGGAACCCCCTATGCCCAGTTCGTTTCGAACTACGGCATTCCGGCAATCAGCTCGACGGCAATGCCGACTGGCGCAACGGTTGCGGGCCAGGCGTTTGTCGTTTGCACAACCTGCCACAACCAGCACGTGCAGAACGTGTATGGCGGCGGCGGACATGGCGTAGTTTCGATCGCGGGCCTTCCCACTACGGCGAAGTTCCAGTCGATCTTCTACGTGAACGGGCCGTACAACCCGGGATCTCCGTATGATCCGACCCACGTTCCGTCGACGAACCGGTTCTGCCTGCAGTGCCACTTCAACCATTCCAGCGAGTACTATGGCGCGACGACAGTAGGAACTGCGTTCTAAGTCAAGCTAGTCCTGCGAAGGGGGAGGGGAGACCCTCCCCTCTTGCTTTTTCGTCGTTCGTCGTTCGGCCTTCGTTGTTCGCTTTTCGCCTTGTGACTTGCTGGCGCCGGTTTAAGGCTCGCCGCTTCATTACCTTGGGGTATTTCACCTTCGGGGTGCGGGAGAAGGCCCATTTGATCGGGTCATCGGGCCATCGGGTCATCGGGCCATCTGAAGTCATGGATTTAACCTGTTTTTTTTCTTTGATTTACGGTCTCGCTGATCTTCTACGTCCGCTTGCGAACTGGCTACCCTCTTGCAATTAGGAAAGATAGTAATTCCGCAAAGGTTGGGGTGGAAAGATGAGTTCACGGTCCCTGTTCGCAGTTAAAACGTCCCTTCACGCAGGTTCGCGCCGCAACCGCACTGTCTTAGCCATGACCCTAGGCCTGGCAGCGCTCATGGGCTTGCTGGTTTTGACTGGGGTCATGAGTTCTCCGGCTTGGGGGCAGGTTGCTTCGCACGCGCCGGCGCTGCCGGTCTCCACGGCCAGCAATGCGGCTAGCAATACGACCGGCAATATGGGCTCGCCGAGCCAATCGGCGCCCGGGGCGAGTTTGCAGGTGACCGGGAAGGTGGTAGCGCGAGTGAACGGCACGGAACTGACGGACCGGGATCTGCTGCGCGAGATGTTCCAGATGTTTCCATACGCGCGGCAACACAACGGATTTCCCAAGGGTCAGGAAGCGGAAATTCGGCGGGGCGCGCTGGAGATGATCGTGTATGAAGAGCTGGTATATCAGGAAGCCGAACGGCGCAAGCTGACGATTCCGGCGGCGCAGGTGAACAGCGCGGTAGCCGAGTATCGCGACCGGTTCCAGAGCGACGAGGATTATCGGGAGTATCTGAAAGCGGAGATGGGCGGATCGGAGGACCGGCTACGGCAACAAGTCCGGCGATCGCTGCTGATCGACAAGATGCTGAAGATGGAGGTGGGAGACCGCTCGAAGGTGACCGAAGCGGAGGCCCGCGCCTACTACGACAACAATCGAAAGAAGTTTTATCACCCCGAGCTTTTCGCGTTCCAGACGATTTCGATCATGCCGAAGGACGACGCGAGCGCGGAGGCAAAGCAGAAAGCGCGGCAGCGGGCGGAGGACGCGCTGAAGCAGGCGAAGGCGACGAAGACGTTCCAGGATTTCGGGGTGCTGGCGGAGAAGATTTCCGAAGACGATTACCGCGTCAACCTGGGCGATCACCATCTGGTAGAGCGAGACAAGCTGCCGGCGGAGATGCTGAAGCAGACGGCGAACATGCAGCCCGGGCAGATCAGCACTCTGATCCAGGCAGGCAACTTCTACTTTTTCTTTCGTCTCTATGCCCACGTCCCAGCCGGATACACGGGATTTTCGGAGATAAAGAGCCATCTCATGACCGATCTGCAAAAGACGAAGTACGACCGGCTGCGCGGGGATTTGGACAAGCGGCTGCGGAAGAGCGCCAAGGTGGAAGAGGTTCAGGGCTAGTCGGGGAACGGAGCCGGAACTTATAGACCCAAGAGACAAAAGATAAAGACAAGGATCCGCGTGGAAAGACGGACCGAGAAGATGGGGCGACGAGGCGGGGAACTGGGGGCCGAGAAAGTGTGGAATCGCTCCGCAATTGCGATATGCGCGATGTGGTTGCTGATGGTGGTAGCGCCAGCGGCTGCCCAAGTGGAGTACAAGGGCGCCAGCATGCGCATGAGCGGTTTCCTGAACTTTGGCTATTCCGGGGACCTTCCCGGAAACGGAGAGGGAGCAGGGACCGATCACGGAATGCAGTTTGGGGGTCAGGGAGACCTGGAAGGCTATTACTACAACCCGAACTTTATCTCGTTCTCGGCACAGCCCTACTACAACCGCTCGCAGGCAAATTCGGATTCCGGCTCGCTATTCGACAGCAGCGGCTATAACGCCAATATCAGTATCTTCAGCGGAAGCCACTTTCCTGGAAGCATCAGTTTTTCGCAATCCCATGACAGCTCAGGGGTGTTCGGAATCCCGCAAACCGCGGGCTTGACCACCAATGGAAACAGCAGGAGTGCGAGTATCGGGTGGGCCGCGCTGATTCCGGACTGGCCGAGCTTGTCGGTGGGATATTCGCGAGGCTCGGGTTCGAGTTCCGTGCTGGGGAGTTCTGAGGAGGGCGACAGCAACACGCAGACCTTTACAGCCCATAGCGGGTACCGACTTTGGGGCACGTCGCTGGGCGCGGGTTTTATACATACGAATCTGAATTCGAGCAGCACGGGATTTGAGGCAGGCGAGGGTTTCTCCTCGGACACATCCACGAATACTTACACGTTCAGCGCATCGCGAGGCTTTCCTACTGGCGGCTTCGGCTTCGGCTTTTCGCGCTCAACTTACAGCGACAACTACTCGGGAGACGGGAGTGGAGGGAGCCAGGGCACGACCGATAGCGTATTCGGGACGGTCGGCACCAAGCTGTGGAGGATACCGCTGACTGGAACCTTGAACTACACGGACAATGTGGCGGGCAGTTTTGTGGTGCAGCAGATCGGCGCTGGATCGCCGGTAACCGAGTCATCGCTCAGCCCGGAATCGCGCTCGCTGACGATGAGTCTGAGCAGCTCGCAGCAGATACTGCCACACGTATTTGTGACGGGGTTTGTGAGCCGGCAGAATCTGTATCTGGCGGGGTCGAGTTATGGACTAACGCAGTATGGGGCCAATGTGACGGGCAATTTTGGAGAACGGTTCAAGGGCTTGACCATGACCGTAGGCGTGGTGGACTCGGCCAACCAAGTGGGCAATGAAGGGGGACAGGGGTGGGGGACCGCCAATTACCGCCGTAATATACGTGGCTGGGAACTGGAAGGCAACTTCGTGTACAGCGAAAGCGCACAGACGCTGGTGGCGATTTACCAGACGTCGAGTTTGAGCTACGGGGGCTCGCTGCGGCACACGTTTGCTCATCGGGTGCATTGGACGCTGGGTGGAGGAGCGGGCCGTTCGGGGTTTGTCCAAGAAGCTGGGGATAAATCGCGGTCGGAGAGCGTGACCACCAGCTTGGCCGCTTATCGCTGCAATCTTTCTGGCTCGTATTCGAAGTCGTCGGGAGCTGCGGTGGTGACGCCGACCGGATTGGTTCCGGTGCCGCTGCCGATCGTCACGAATAATGTGATTCAGTTCGAAGGCCAAAGCAAGGGGGTGAGCGCGAGCCTCCCGGTGGTGCGCGGGATGTCGCTGTGGGGGTCCTACTCCCACTCAAACAACAGCACGAACGGCCTGACGGGCCTTAACGCTCTCGGTGACGGCAAAACCTCAACGCTCACCGGCAACCTGACCTACCAATTTAGAAAAGTATATTTTAATGCAGGAGTATTGCAGTTCCGGCAGGGGCTGACCGGGTCGGCAACGGCGCCGAGTGTGGTAACCTCGTATTACTTCGGGATTTCCAGGTGGTTCAAGGCATTCTAGAACGTAGATGGAGAAGGAATCCCAGGACGTGGATGAAGGCGGGAGCCCTCCTCCTACTCCTGCTAAGTGCCGTCTATCTACCAGCCAGCAAGAAAGAAAATCCAAAAATAGCGCTTCCCCCGGACCTTTTGCTCGAAGGCGGAAGGAAACTTACGTTTGAACGGGCGTTTGGCACCGAAAAAGAAGTCCGGGGCAAACCCGGTTTTTGGGCAAAGGTGCTGGACGTGGTCGCGGGCGAGCCTGATTACCGGGAGATGATCCGACCGTACGGGATTGCGGTCGACTCGCACGGGCGAGCGATCGTGACGGACCCGGGGGCTCGCGGCGTTCACATCTTTGACTTCGAAGAGCATAAGTACAAATTCATACAGCGCGCGAATAAAGACCACGATCCGATGGTGGCGCCGCAATGCATTGCAGTCGATGCAGCGGACAATTTCTATGTGACGGATTCCGAGTCGGGAAAGATTTTTGTTTTTGAGGCGGGAGGGAAGTTCAAGCAAACACTGGGAAGTCTGAAGGGCGGGGAAGGCTACTTCAAGCGGCCGACTGGGATTGCGGTGGACTCGGAAGCGCAAAGGATCTATGTAACCGACACGCTGCGCGAGCAGATCTATGTACTGGACATGCAGGGGCAGGTGCTGCGCACGATCGGCAAGGGCGGAACCGGGGATGGCGAGTTTCGCTATCCGACGGAGTTGCGCCTGGACCATGGAACCTTGATGGTGGTCGACGCAATGAACTTCCGCGTGCAGTTGATGGGTGTGGACGGGTCGTTTCAAGGAAAGATCGGGCAGGTCGGGGATTCGGTTGGGAGCATGTTCCGGCCGAAGGGGATTGGCTTCGATTCGGAAGGTCATCTGTATATAGTCGACGGATTGTGGGGGATAGTGCAGGTCTTCGACCGTGAGGGACGCCTACTGTACTACTTCGGCGGAAGCGGACAAGGGCTGGGTCAGTTTCAGTTGCCGTCCGGGCTGTTCATCGATCGTGAAGACCGGGTGTTTGTCGTCGATTCATTTAACCGGCGGGTGCAAGCGTATCGCTATTACGGGCTGCCCAAAGCGGCAGCAGGAGCTTCCCATTGAGCCGGTTGGCAGCCTTTTGCGGACTAGTTCTTGCCGTGGCGATAGGAGCAATTGCTGCCCCGGATAAGGCGCAGGCCCAACCGCCAACGACCGATGTTATTGGCGTCCATGACATGGGACCATTCGGGCAGTCGCCGGTTCGAGGCGGGCTCACCACATGCCAATACTGCCACGCGCCGCACTCCGCCCATCCCGACATCCAACCTCTATGGAGCCAGAAACTATCGACAGTAACGAACTACACGCTCTATTCGGACCCGAACATGGTCAATGTGGTGCGGGAACCGGCTCTGGGATCGGCCAGCAATCTTTGCTTGAGTTGCCACGACGGGACGGTAGCACCCGGACAAACCTCACCTTACGGCACCGTCAAGATGAGCGGCGCGATGAACAGTCAAGATGTGTTTGGAACGAACTTGCAAGGCGTGCATCCTTTTAACTTCCAATTGCCGTTGCAGAGCGCTCCCAATTTGCTTCCAAGTTTAACTTCGAGCGGGACAACCGGTAACCGGGCGGTGAAGCTAATTAGGGGAAATGTACAATGCACGACCTGTCATGAACCCCATGTGCAGTCGATTGACCCGGTTGCCGGAGATTTCCTGGTGATGAACAATGCAAATTCAGCATTGTGCCTCGCATGCCATGTCTCGGAGCCGGGCGCCAGCGTTAACACGGTGGGTCATTCCTTCCGAAGCCAAAGCGGAATCATTGGAACACTCGGACATGCGCCGAGCGGAAAGTTCAATACATTTACTTCGTGGTACAAGAGTGCACACGAGCGGGCGTCATACAAGATCTCGACAAAAGCACATCTCGGCCCCTATGGCAACACCAAGCTGAATTCATGTCTTTCCTGCCACGCGCCGCATAAGGCGCCGGGAGCTGCCTCATTACTCACCGGCCCTGTAGAGCCGGTGGCGGGCATGGATACCACAACTGCAAACTGCATGAGCTGCCATAATGGCGGGTCGACGATTTCTCCTGCGATTCCCAACGTTTTCGCCGAATTTGATAAGACGGGCCATCCGTTCCCAAAGGGACGAAATCAACACACTGCAAAAGAGAGTGAGGTACTAAACAACAATCGTCACGCCACTTGCGTGGACTGTCACGATCCTCATGCGACGGATCAAACCGCGACGTTTGCAGCAACTAAGATTCGGGGTTCGCAATACGGGGCAATAGGGATCAGCGCAGCGGACGGGGCCACGGTTGTCAGCCCCGCGGAAGAACAATTCGAGACCTGTCTACGCTGCCATGGAACAAGCGCGGGCAAGCAAATTCTCCCGGTGTTTGGATACCATCCGACGCGCGCAATCAGCGCTGGTGATCCCCTAAACCTGATCTCACAGTTCAACACCATGGCGAAGTCGAGCCATCCGGTCATGCACGACAGCAACAGTCCGCTGCCGCAGCCGAGCCTGCGGAAGTATATGTTGAATCTGGACGGACACACGCAGGGACGGATACTTGGTTCGCGCCTTCTCTGTACGGACTGCCACAACGCAGATGACAACCGCGAATTCGGGGGCAGCGGACCCAACGGGCCGCATGGTTCAAGTTTTCCCCACATTCTTGAACGGCGTTACGAATTTAGCCGCGTTGCCCCGGGTGTTCCGCCGGCAGCGGGTCCGGGAACGGAGATCCTGAATCTTGTTCCTGCAATCGTAGATCCTTCTTCGAGCGGCCCCTATTCACTTTGTGCGAAGTGTCATGATCTGGCGAATATCATGACCAATATCAGTTTCAGCAAGCACTCCGTTCATATCAGCGCCGGATTTTCCTGCTCTGTCTGCCACACGGCGCACGGAAACGGTGCATCTTCTGCAACTATTTCCGGGGAGCGATTAGTGAACTTCGACCTGGGCGTGGTTGCTGAAAACGACAAAGCGAAACTACCCGTCTCTTATTCGCGGAGCACAGGAACCTGCACTCTCAAGTGTCATAATGTCAATCACAATCCGGATGGTTCCGTGGCATCTCCAACCAACCCGAAGGCCCCTGTGAAGAGAATCCATTAGGAAGCGTGGGCTCGGGCCGCGATCACAGCCCGAGCGAGCTTTCCAATCGTGAACATGCAGAACGAAAGCATCTCCGACGAGAAAAAACCACAGGAAGCCGCTCCCCGCGAAGACTACCGAGCAGAAGCGATCCCGCATGATCGCTCCTGGCGCGCAATCTTGAATCGCGCTCCCTTCCGGCTAGTCGCCTTGGTGTTGTTGCTGACAGTGGGCCCGCTACTCACCACTTTGTCGCCACTGACGGCTTTGCTGAACGGCGACATCTTTTCGCATCTGCGATCGGGGGCTTGGATTATTCAGGCTCACGCTGTGCCCCGCACGGGCTTGTTTTCACAATACTCCGATCGATGCTGGGTGGACTGCAGTTGGGGATTTGATGTGGTCGCCGCCGGAGTGTACAAACTGCTGGGCCTAAGAGGTTTCGCTGCACTGTTGATGGCCTTCAGATTGGCGCTGGCGGGAGTGACCTTTCTTGTGGCTGGCGGCCGGAGAAGATGTTTCTGGTGCGCGGTCGCGCTCTCCGCGATTGCCCAGTATGTGCTAACCGATCTGGCGCTGCGTCCCAGTTTGTTTTCGTTGCTGCTCTTTGGAATTTTGCTCCACCTGTTAATCGAAAGCCGTCGCTCCTTCACACCACGTCTTCTTTTGTTGCTACCGCCGCTTTTCTTGGTTTGGGCCAATCTCGATGCGCAATTTCTGAATGGACTGCTCCTCTTGGCGGTGTACGTTGTTGCGGAAATTGCCGACGGTTTATTCCGAATTCCAGTGGCGCCCGCAAATTCCATGCCGAAAGTAGTTGGAATTGCCGCCCTGTGCGTGTTCGCAACATTCCTCACGCCGTACACGTTCCGGCTTTCTTCGGGCGCGTTCGAGAATGCGTACGGGAAAGTGCTCTACGAAAACTTCCAGGAAATGCAGGCCATGGCATTCCGGCGGCCACAAGACTTTGCGCTCCTGCTGTTGGTCATGGGGGCCTTTCTTGCACTGGGGCGGCAGCAATCGCGGGATTTGTTCAAGATCGGTACGCTGGGCGTTTTCATTGTACTTGCCTTCCGGCTGCAACGGGACGGGTGGTGCGTTGTGCTTCCTTCAGTCGCAGTGATTGGGGATGCCGTCGCGGAATGGCGATGGAAATCGGAAGAGCAAACGGCGAATGATCCGTGGAAATGGGAAACGCCAGTCGCTGTGGTTCTGGTGCTGGTCGTTTTAGTAGTCGCTATCGTGCGCCTTCCGAATGACACGGCACTGATTAAGCAAGCAGAGCGAGCTTTCCCGGTAAAGGCGTGCGATTATATTCGGGCGAATCAGCTGCCCGGACCAATATTCAATACCTACTATTGGGGCGGTTTTCTGACGTGGTATTTGCCAGAATACCCGGTTTCGATCGACAGCCGCTTGAATCTGTACGGCGACGAAATCACGGACAGATATTTTAAGGTGAGCACCGGCAATCAGCGGTTGGAAACGGACCCGAGTTTCACTGGGGCCAGGATTATTTTGTTGGAACGGAGTTCGGGTATGTTGAAAGCGCTGACGACGCTGCCGGCCTTAAAAGACCAATTTCATGTCGCCTATCAGGATAATGTGGCTAGCGTCCTCGTCCGACAGTAGGCAGGCTTTTCGAATTCTTAAGTTATTAGCGTATGCGTCTTCGAACCTACCTTTTCGAAACCTGATCCGAAAGCGAAAAGTACTTTTCCGCTTCCGCATAATCTCCAGTGTTCTGGTAATACTGACCTAAGACGTAGTATGGGCGCCAATAAGTCGGATTTAATTGAATCGCTTGCCGCAGGAGAGGAACTGCTTCGGCAGCGCGATCTGAGTTTAAGTAGGCAACGGCCAGGTTGAGCTTGACAAAGGGATTATGGGGAGCGGTTTCCAGGGCACGTTGAAACAGAGAGATGTCGTCACGCCAAATACGTAAGTTTACACTTACTCCTAAGCAAAGAACTAAGGCGACGACTACACCGGCTATCGCAAGAGTCCTGGTAACTCTTACTTGCGAAAGCCGCGCCGCCACTATCAGCGCCAGTCCAACAAGCGGGAGATAGAGATAACGATCGTGAACGAAATCCCCTGGATTGAGGTAACGGAGACTTAAGCTCGGGGCAAGGGTGATAGCAAACCAGGCTGCTCCGAAACGGGCATTTTCGGTCCAATTTCGAATGGCCCACATGAGGCCGATAACCACCAGTATCAGCAGCAAAAGCGGCCACACAGCGTTTTCTATGGGCACTTCATAGCAAGCGCTGAGATGAACTGGCCAAAGCAGGTGCGCGCCATACAATAAGAGAGCATCCGGCCAGGTCAATATCATATGGCTCACGCTCATGATGGGAGGCCTTCCGGCGCCAAAATGGCCGAGGGCATTCACGCGCAACGCAATGCAGAGCAGCGCGGGAAGCAGGTACGGACAGGCGCCCGTCACCGCCTTTTTGAATGTGGATCTTGTCCACTCATATGCGAATATGAGGACTGGCGCAACCAGCCCAGCCTCCTTGGTCAACATGGCCAGAGCGGCAAGGAGCAGTGAGACAGCACTGACCTGTCCTTTGCGTGCCGCATAAAAATAGACGCTGAGCACAAGGAAAATTGTGAGCAGGGGCTCGGAAACGGACGAGACCCAGGCAACCGCTTCGGTCTGTACGGGGTGTAGCGCGAAGAACGCAGCGGCCAAGGTGGCGGCCTTGTCCTCACCTGTGAGCCGTCGAAGGAGAGTGAAGACAGAGGCGATGGCAACCAAATGCATCAGAATGGAGCCCAAATGCCAAATCGCGCGCGGCGGGCCCAGCAACACGTAAGTGAGCCGCAGCCAGAGAAGAAACACTGGACGGTAATACTGAATTGTGCGCGGCACATGGGCCCAAAGATGAGTGGTGAAATATCCGGGAACGTAGGTCCAGGCCGTGAGACGGGGGTTTTGTACGATTTGTTCGACGTCGTCATAAACTAACGAATAACGCAAGGCCGGCAAATAAACCAGGAAGACAATGACGAGCAGGATCCCGAAAGGCCATTGGCGCCGCATGGGAACAGTTTAGACGGAAAAGTCACATCGAGCAGTGGTGCAAATCTCCACGCGGCTATGAAGCGGACGGAATATCAGTTGTTCTGACGTCTGAGCTGATCTTGCGCGACCTGGAGAGCCTGCTGCGCGGAAGCATTCCCAGGGTCGAGCCGTAGTTCGTTGTTGATTTGCTGTACGGCGGTCGCAGGATCGCCTTGCACCAAACGTGCAGATCCCAAAAGGAAGTGCGCTCCGGGCGTAGCGGGATCGAGCGCAATCGCTTGGCGTGCGGCCCATTCTGCCTCGCTCACTTTGCCCAATTTGAATTTCGCACTCCCTAAGATGACCCACCAATTGGGATGAGATTCCAGGGCCAGTGCTCGTTCAACGTAGGTTTCCGTTGCGACCGCATCATTGTTGATCCAGGCCGCGTTACCCAGGTCAAAGAGTGCGAAGGCATTGTCGGGTTGTATCTCCAGAGAGCGTTTCAGCAGCGCGCTACCCTCCGTATAGTTGCCCTGTTGCAGTTTGGCAACCGCAAGATTGACAAGCGCGCGGGCATTGCGCGGTGTGAGCACAATGGCTCGGCGGAAAAGATGATCGTCGTCCTGCCAAACGCCTTGATAGGAAATAGTCTCTGCTCCCAGCGCAACTAGCACCACAAAAGCCGCGACGGCCAGGCACGTCTCGGCAGCGCGCTTGTGAATCGCATTGGCGGAAGTCTCTAAAGAAAGCTTTCTCAATACGGCGGCAAGCGCGATTGCGAAAGCGATCGAGGGAATATACAGATAACGGTCATGAACCAACTCGAAGTCCGGAAACAACTTGAGGTAGAGCGGCGCGATCAATGGAACAAGTGTCCATGCAGCACAGAACCTGAGGAGCCGTTTGTCTGGGAGGCGCTGATCAAGCCATAGCAACCCTGCCAGGAGTGCAGCAAGCAACAGGGCGGGAAAAACAAAAGCCGATTCTCTCGGGCTGAGGACAAAACTTAGTGGGTAAAATGGGCCGAGATCGACGGGGAGGACCAAATGTGAGAGGTAGAAATACATAGCCCTCGGCCATGTGAGTTCCATCTCATAGTCGGTGGCATTCGAGAGCGGATGGGAAAAACCGTGTAGGATTTGGCTGCGAAGAACGAGAAAGCCGCACGCCGAGAGGAGGTAGACAAAAACTGTTAGAACAATTGCAGGTCGACTTACCTTGCTTTCCACCGTCAACGCCAGCGCGAGCAACAAAGCCGGCATGAGGACACCCGTCTCTTTTACAAAGCAACAGGCCGCTGCAAGCAACCATGATGCAGTCCACCACAGGGGGCTGCTGGTGTGCAGCCAACGCAGAAGTGCCAGCGCTGAGAGCAAGAGAAAGAGGGTTAGCAGCAAATCCGCTGAATCGGAAACCCATGTGACAACTTCCACGTGTGTGGGGTGAAGGGCAAAAACTGCGGCCGCGAACGTTGCATATCCGCGGTCGTTTAACAATTTGAAGGCCAGGCGAAATACGAGAACCACGCACAGCAAGTGCAAGAATATCGTGCTGAGGTGCCACGCCGCGGCATTCGTTCCGGCAAGTGTGTGCACAAGCAACTGCCACAGAACCGCTAGTGGCCGGTAGAAGTTCGAAAGGTGAGTATTGCCTAAGTCCTGAGCGAAGATCTTTGGGATGTCTTTCCAGCCCAGTAGCCAGGGGTTGTCGATCATCTCGTGATCGTCGTAAACAAACCCCATACGGAGACTGCGGGCGTAAACAAGACCCGTGGCCACGGCTAGAAAGAACTCGGGGAGGCACGGGTGATCGAGGAGTTCGCGCCACCTGCGGAGTATTCCGACTTCGAAAGGACCTTCTGTCTCCATGTGGCGATGGATAGCGCCCGACATGATAACAGTTTAGATGGAACGGCTCACATCGGAAGGTGATGCAAATCACACAATAAACAGGAAAGCGAACACACGCTAGACTAAGCGAGAGAGTCCGACGAACGGCCATCGCTCGCGCCGAAGCGGAGACGCCTGATTCCGAGAATAGGGAGTATGAAGAATCCTCGAAAGCCACGTGCGCCAGCATCACCGGAACGGAGTAAAGCTCGTACTGACAACGAGGACGGGGCGGTACGGCAATCCGGCGCGGCCGCGGTCACTCCATCTGTTCGAAACTACGGCGAATGGGTGGCGGTCACAGTGCTCGCCATTGTCATGATGGCGCAGATGTGGGGCAGCATCCGGCGGCTTTCCGTTATCTCGGATGAAGTCGTCCATTTACACGGCGGCTATCGTTTCCTGCAATGCGGCGACTCCTCAGTCGATCCTGAGCATCCTCCGCTTGTCAAGATTGTGGCTGCCCTGCCGCTGATGGCGCTGCACGTAAACGATCCGAACCCAGGCATTTGCGGACTTCAGGCAGACATGGAATCGTCCTACCGCAGAGGACATGACTTTCTCTTTGCCAATGACGAGTCGATGCTGACAACAGCCCGTGTATCGACCTCGATTTTTGCCGTTTTGCTGCTTGGAGCAACGTACTTCTTCGCCCGCGTTTTGTTTGGCACACCAGTGGCTATTATTGCCGGCGCATGGGTGGCCTTCGAACCGAACTTCCTAGGCCATGGAAGCTTGGTGACAACCGATGTCCCGGCTGCATTAGGTTTTGTTGCAGCTGTCTATGCACTCTGGATGTATCTGACACAACGGACTGGTATGCGCTTGCTGGTGCTTGGATTAGGAATCGGCGGCGCGCTAGCCACAAAATATTCGACGGTGTTGCTGATAGGACTTTTGCCGATCCTAATCATCGTGGACGGCATCGTCGGAGAAAAGCGGGCACGAGATCGGAGAATCCTTGGCAACCTGGGTGCTTTAATCCTGGCAACGCTTGTGGCAGTCGTGTTCCTCTGGGCAGCCTATGGGTTCCATTTCGCCTCAGCGAATCAGGCTGGGTTGAGTCCTCCGATGGCGCAAGGCACGTTGGGAAGACTGATGGCGGAAGTGGGGCGAACACATCTCTTGCCTGAAGCGTACGTGATGGGCCTACAAGATCTTACGCTCGACTCAGGAGTTGGCCGCCGGGCGTTCCTGCTCGGGAAAAACTACTTGGGCGGGCGCTGGTATTACTTTCCCGTTGCTCTCTGCATTAAACTCAGCGCGTCGTTAGTTGTTTCCTTGCTGCTTTCGCTTCTTGCCTTTCACTTCTGGCGATCCCACGCGCGTGAACTTCTGTTTCTGTTGCTGCCGGTGTTGTTTTATCTGGGAGTGAGCAGTAAGTCTGGGATGAATCTTGGTGTGCGCTACGTTTTTCCCGTCATTCCGTTCCTCATTATCATTGCTGCAGCAGGAATGTGGAATCTTCCATGGACACGCGAAAAAGTTATCATTGTGGTTATAACGCTCTTGTGCATACACGCCGTTAGCTCACTCCGCGCGTTCCCGAATTATATCAGTTACGGCAATGAACTCTGGGGTGGTCCCGAAAACGTCTATAAATACTTGGCCGATTCCAATGCAGATTGGGGCCAGGCGCTGAAGATGGCGCACGACTATGTCGAACGGGCGAAGCCCGCGCCTTGCCTTATGATCCCAACCTATCGAAACGTAGACAAAGACTACAACATAGCCTGCCCCGACCTTATTTCAGAGATTGACCGTGGAGCCGCGAGTTCGCGTTACACGGGCACGCTCCTGGTTAGCTCGAGCGTGGCAGACGGCATTATTTTCCGGTCCGGCGGCGCAAGAGCGATGCGTATCTTCCGAGGTGTTGAGCCTAGCGCCAGACTCGGCGGTAGCGCTATTCTGGTCTACGTAGGCACTTTCGATTTGGGGCCGATCTTTTCTTATCAGTATATCCAGAGAATTCTAGTGGGAAGAATCCGTAACGAATCTGAAGTTCTAGAAACAGCTAAGTCTGCCGCCGAACTCGATCCGCAGAACAGCGATGCTTGGTCTTTGGTCTGCGAAGCTGAGGTATCCTTAGGGAACAGGGAAGCTGCTCAATCAGCCTGCAACTCGGCATATCACACTATGAGCGATAATCCGTACAGTACTGAAAACGACAGGGCATCGGTAATTCGTTTCATGACGAACAATGGCATGATCCTTCCGCAGGGTGCCGTTGCACAAAGCTCCGAATAGGAATAACCCGATATATCTTGGAGGATTCCCAAATGACTACACTGCTAGCTTCTGGGACGTTGGCTCTCGTGCCCACGACAGGCCAGGAACTCCCTTGTAAAGGCAAATTCAGCGTGTGGAAGAAGGTTTACGCCGTTTTTGTGCTCTGTGCCGTGACGGCCATCGCCTCGCCTGCACAGGTCTCTTTCAATAGCCTGTTTAGTTTCGATGGGCCTGACGGCGCCGACCCCTTCCTTATGTCCTTCCAAGGGTTCGATGGCAACTACTACGGAACAACCAACGCTGGTGGGGCCTACAGTTATGGCTCGGTCTTCAGCATTGCCCCTGACGGCGTGGAAACTCCGCTGTATAGCTTTTGCTCCCAAACAAACTGTGCTGACGGTGCTCAACCGCAAGGTGGACTGGTGCAAGCCACCGACGGGAACTTCTACGGAACCACCTACGCTGGTGGGGCCTCCAATGCCGGCACCATCTTCCAAATCACCACGGGGGCCACCCTGACCACGCTCTATAGCTTTTGCTCCCAAAGCAATTGTCCAGACGGCGCCAACCCTCTCGCGGGATTAATTCAAGCCCTCGACGGGAACTTTTACGGGACAACGTCGGCTGGCGGCACCAAGGGTGCCGGCACAGTCTTCGAGCTGTCGCTCGGTGGGAACGGCACGTGGACGGAAACGGTGTTGTACAGCTTTTGCTACCAAGGCTTTCCGTGCAACGACGGTATAAACCCTTATGCCGGGGTGGTGCAAGGTACGGACGGAAATTTCTACGGGACGACCTCAACTGGCGGCCTTTGGGGAGGTGGCACGGTCTTTCAGCTCATCCCCGGTGGTACGCTGAACACGCTCTACAGCTTTTGCGCTCAGGGCGACGGCAACTGCACGGATGGCGATTTCCCGACGGCTGCTTTGGTTCAGTCCGCCATCGACGGCAACTTCTACGGAACAACTTACGACGGCGGAGCCAATGGCTACGGCACTGTGTTCCAGATTACGCCCGCGGGCGCGCTGACCACGCTCTACAGCTTTTGCTCTCAGGGTGGTGATGGTGATGCCTGCTCCGATGGCGCTTTCCCTTCTGCCGGGCTGATTCAAGCCACCGACAGCAACTTCTATGGAACAACTTATAACGGGGGCGGCACGTATGGTGACAATGGCACAGCCTTCGAAATCACCTCCACGGGGACGCTGACAACGTTATATACGTTTTGCTCTCAAGGTGGTAGTAGCTGTACCGATGGTTCCGAGCCTTTAGGCGGACTGTTTCAGGATACCAGCGGTATTTTTTACGGCACTACTTCTATCGGCGGAACCTATAACAGCGGGACAGTCTTGAGCATCGACACCGGGCTGGGCCCGTTCGTCGAACCACAACCCACGGCCGGCAAGGTGGAAGCGAAGATTTTCATCCGCGGAAACAACCTGACAGGCGCGAGCAAAGTCACGTTTAACGGCACTCCCGCTAAGTTCAAAGTTGTATCCGGCACGGAAATCACGGCTGCCGTGCCATCCAAGGCGACCACCGGCAAGCTTCAGGTGACCATTCCCGGTGGCGGCACCCTTAAGAGCAACGTTGTCGTGCGAATAATGCCGCAGATCAAGAGCTTCACCCCAACCAGTGGGCCGGTGGGAACGCCGGTGACGATTAGGGGAGTGAGCCTGAAGCAGACCACCAAGGTTATGTTCGGCGGTGTAAAGGCCACCAAGTTTACCGTGAACTCTGATACCGAAGTAACGGCAGACGTTCCCATGGGCGCGAAGACCAGAAAGATCGGTATCACAACTCAGGGCGGCACCGCTACAAGCAAGGAGGTTTTCACGGTGACAGAGTGACACCCTGAGCTGATCTGGTTTCCCGGAATTGGAACGGTGTAATTACGCAGCAGCAGATTGGCCGGATCACAAATCGCAAGCGCGCCAAGATCACCTTGATCTACTCCGTGGTTTTTCTTCTGATCGCCTTGCGTGGAGCGGCCAGCGCATCGGTGGTAAGTCCGGATACAGCGCGAAGTGCGGGCGAGTGCGACCAGCACAGTCGAGGTGCGCTTCATTGGAGCTATAAACGATCTCGGGTAAGTACTTCCGAGGACCCTCACATGGAGGTCGGTTCTCCGATCCGCTATTTGCGGGATAGACTTGATCCAACTTACAACCTGCTAGATGGCAATGCCACAGGTAATGGCCTAGCTTCGCAGGCGGGCGTCAGCCAGCCTGTAATGTCGGTTGCTTTGAAGGTGTGGCACGATTTGGGAATCATCACGCTATATGTTTTCCATGTTCGAGCGAAGTGGTCGCAGCCGAATTTCACCAGGGTGAATCCGGCCTCGAACCAACATCTGTCGAGTTATCTTTGTTACGAAGGAACACTACAGAGATCCCGTCCTGATAAACGAGGCGAAAGTGCGAGTCTATGGTCAAGAGCTTTGCCAGCGGAACTTTTTTGGGTAGAAGCACCAGACCCGCTTCGTTCAGATAGGGATCAGAGGTGTAGGAATCGCCTTCCGAGCTCTTGAATGTGCGCAGGTCGAGTTCGTCGCCGTACAAATCGTTGCGGCCGTCAACGGCGACGGGATACTGGGGCATATACCAGATCAGGAAGCCGCCCCAGTCGAGCGTATTATAGAGGGGCCCGGGAAACGAATTCTGACGGACAAAATTACTGGCATCGACTGGATACTCGTGGCTTACGGCCCGGTCGAGATCTCGAGTGTTGAAACCCTCGTTGGCAGCAACTAACCAGAGCAATACCGCGAGAACAATGCCGGCACCGGCCAACTCCGGAAAGGTAAGTATGGCCGGCGCTTTCTTGTCGCTGGAATCGCTACCGGTAAGGTCGGCAATGAAGATGGCGGCGCTAATTCCCAGGAACCAGGCATCGCGCTGGGTGCGAAAGGCCACCACGGTGGAGACTACCAGTAACGAGAGTTTGAATAAGTCCAGCTTCTTTTGCGCTCCGATGGCAAAAAATGCGACTGCAGTCAGCAGCAGCAATACAAATTGGGTAAAGGATTTGAAGTCAAAAGCTGCCAATTCCTGAATCATGAAATAGGGCACGTGCGAGTTCGAATACGCCGCCACCACGTGGTAGAGGTGATAGGTATATGGGCCAACAAAAGTGACGGCGAAACATGCGAGAAGAACGCCAACCAACCCCGGCAGCGGCAGGGTTGGAGGGCGAACGAAATTGAGCTGGATACCGACTCGAGGCGCCAGCCTTTGAAGCAAGTTGATTCCCATGAACAGCCCCAGAGCGGCAAGTCCGTAAATGAACTGGATATGCACGTTGGCCCAAACGGCAAAGATCGCCGGCAGCCACCAAAGCAATTGCATTTTGCCAGTGCGTTGGGCCTCGAGCAGAAAAGTGAGCGTCACCGTGAACAGAATCATGGTGACGAAAACCGGCCGCGGCATGAGGCTGAACAGGAACGACAAGCTGCCGACAAGCGCCAGGATCCAGGCTATCCAGAAACGTCCAGAAAGGCGGTGCAGCATCCAGAAGAGCACAGAGGTTACGGCAATGGTCAGCAGAATACCGAACATCCCCAAGCCGACCAGACCAAACCAGGCATAGGAGCGCGACAACAACACCTCGTAGCCCCAACTGTACGCAATCCAGGGGCGACTCGCGGCAGTGCGCGAGAAAATCCCCACGTATGGGACAGCGGTATGATCAACGATCCAATCGCCGGTTTTGAGATGCCACCAGATGTCGGGGTCTCGGACCGTGGTCCGGGCATCGAAGGCTATCATCGCCATGAAGATCAAAAGACAAATAAGGGCAAGCAATTGGAGGGCGCGCAGCTTTCGTAGCGCATAAATTTCTTGCAGCGCGCTCATGATTTGAATCGCCTCATTCTTAACTCACTCCACAAAATTTGCACTCGCGGCAAAAAAGCTCAGCGTCGTAGCGCGTTACCTCCGCAGGCAACAACGCGCATGACATTGTTGCTAAAAAGCGGAGCTCGAGTCCACACCCAGCTTCGCGGATCCTTCCACACGGGATCAGCGTCTGTCGCAATGAGTACTCCTATTTGCAGCTGATCGCAGAATTTGTCCATATCCCATGTATCCGAAATCTGCGGACGGTTAAAAGCCGCGCTGATGTACGGATAGAGCTCCTTACACTTTTCTATTTCGCCACCGAAGGTCGCCCCGCAACCGTCATCGCCGGCATCGACCTGGCGATCCGCGTAAAGATGAAATACGTTGAGATCATAGGTGGCTGGATTGTATTGCACCACGGCAAGGCGTGGCGTTTTCGCCTTCATCCCATCCAGGCTCCTGCGCAGAAGCAGAGTGCGCTTCCCGAATCCGGGCGCCCGGCCGATCCATGGTTCCGTTTGCGGGGAAAGGCCAGCGTCTACGCAAGGAGCATAAGCCCGCAGGAGTCCAACTTGCAGCAAAGTTCCAAGCACGCCAAGAAGCAACGAGAGGGAAAGTACGATTGTCCACGCCGTGCCAAGGCGTGATCGTCCTTGTGGCAGGAAGAGGTCTGAGATGAGGGGCGCAGCCCAAATGAGCAGCACGAACTGCACGACCAGCATCCCGCGGGAGCCAAGATCATTATTGCCGGTGGTATTGCTCGCCAACAAGGTAACAACCAAGAGCGCAACCACAAACATGATCCAAGCTGCACGCTCGCGAAACGAGATCCTCCAGTGGCTGCGCACTTCCCTTCTAAAACGCCAGCAGACGACGAAAAAATAGACGCCAAATTCCAGGAAATACACGCTCAGGAGCGTTGGTAATTTGGATATGGCGAGGAGCGTTGGATTAATCAGGCCTTGGCGCTGCAGCCAAAGTTGCGCCACCGGATAATCACGAAACGAAAAGAAAACAAACTTTGAGCCCGCCATTGACGGACCTTGCAAATCGCGAAGGTAAGGTAATGCCAGGAGAACTGCGACCGCTCCAGCGCCCAAATACGTAAAGAGTTCGTTTGGGCCCTTCGCAATCAAAACGACGATCACCCACACCACGAGAAAGACAAAAAAAACAAATGTCACATAGACAGAAAGTCCGGCAGCGCTCGAAAACGCTGCCCCAGCCAGCAGGGCCGTCCATATGCGTTCGCGCAATGTGGCGTCGTCGCCCAACATGCCGAGCAAAAGGAAACCCGTGACACATGCTACAAGGCTGGCAACGTGGTGAGGCACCCATACGAAAGACCCGACCCAGGATGTGACCTGATTGGTATCCCACCATTCCATGTCGCCCCAAAGCGCATGCAGCCACCGGCTCAGGGCAAGGAAGGGAATCAAGTCATAGCCTGTGACGAGCAGCAAACCGATCCCAACCACCGACTTGAAACGAAGATTTTCTCGCTCTTCCGTAAAGTGTTTGAGATAGAGGGGAATGAGTGCCGCGAGAGCAAAACCGCTCCATAGGACGCTGCCATTAAGACTGGCGCGCGGAGAGATGCCGGTGAAATGCACGGGCAAGGCGCAAATGACGTACCAGTAGTAGTAATAACGAAGTACGGGTGCACCGCCGAAACCGAAGTAGGGATTCTTGGGAGGAACGCCTGTGCGCGCCGCAGCATCGACAAGGATCGTGCGTACGCTGTGATCATATGCGACGTAAGAAACGTAAAGACGGTCATCTGTTTGCCAGTCCACGAGCGCGAGCACGGCCAGCACAACCCAAACTGCCATCACGTACAGGGCGATGCGGGTGCTTTTGCGCGGGATCCAATCGATGGCGGGCACCGAGAAAAATTCCCTGCCGACCAAGCCCATCGCAATGGCTGTGGCCAGCAAGAACAGTGTCGCGGTCACGGTCAAACCGAAGAAACGGACACCCAGAACCGCCAATATTGGAGAGATTGAGACGGAGAGAGCCATGCTCCACAAAAAACGCTCAATCGCGGAACGAGTGCGGAAACCTGCAACGTTTGACAGGTGGCCGAGAAGAAAACCGGGCGGCAGGAAAAACACCGCGAGGAAGACTGCGGCTTCGAATGCCCCGATGATGTCGGTGAGGGTGTAATTATTCATCGACAAGTCTTCCGGATTCCACATCAACGTAAGAGCCCTTACGCCGCCCGACAGTCGGGGCGGGTTTGCCTACCTCGATCGATGCCGGTGGGAACGGTACGAGGAGTGCCCTTATGGGTGCGAAACAGTTGTGCTCTAAACGCAGCTTTGGGGAGGGTTCTGGCACCTCGTCCGCCACTTCAGGTGAACGGAGTTCTTTACGCGCAAACAGGCTTCTCGCCCTGGCACGATTGTCTAGCGCATAAAACATAGTTATGAATAGCACGGTCAAGAATGGCACACCATGTTGCGGGTAATACGCTGCGACGAAGCAGGAGCAGATGAAGGCTCCCAGAGTCCCCATCGCGAGCGCTACAACCGTTGCATCCCGCAAGAGTTGCGGGCCGTCATAGCGCGCTAACAACAGGACGGGGCCAAACAAGACAAATCCCAATAACACGACATACGAGCTCGTGAGCAGCGGTGACTCCAAGTGACCGATCCATGTTGTAAGCCTCCAAAGAGCCTTACTTCGCACAACAGTCCCACCGTCAGGGGCGTGGGGGTCCGCTGTCTCACTCGGACTCGGCGGTACATAGTCAAAATTAAATGTGTCTTCAAAGAAATTGGTGGAGACGTTGTGAAGATACATCTCCGGATATTTTCTTGCTAACTTCCAAGAGACTTTGCCGATGTAGTCAAAAAGGGAGACTGGATCCATCGTATGTGTGATACGAAGATGTTCTTGCGCCCAGCGGTCGGCCATGGGCACCCGGCTTGCCAGGCCAGCATCGCGCTTCATCTGCTCAAAATCAACGGGTAGCAGTCCACCTGCCCATACCCCTATCAAATTAAAGTGATCCATGGCACGCCACACATGATGTCTATAAACATGGGTGCCGTCATTCGTTAACGCGTAACTTTGGGACAAAATTGATCCGAGCACGTGATCTTCCGGGTCTACGCGATTAAACATGTTGTACGTGGTCTCGCTCATGACGAGACCGTTCAGAGTGTTGATTCGGAACTGTCCGGTACTGAGAAGGTTCCAAGTCATCCAGCATAGGAGAAGCGGCAACGTCGCGATCACAAGCAGAACGGCAACTCCAGCCAATGCCGGTGACATGCTCCGCATCGTTGGGACACTCAAACAGCGCAAACTCAGAGCGAGTACAGTGATGATAAGAACCGCAAAGAAGACCAGGTTTTCGGGTCTCGTCAGGATAGCGAGACAAAAGGACAGCCCCCCTGCTAACCCAAGGTAGATACATCTCTGTTGACGCCCCGCGGCGTTCATACAACGCGCAAAGAAGTAGATTCCGGTTGCCAGAAAAAAAAGCGACAAGATTTCGGATAACAGGAGCAGTTCGAAAAGACATATTCCGCCGACCAGCGCGAAAGCGACAGAGCCAGCCAGGGCTATATTTCGAGACACTTCGAGTGCCCGAAGTGAAAAATACAGAAGAACAGCCACCATTAGCCCTAGCAGTGACTGCGAATAGCACACGAGGTGAATAGGACGTGATCCCATCCACCACATGGAATCGCCTAACCGATCTGCTGGCGAATTGTCACCGACTAGTGCTTGGGAAAGCCAAAGGAACAGCGAATAGACGGGAGGGCGCTCTGAAATGGAGTATTGATGCCACCTCCATAAATGGAACATCCGCGCATATTGCCGGGTATCTGCACTCCAGCATGGCTTATATGCAAGGTGATACAAAACACGAAACAGACCACCGGAGAAGAGAATAATGAGCGCGTTGCGTAGGTCAGCGACTCGACAACGTGGAAGCAAACTCGCCGATTTCTGAGGAGGTCTCGCTGCTGGCTTCGCTGGCTTGGCTGCTGGACGGTTACGTCGGCTAATCATATATTCGAGAATTCCTGCCAAGAGGAATTTTGAGCAGGTATCACCCTTCGTGCATAAAATTGCGGAAAAGTTAATCTATCAGATGTTGCACCGCGGGACTGTGACGCTGAGTGACCTCAAGTGCCAGGCACGGCTCGCTCCTGGAGCACTGCCCCCGAGGGCTCCGTATTCCCAGCCCCCTTCGGCCCAGACGGAGATGTTGCTCACTGACGCCACCCCGTCTTGGTTGAAACAGTTTCGCTAATCGTCGAAGCTCCCCGTAAAGAACTCGGCCCCAGGGCGAGTACAGGATGTGTTTTCAACCGCAGAAGGGAGCCTTGGTCGTGCAGAACCAGCTACCAGCGGTACAATTCAGGCAAATCAGAGCTGGAAAAAGAGATCCCAGTTCGTTTTCTCTGAGAATTATGACTACTGCAGTCCGAAAGTTGAAGACGAAAAAGCCCCAAGGCCGCTCGCTAAGCAAGCCGCAAGAGAAAGGCCACCTGCCGTTTCGCATCACGCAACGCCAGGTGAGCTTGGCACTGATGGGACTGGCCTTGGCATACGCCTTTCTGTCCGGCTTCCATACTCTCTTCGACTTGGACATGGGATGGCATCTGGCCACCGGGCGATGCGTGGTTCAGCATCACGCTGTTCCCAGCACAGACATCCTGTCCTACACGTCGCTGGGAGCGGAGTGGATCTATCCGCCCCTTGCTGGTGTGCTCTTCTATGGCATTTTCAGCGCCTTTGGATACGCAGGCTTGACTTGGTCCTGCGCCTTGGCGCTGATGACATTGGTGGCCTTGCTGGTGCAGGGATACTCGAGGCGCGAGAACATAGCTGCCGCGGTGTTGGCGATCATTGCCGTGCCCACCTTGGCTGTGCGCATGGCGCCACGGCCCGACCTTTTCACCCATCTGTTCTTTGCCATTTTTCTCATTCAACTCTGGCGCTTTCACTGGAGTAGCGCCGCCCTTCCCGGCCTTGAGCCTGAGCACGACGAGGGAGCGACCTTAGCCCGCCGGACACGCCACCGGCTATGGATTTTGCCCCCGGTGATGCTGCTCTGGGTGAATGTTCATCCCGGATTTATCGCAGGTCTCGGCATTCTCTTTGCGTATCTCTTGGTGGAGGCCCTGGAGCTCGCGTTCCGCTCCCGGGCAACAACGTTGCTACGCTTGCGTCAGGCATGGCCAGCGTTGGCAATCACCCTGGTTGCCACCCTGATGAATCCGTTCGGATTCAAGATCTTCAAGTCCGCACTAGGCCTGGCTGGTTTCCAACCGGCACCGACAGGTCAGGCGAGCCTGGGTCCCTCTATCCGGGAGCTTTGGGGCGTGCCGCTCTCGTTAGCAAGCGTGGCGCAGGCATTGGATTGGCGCAATCCCGGCAGCAGTTACTGGTGGCTGGCGATTGTCGCTGTGGCTGTGGTTGGTTTTGCGCTGTGGAGGCGGCAACTCGCGGCGGCTCTGCTGATGGCTGTGGCCCTCTATGGTTCGATACAGCATGTGCGCTATCACGGTTTGTTTGCGATCACTACGGTCGTAGTGGGCAGCAGCATCCTGCCGGAAGCGCTAGCGAAACTTAGAGACGGTAGTGGGAAGAGTTCGGCCAAGCGAGCCGGTTTTCTGCGCACGCTGGCAGTCATTGCTACGGGCGCTCTGTGCCTCCTCACCTGTGTGCGAATTGCCGATCTTATATCCAGTCATGCTCAAGTCGTGGCAGACTCCGGAACGCTTTTTGGTCCCGGAGAGTCGTGGTGGTTCCCCGAACGTGCCGCCGCTTTCATCCGGCGGGAGAAATTACCCGGTAATATCTGGCAGGACTATAACTTAGGAGGGTTTACCGCGTGGCGTCTGGGGCCGGACTACGGCGATTTTATCGATGGCCGGAACGTCGATCCTGCCGTTTGGACGGAACTACAAGGATTTATTTCCTCCCCTCCGGATTCTCCGCTTTGGGAAGCTGAGTCGGATCGCCGAGGCATCAACATCCTGTTTTCCCCCCTGGTTCGCTTCAACGGAGGAGGTCCGGACCCGATGTCCCTATGCCAGAGCCATCTGTGGCGACCCGTCTACCTGGATGAAGTTTCCATAGTCCTGCTGCGCAATCGCCCTGAGAACCGTCCATGGCTCGACCGTTTCGAGGTCAACTGCAGCACTCACCAATTTGTGCCACCAACGCAGGCATCGCGCAGGGAACTTGCTAACTTCTATGCAAATTCGGGAATCGCTCTGTTGTCACTGAACCGTATTGACGAAGCGATAGAGACCCTTCTTCGCGGCGAAGCCATCTCCCCCGACGATCCGATCATACATCGAAGCCTTGCCATCATATACGAGGCACGCCACCAGAGTGGAGATGCGGAACGGGAATATGAGACCGCTCTGTCGCTAAGGAAGGATGAGGTCGCCAGTTGGTTCGAATTAGGCCAATCCTACTTCTTTCATGGCCGTTTTGCAGATGCCCGGCCGCTGGTCTCAACAGCGGCTCAACTTACACTGACTCCTGCCAGGGAGTATCTCCTCCTAGGTTATATTGATCTGGCGCTTCACCAGCCTGAATCCTCTTTGCTGGACTTTGCCAAGGCCGAACAGGCGATACGGTATTGGCAGGGCGTGCAGAATGTGGACCCGGATTTTTTTGCGCAAGTTGCCGAGGGACGTGCTCAGACATACCTTGCATCCGGCGAGCAGCAACGGGCCATCGAATCGCAGCAGGAAGCGATACGGAGAACGCCGGAAAATGTGAACCGCTGGCAAGCGCTGGCGAACATCTACGACACTGCTGGACAGAAAGAGCTAGCTGAGCAGGCACGCCAGAAGGCGCAGGCCCTGTCCCAAAAGTAGGGATTGAAAAACGTAAAGAGAATGTGCGGGTGTCGGCTCTAACGACCTTCTACCACCACACTCATCTGGATACCGCACGCGGCATTTCAAGGGACGGTACGGCTGCCAGTGACGCATCGATCAGGCCAGCGTGGACGGAATCTGAGTTTTCAGCGCTGTGAGGAGATGCTTTGATGGAGAACCGTGCCTCATGCCATCCCGTGACTTAAAGACGAAAAGAAAACAAGGTACCGCGCAGAACACCCCGCAGGCGGAGCCAAGCGGGCCGCGTCGAATCACGCGACGAAGAGTGAGCTTGGCGCTAATGACTCTGGCCTTGGTATACGCGCTCCTGGCTGGGCTGCACACGGTTATCGATTTCGATATGGGATGGCACTTGGCCACCGGCCGCTACGTGCTTCAGCATCACGTGGTTCCTAGCACGGACATCCTTTCGTACACTTCACCGGGAGCGGAATGGCTTTATCCCCCGTTTGCTGGCGTGCTGCTCTATGGAATATTCAACGTTTGGGGGTACGCAGGTCTGACTTGGTTTTGTGCCCTAGCCTTAATGGCGATGGTCGCGTGCCTCCTCCGGGGCCCTTCACGGCAGGAGAGTGGTCTTGCTGCAGTGTTGGCAATCATGGCTGTGCCCGCACTAGCGCTACGGGCCACACCGCGTGCCGACCTTTTTACCACGTTGTTTTTTGCGATTTTTCTTGCCCAACTTTGGAAATTTCACAGGAGAAGCGCTGACCCTTCAGGCGGCCGAGTCGAGGTCAACAGCCTGACACCCAGCACCCGTCTTGACCATGTTGAAGGGACAGCGGCGTTGCGACGAGAGCGCCTGCGGCTATGGATATTGCCTCTGCTGATGCTGCTCTGGGTCAATCTTCATCCCGGCTTTGTCGCTGGGCTCGGTATCCTGATCGCTTATTTTCTAATCGAAGGATTGGAACTGCTTTTTCCGAACCGGCGAAAGGCAGTGTTACAGCGCTTACAGCAAGCATGGCCACCGCTGGCAGCTACTGTCGTTGCCACTCTGTTCAATCCGTATGGCCCCAGGATATTCAAAGCTGTGCTTCACCTTGCTGATCTCACTCAGCCGAGCAGTGCTTTTGTGGCGGAGCTGGCAGCCGTTCGACTAACGTTACCCAGCTTGGCCCAGGCCCTGGTCTGGCGTAATCCCGACAGCAGTTATTGGTGGCTGGCGCTTGCTGCGGTTGTAGTGGTTGGCCTGGCATTCTGGCGGCGGCAATTCGGAGCGGCTTTGTTGACGGTCGCGGCTTTATACGCTTCCGTGCAGCATCATCGCTACCAAGGTTTGTTTGCAATCGTTGTCGTCGTGGTGGGCAGTACGATCTTGACCGAAGCATTTCAAGACAGAAGACAGGGAAGTGCGAGGGTTGCCGCCAAACGATTGGGTATTATGTTCGTGCTACCTTCAATTGCCGCCGCCGCTCTCTGCCTGCTGACATGTGTGCGCATCTGCGATCTTATTACCAGCCGCTATTATCTCGTATCAACTTCCGGAGTGCTGTTTGGCGCTGGGGAGTCCTGTTGGTTTCCCGAGCGTGCCGCTGCTTTCATTCAGAGGGAGCAGCTTCCCGGCAATGTCTTTCAAAATTACGAACTGGGCGGGTTTACTGCGTGGCGACTGGGACCAACTCATGGCGATTTTATCGATGGGCGCAACGTGAGCCCTGCTGTTTGGACCGAGGAGCAGGAATTGCTGTCGTCCCCTCCTGACTCTGCGGTTTGGGAGACGGAGTCGGATCGGCGGGGCGTCAACATTCTGTTTTTTCCGCTGTCCCGAATCGCCGGCTTGGAGTCTCCGGATCTGATGTCCCTGTGTCAGAGTCATCTATGGCGCCCCGTCTATCTGGACGAGGTTTCCATTGTGTTGCTTCGCAATCGCCGCGAGAACCTCCCATGGATCGAGCGGTTCAATATTGACTGCCAAACTCACAACTTTGATCCCCCCCGAAACGCATCCCGCGGGGAGCTGTCCAATTTCTATGCAAATGCAGGAATCATTCTGCTTCTTTTGAGGCGCTATAACGAAGCGCAGGAGGCGCTTGACCGCAGCTTAGCGATTTTTCCCGAAGATGCAAGCATCCATGTTGCCCTTGCCCGACTGTACTCGGTGCAGCAACACTTGGGCGATACGGAGCGGGAATTTAAAATCGCGCTATCACTTCGAAGTGACCTTGCAATAATCTGGTACAGCCTGGGCCGATTCTACGCTTCACACGGACGCTATGCGGAGGCCCGACCGTTAATCTTGACCGCAGCCCAACTCGACACGATCCCTGCCAGCGATTACTGCCTCCTTGGCCTTATTGATGTGGCGCTTCAGCATGATCAACAGGCTCTGATGGACTTTGACAAGGCCGAAGAGGCTAGGTCAGATTTGCCGGGGCCGGACGATCTGTACCCCGAGTTTTTTGCGCAAATTGCCGAGGGCCGGGCTGAGGCGTACTTTGCCTTGGGAGAGCCGCAACGGGCAATCGAATTGCAGCAGGAAGCGATACGAAGAACGCCGGAAAATGCGGGCCGCTGGGAAGCACTGGCGTTTCTATTGGAGAAAACCGGAAGTAAGCAGCTTGCGGAGCAGGCACGCCAGAAGGCGCAGGCCCTGTCCCAAAAGTAGGGATTGAAAAACGTAAAGAGAATGTGCGGGTGTCGGTTCTAACGACCTCCTACTACCCACGCTCATTTGGATACCACGCGGCGTTTCAAGGGACGGTGCGGCACCCTGACACTCATCTTGAGGCGGCATCATTTCGGGGCCTCCAACTCTGCCGCACGCTGCCGCGCTTCTGCCGCGGATTGCTTCTGCCCACTTGCTTCGTAGAGGTCGGCCAGGCGGCTCCATCGGCGCGCGACAAGGGGAGTGCGCTCGACGGCTTCCTTTTGAAAGGCGATCGATTTGTCCCAGTGTCCCAAGAGGCGCTCTGCTTCGGAGTTGCCTTCGGCAATTTCAGCATAAAGTCCGGGAGCCAGCGATTCGGCGCCGTTTCGAAATGGGGTACTTCTCTTCGCCGCGGAAAACGCGGCCAGTGCCTTCTCCGGGTCCTTTAACGCAAGTTCAAGCTTGCCGAGAGTCATGAACATATCGAGTGGGTCGGTAGATTCGTTCGCGGCGCGGCCGATGACTTCGACTGCAGGTTGATAACGACCTTGGGCGGCATAAAGCAAACCTAACGAATACAGGGCGCCACTGTTTTCATTTCTTGCGATTGAAAGGCGATACTCCTGGTCTGCTTCACCGTAACGCTGTTGTCGCTGAAAAAGCGAGGCTAGCAGCAAGTGTGCGTTCGGATCCTCAGGGTAAAGCGTGGCAGCTTGGCGCAGGGCGCGCTCTGACTCCTGATCGCGGTGCAATTCGAGGAAGAGGGCTCCTGAGTCTAAATAGAAATCATAAAGTGCAGGCCGCGATGCGCCCGCTGGCGGATTCAGGGGCTGCGTGCGGCAGTCGATCCGTAAGCGGTCAACCCAGGGGCTATTTTGCGGCGTGTTGCGCACAAATACCGTGGAGACTTCATCCATGTAGACCGGCCGCCAACTCGCGCTTTGGCAAAAAGCAAGAGGATCCATCCTCTGTAAGCCGCGGAATCCCGAAGTGGCCACGAGTAGAACGTTGAGATTCCAGCGCGCGGCCTCCGACTGCCATAATTGCGAATCGGGATCGGAACGATAGAGCTCACGCTGTTCAGCCACCAAGTCGGGGTTAAGGCGGTCTCCTCGCCCATCGATGAAGTCAGGGTACTGCGGACCCAGGCTCCAGGCAGCAAATCCGCCCAAAGCGTACTCCTCAAAGATATTGCCCGGCAGTTTTTCGCGACGGATGAAAGCTGCAGCACGCTCGGGAAACCAGGACGATTCGCCTGCGCCAAATCTCCAGTCTGCGTTGAAAACGATGTAGGTGCGATTGGAGACGAAATCGGCCACGTGTAACAGCGCGACCCCACAAAAGACAAGAGTCGCTAATGCAGGCAAGGGCTCGGGAAGGCGGAGCGGGGAGGGTGTTGGTTTTGGCGTCTCGCCGGCTGCATCGTTATTGGCGGCGAACAGATCACTAAGAAAAGGACCTCCAAGGGTGACGATGCTGATGACGAATATTCCCATGTAGCGCGCGTGAGCCAGCGCGGAGTAAAGAGCGATCGCAGCGATAGCTGCGGCACCAAACTGCTTTTTCCAGACGAAAAGCCCAACCAGCATTGCGGCCAACAAAAGCAGCCACGTGAAACCGTTTTCCATGTGCCTGAGGTCGATGAGTTGATAAAGCAAGTGGGAGGAGACCGGCACACCCTGAAACTCCCCGATAAAACTATTGCTATTGAGTTTCCCCTGCGGGGGTGCGGCTAATCCCGACAAGGTGAGGGACGAGAGATAGATTCTCGGGCCCCAGGGATTCACAATCGTGGCGACAACCGACGCAATCAGCCAGGGACCGATTCGTTGGAGCCTGCGCAGGGACGCGAGCCGACGCTCTGCAATGAGGAAGTTCATACCTTCAAACAAAAGGTATGCTGCAATTGCCCCCAGCCCCGCAATGAAACCTGGGTGGAGATTGACCCAGAAGAGCATGAGCACTGGCAATAACCAGGGTCGTGAACGTTCCCCGCGATGGTAGGCCCAGAGCTCACCCAAAAAGAATGCGAAAAAAACTGTACTAAAGAGGTCTGCCCGTGGCGCTGCGCGCGCGGCGATCGACTGCACTGCCAGCATGGCGAGCACGGCGCTTCCCATGTCTTTTCGGCGAGTGAGGTAAGCCACGACCACTAAGCAGGCGAGCGCGCAAAACCAGCTGAGACCGGCATACCCGAACGCGACATAAGTCAGGTAAAAGAGCACTCCTGCAAATGGCGGATAGGCCCATGGTTTTCCCGCGGAGGTAAACGACAAAACATCGGTGCGCGGAATCTGATGGTGCTGGACAACGTAGCGCCCAGTGGCCAGATGCCAGCCCATGTCGTAATCAGCAACGGTGTGCGACCCGGCGCAGAAAGCGCTAAGAAGCACGAGCATAATGAAGATCGTGCGAACAACCGGATAGGCCGACTTCGCGGAGAATCCCATGTGCGGTTTACCGTCCGGAGAGGGCGCGGACAAGTCCTTTGCAATTGTCTACCGTGAAGCAAGCACAGAGACGAACAGCACCAATGACCCCTGCCCAACGATCTTCACTTCGGCTCCGCGTGTTGCGGATGTTCAAACTCCGAATTCTCGACGGAAATCGCGACGTCGCGATTAAGGAAGAAGATGGGCCCGGCGTGAATGCTGAACTCCGTTCCGAAGATCCAAGGAAACCACACCCCGTCCTCTTGCCGCTGGTAGACCACATTGAAGCCCAATCCCGGCAGATCAAACCATGTCGTGCGGACTAAAAACGGGAGGCGGTGCGAAACCTTGGTGAAAACGCGAACGGGCTGAAATTCCGCAACATCGATGAACGCTTCGCCCGTCCACGCAAGTTCCTCCTTCTTGTTCCTCGGCGAAAAGGCAAGGTGGTAGACGTTGCGCCCTTCTTCCACCTCCCGCCCTAGCAATTGGAACTCATAGTCTTTTTGCTCGTCGTACGTGAGCGGGAACAGGGCGCGTGCCAGACCATCCTTGGACTTATCGTCTAACAGGTAGCTACGCAAATAGCGGATCAAGTCTGCATCGTTGCTGCCAGTAAAGGGCGCAGGCTCGTGATCGCGCAGATTGTGAATCCAATCCACATCGGATCTGGGTGCATCGCGCGGGGGGTCGCCCGTAATATCGACGTACTTGTCTTTTTTCCAGTAGCGCCCAGTAAGTGATTTGAGATGCTTCTGGGTGCCTCCCGGAAGGGAAACGACGTCATAATCGGCGTTTTCTTCGCGCATCAGCCTGACGTTGGGTTTATGGGTTGCGATGTGAATGTGCTGTTTGTAGACGTATTCGCTCCGCAAGGCTTCGCTGCGACGCTGGTTCTCCGCCACGCGCGCCATAATTTCTGCGGCGTTCGGCGTTTCGGTCTGCGGTTCGGGTTGTGCAGCTTGGCCGAGCGCGAAGCCCGCAGCCAGCGCGATTGCCAAAAGACGAATTGGAAGTACTGCTGCCAGAGACATGGAATCCTACGTGTTCGCTATTGAAGCGCCGTGCATGCGAGAACTCATCGAATGACTGTTTTGCGCCCGCTTGCTCAGCCACATTTCCCGGAGACTACCTGCGATGATACGGGACCCTCAATTCTTCCCGCCAGCGGTTGGGCAGCGAAACGCGCGGACATAGTCGTTGGCGACATCTGGCTGCCTCGTCCAAACCCACGAAGATAGCTCCTTCCACACTGGGTCCAAATTCTCCACTACAACGGCGTCAATGCCGTATGCCCGGCAGGCGCTATCTAAATCGCTACCGTCAGGAAATTCAAATAAATGGTCTAGCCTGCGTAGGCGCAAGGCACAAGCGTTGGCGTCGCCGCCAAAATCAACTCCACAATCCCCATTGCCAGCAGCCGCGTCGCGACCGGAATATAACATGTGAAGGATGGCGTCTCCCGGGCGAGGTTTGCTCTGCAGAACCGCTGAAGAAGGCAGGTGCGTGTCAAGAGCCTGATAGGCCGATCGCAGTGCATAGGCTCTCTTTCCAAATTGTGGATTTGCAACTACCCATGCCGGCCAATCGGGCCGCGCGATTTCGCCGCGGTCCAGGAGGATGGGAAACATCCGAAGCATAAATACTTGCAGCGCGGTTGAACCGACGCCGAGAACGAGCACCGTCGCAAGCACACGGCGAGTCCACTGGCTCGGTGTCGTTTGCAGCTCGATCCCGGAAAACCACCAATCATGAACTGCCATGGCTGCCCACAACAGGAGAATCAGTTGCGCGGGCAGAAAGCAACGCCAACCCAAATCGTTCGTCTCGAGAGTGCTCGAACGCAAGAAGGTGCCGATCAAAAAGCTGGTGGCAACCATTGTCCAAGCAGCCAGTTCGTTGGCGCTCGCCTCAATTTCCTTTCGTAAGAGCTGCCGCAACCGCAAGATGCCAACACCGAGAAAGAACCCGAGCTCCAAGCCGTAATTAATGGGCAGGAAGACAGCGTACAGAACCTTCGCCGGTCCGGATTGAAATGCGACACCGAACTGTTGGGCGATAATCGCCACTAGCGGGAACGGGCGCAGTTCAAACTCCACAAAAGAACCACCACCGGCAGCACCACGAAAAGTGGACAAGAACGGGAGCGCCCATATCGCGGCGGCTACACCCGCAGCGACAAACATAGTCATCTCGAGCCAGTTCTTCCGTGCAATTAAGGCGAGCAGCCAGAGAGCAATGACAATTACGAACGTGAAGGTGACATAAACGGACATTCCTGCAGCGCTAGCGAAAGCCAAACCCGACACGATCACCGGCCCAGCGG
>Ga0074045_10000703_pt1 | contig 32778 bp, 19 predicted proteins | sample BogForMeECP23OM2_FD_94442 | JGI IMG/M metagenome (GOLD analysis project Ga0074045, IMG submission 94442) | Bog forest soil microbial communities from Calvert Island, British Columbia, Canada - Bog Forest MetaG ECP23OM2 | ecosystem: Environmental > Terrestrial > Soil > Wetlands ...
AAGACAAATCCCACAATCGACACTTGTCCCAGCCAAGGTCTCTGCGAGACGAGCAACAGCACCGGCGCGGGGGACAGCAGCAGAACGGCCCACCCCTTCAGCCAGGGCGGCAGAGTTGGATGCTGGATGGTCAGCACCGCGAGCGGTATTAGGAGCACCAAATCGTTCGCATAGGAGTGGGGCGAGAGGAGGAGACCACCCGCGGCCACCGCCGCGCCGGCCGTGCCAAGGTCGTCAGTGCCCCGAATCGTCACCCAAAGGACCACCGCCAGCGCGCACGAGAGGGCAGCGTCCAGCGCGGCTGGCCACGGAAACCAGGAAGCTACACCGAGAAGGTTGGCCATCTTGAAGGCCGCAGGTGAGAATCCCGGCATGTGCGACATCTGCAAATACCGGAACGGCCATTGGGGCCCTTCGATCAGGAAGCAGGATGCCAACAGCGCCAGGGTAGCTATGGCGCCGGCGATCATGGTCTTCCAGCGTTTCTGGGCCGCCAAGAAAATGGGAATCCCCAGCGCGAGGTGAAACTTGCAAATGCAAAGCGAAAACGCAACGCCAGCGCTCCACGGCCGGTTTCGCCCGATCAACAGCAGGCCGGCGGCGACAAACAGCAACCAAAAGGCGGAATCCTGGCCGTACAGAAGAAGCAGCACTGCGGGCATCGACCATGTCAGCGCCATCAGCATGAGCGGCCACCGCGTGCCGGGCCAGAAGACGGCGAATGCCACCAGGGCCGCTATGCTGCCGGCCAACCACATGGACCGCGCCACGCCGTATGGCAGACCGCTGAGAATCTTGTGCCCGTAGAGCACCACGGGCAGACGGCCAGTTGGCACATCGGCGCCGTGCTCTTCCTCAAGCTTCCGCAAGGCGTTCCAATCGTAAAGATGCCCGGTGCCGGCAAGGCGGCCGGCGGCGAAGTACTGGTTATAGTCAATGCCGAAGCCAGCCTTGTTGAGCACACCGAACCAAACGCTGAACGCCAATCCGAGAGTGCAGAAGACGGCAACGGCTACGGCGGCGGGCGCTTTCTTGCGGCCAAGCGCTTCGTGGAGTGGAATATCTTGTGCCAGGTTGTTCCCTTTGTTATACCAGATACATCCGCAATCCCCGGGCTCACTCCCGTGCGAGTGTTCCGCGGGCGAGTCCCGTGGTGACAGTGTGATGACGCAGCTCAATGTTACCCGCGCATGCCGCCGTAGACCACCTCTCGCGTGTCCTTCCAGAACAGAGTGACGTGCCCGTAACCGCAATCGCGAACGATTCGAAGATCGTCCGCCTGTTTTTGCGGCTGGTCGCATTCGTTGCGCTGGAGCTCGTCCAGAAAATGGCGCGTCGCGGCGGCGTTGGGGAATCGAGGGTCGCGGCCCTGGGCGCGGTCCACGATTCCCGAAACCCTCATTTGCTGCGTGAGAGCTTCCAGGAGTTCGTCCTCCTCCGCCACCAAGTCTGCGTTGAGGAGCCAGCCGCCTTCTTTCAGCGGCGCGCGGCAACGTCCCATCAACTCGGCCTTCTCTTGCAGGTTGAGGTGGTGGAGAGCGTAAGCCGAAACCACCGCGTCGGCGGAGCCGATCTCCACCTGGAGAGTCTCCGGCCGGCGGAGGTCCCCGATCGCGAATTCAACCCGCTGCGCCAAAGTTCCCAGGCGGGATTTCGCCTCACCCACCATCTGCTGAGATCCGTCGATGGCCACCGCTCGGCAATTCGGAAAACGGCGCAGCAGCCTGTCCAGCAGGAACCCTGTACCCGTGCCCAGGTCCACCACCAACCGCGGATCGGGCGTTGATGCTGCCAGCACCGCAATGATGACCTCAACCATTTTGTGCCGGTTGGGATGCATCAGGTCCATGTCGGCATCGTAAGCAGGCACGCGCGCGGCAATCTCGTAAGCCCGAACGGACGAGGAGTTCATGCGTTCATGATCCCACAAGCATGTCCGTTCCCTACCCTAAATCGCGCCAGCGCAACACGCGCAGAGCGCGCAGCGTGTTCCAGCGGCTGGGACCGGCCGGTTCCAAATCGAAGAACGTCTTGCCCGCGTAGCGGCCTTGCGTAAGCCAGCGGCCGCCGGGACGGCGGCGCTTCTCGACCAGATTGAACGCGTCGGCGAGGCGCGCATCGAGCGGCGCACCGGCATCGCGAAAATGGTTCAACCCACGCAGCGCGTCATAGTGCCAGCGCGCTGGAAAAACGAAGCGCGTAAAATCCGGTTTGGCGATTTCGCCGGTCCGGTGTGATCGGAACAGGCGATGGACGAGCAGAAACTCACGGCCGCGCGCCTGCGCCGCGCGTGCCGCCAGCGCACGCTCCGGACGGAACCGCTCATATTCGAGTAGGCCTTCGAGCGCGGAGATCGTCGTGTGGAACGACCCGTGGGTAGCTCCCGCGTAACCTGGCATCGCGCGGCAATTCCAACCGCCGTCCACCATCTGTTGGGCGATCACGTGTTCGGCAAGCGCGTCCACGCGTTCGTCTTCCAGGCCGAACCAGCACACCACCGCCAGCACCATCGAGCTGATGCAGGTTTCGCTGCTTTTGTGCACCTGCGGAAAAAAGTTGATGCCGCCGTCGCTCCAATAACCCGCGTCGAGCAGCACCCGGCAGCCGCGCAGGGCTTGGGTCTGGCGCGGTTCGAGACCGAGCGAGCGCAGCAGCAGCATCGTATACGTGGTGGAAGTCCATTTCGGGTTGTAAAGACCACCCGCCCAGCGCCCGTCCGCGTCCTGCAACTCGAGCAGCCGCGCGCCCCAACCTTCCCGCGCGACCCGCTTCCGCTCGCGCTGTACGGCCGCAGGCGACGCTCCCCGCAAGTCCCGCTGCACCTGCCAACGAATGGCGGGATCGCCTTCCAACAACCAATCGAGAACCGCGTCTCTCGTCATACGGGATTCGTTCAACTGCCGATTCTAACTCGGCGGCCCGGTTGATACACTATCCTTGAAAGATCTTGAGCCGGTTCTACAGTCACGCCGACCTTGTTGAGCGGCGCCAGCAGTGGCGGCGGGACGGCAAAGCCGTCGTCTTCACCAATGGATGCTACGATCTGCTGCATCCGGGACACATCAGGACGCTGGAGTCGGCGCGGTCGATGGGGGATGTGCTGATTCTGGCCCTCAATTCCGACGCCGGTACGCGCCGCATGAAGGGGCCAACGCGGCCTATCATCCCGGAGAACGAGCGCGTGGAGCTGGCGTTGGCTCTCGAAGCGGTCGATGCCGTTACGCTTTTTGACGAGGAGACCCCCCGCGCGCTGATTGCCGCCGTGCTGCCCGACGTGCTAGTGAAGGGCGCCGACTGGTCGCACTTCGTGGCTGGCCGCGAGGATGTGGAGGCGGCGGGCGGCAAAGTGGTCAACCTGCCGCTGGAGTCGGATTATTCTACTACTAACGTAGTAAATATGATTGCCGCCGGACACGACTCTTGACCCACCCTGCGATTCGAGATCTGTTCCTGGAGCTGGGGCGCCACCCGAGCTTCGCAGAGGCGATAAAGAAACTCGCCGGTGGTGGTTCGGCCCGGCTGGCGGGCTTGACCACGACTGCCAAGGCTGTCTACGCGGTGTTGCTTTGGCAAACCACGGGACGTCCTCTGATAATTGTCGTAGATGGCAACCAGGAGGCAGAGGCGCTAGCGGAAGCCGTCGACACGTTCTTCCGGCTATTGACCACGGAGGATCGCGACGGGCCGCAATTGCTTCCAGCGCTGGATGTGCTGCCCCTACAGAATCTTTCCCCGCACGCCGAGATTCTGGAGGCGCGCGCGGTGGGGCTGTGGCGGCTGGCAACAGGCCACGCGCCGATCACGGTGCTGCCGGTGGCTTCCGCGCTGCTGCGCATCGATCCCGCCGACTACTACAGGCAGCTAGCCTTGCGCCTGAAAGTGGGCGACGAACTGCCTTTGGAAGAGGTGGTCGCACATCTGGCAAGCGTTGGCTATGAGCGGCGCGAGCCCGTGGAAATGGTCGGCGAGTACTCCGTGCGCGGCGGCATTCTGGATGCCTTCTCACCTGAAGCAGCCAAGCCGGTTCGCATCGATCTGTTTGGCGACACGGTGGAATCGATTCGCCGATTCGACGTGGAGTCCCAGCGCTCGGTGCTGAAGATCGACGAGTGCACGCTGCTGCCGCTCACCGAATTCCGGAAATCGCGCGATCTTCTGGTTGAGTTGCGCGATCTGATGCGGAAAGCCGATACGGCCGAGCGCGAATTGCCGGCACCGGGAGAACCGTTCGCCGGTTGGGAGCCGCTATCGGCTATGGTGCGCGCGAAAACCGGAGCCGTGCTCGCGCTGGTCGACAAACCCATCGTCGTCTGGGACGAACCGGAGCAGGTACGCAGCGCGGCCGACCGGCTCTGGACGCGGCTGGAGCAGACGCCCGAGTCGCCCGCCTACGCTCCCGGCAAAATCTACTGCAGATTCGAAGAGTTCCAGTACTCGGCGCAGCGTCTGCCGCAGCTCATGATGGAAGAGCTGGAACTCGGGATGGGCGCGGCTGACCACATCGCGACGCGGCCATCGCAGCGCTTCCATGGCAACGTTCCGGTAGCCATTGCAGAGGCGCGGACGCTGGTGGAGTCGGGGAACCGGGTGGCGTTTTTCGCTCCCGCTGCAGGTGAGGTGGAGAGGCTGGCCGACGTCCTCAACGAATATGGTGTGGCGTACCAGATCGGCGTGGAGCGGTTGGAGTCCACACCCGCTTATTTGGCGGAGCGTGTTTACATGTCCGGCTCGGTGGCGAGCATTCACCTGGTCAAGGGGCTGATTCGGCGCGGCGCCGCGTTTCAGGATTCCAAGCTTGTCGTATTCGGTTCCGAGGACCTATTTGAAACTTCCGAACTGGCTGCCCAAGCCCCCACCGGCAAGCAAGCGGCTAAGGCCTTCTCGGCCGATTTGATCGATCTCAAGCCCAGCGACTTCGTGGTGCATGCCGACCACGGTGTGGCTCAGTTCCTGGGTTTGCGCGAGATCGCGCACGGTGACGCCAAGGGCGACTACATGCTGCTCGAGTACGCGGCGGGAGCGAAGCTCTACGTTCCGCTAGCGCGCATGGACCTGGTCGAGCGCTTCCGCGGTGCGGGCGAATCGAAACCCGCTCTCGACCGCATGGGCGGGACAACCTGGACGAAAACTAAGTCGCGCATCAAGGCCAAAATGCGCGACATGGCGGATGAGCTACTGAAGCTTTACGCGTCGCGCAAGCTGGCCGGCGGTTTTTCGTTCTCCGCCGATAGCAACTGGCAGCGCGAGTTTGAGGACGCGTTCGATTTTACCGAGACCCGCGACCAGTTGACCGCCATTCGCGACATCAAGCGCGACATGGAGAGCCCGCATCCCATGGACCGCCTGCTGTGCGGCGATGTTGGCTACGGCAAGACCGAGGTGGTGATGCGGGCCGCTTTCAAAGCTCTCGGCGACGGGAGGCAGGTGGCGATGCTGGCTCCTACCACGGTTCTGACATTTCAGCACCTGGAGACTTTCAAGCGCCGCTTCCAGCCGTTCCCGGTGCGGGTGGCAATGTTCAGCCGCTTCCGCTCGCCCAAGGAGCTCAAAGCCGACTTGGCGGACCTGGCTGAGGGGAAGATCGATATTGCGATTGGCACCCACCGGCTGCTGTCGCAGGACGTGCAGTTTCGCGACCTGGGGCTGGTGATTGTCGATGAGGAGCAACGCTTCGGGGTGAAGCACAAGGAGCGGCTCAAGCAGTTGAAAAAACAGGTAGATGTGGTCACCATGAGCGCCACTCCCATTCCCCGTACACTACATATGTCGATGTTGGGATTGCGGGACATGTCGGTGATCGAAACGCCCCCCAAGGACCGGCTCGCCATTCACACCGTGGTTGCTCCATTTCAGCCTGAGATGATCCGCGCGGCGCTCGAACTCGAGCTTGGGCGCGGTGGTCAGGTGTATTTCCTGCACAATCGCGTAGATTCGATCTGGTCGCGGGCTGCCAGCATCCAGGAACTCGTTCCCAACGCGCGGATCGGTGTCGGTCACGGCCAGATGGCGGAAGCCGAGCTCGAAAAGACCATGCTGAGCTTCATGCGGCACGAGTTCGATATACTAGTATGTACTACAATAATAGAAAACGGACTCGACATTCCTCGATCAAATACTATAATTGTAGAAAACGCGGAACGCTATGGGCTGAGCGAACTCTATCAATTGCGCGGCCGGGTGGGGCGGTGGAACCGGCGCGCTTACGCCTATCTACTGGTGCCGCCAGATACCGAACTCACGGAAATCGCCCGGAAGAGGCTGGCGGCGCTGAAGGAATTCAGCGACTTAGGCGCTGGATTCAAGATTGCGGCGCTGGACCTGGAACTGCGTGGCGCGGGGAATCTGTTGGGTGGCGAGCAGCACGGCCACATCAATTCGGTGGGCTACGACACCTATGTGCGGCTGCTCGATGAGACCGTACGCGAATTGAAGGGCGAGGAGGTAGTGCCGGAGATCCACTCGTCGGTGAATCTTGGGCTGGATATACGGATTCCGCCGGACTACATTCCCGACGAAAACCAGCGTTTGCGCGCCTACCGGCAGATTGCCAGCGCGAGTGACCCGGCCGCGCGGGAGCGTGCCGAAAGGGAACTGGAGGATCGCTTTGGCACAGTGCCGGATGCGGTGCGCAGCCTGCTGGCGTACTCCGGGGTCAAGACGGCGGCTGAACAATTGGGAATCGAGACCATCGACCGGCGGCATAACGTCTTAAGTATCAAGTTCCATCGTGAAACGCGGGTGGATCCGGCGCGGCTCATGCACGTGGTCGAAAAGACGCCCGGCGCGCAGTTCACTCCGGCAGGCGTGTTGCTATTGTCGTTGGAGGGGCAAGCGCCGGCGGCGCGGATTCTGAGTTTCCTCGATGCCAAGCTGCGCCAGATGCGGCAGCCAGGCTGAGTTCGCGCGAAAAGGGTGAGATAGAGGATCGGCTTCTATCGTCCGGCGGGATGTCGCACTCCAGCCAGGCGCGATGACGAAACACGATGTTCTGTCTGGCCGGAGCGGCGTGGTGTTGTGTGGCCATGCCGGCCTCTTCCCGATGCTAGAATGGAGCCTGAACAGCTATGATTCGCAGGTTTGTAGTAGTCATGATGGCAGTCTTGCCGGTGGCGATTGCCGGGGATATCCGCGTGGTGGAGGAGATTGCCACCAAGGTGAACGGAGATATCGTCACTCGCGGCGAACTGGAGGAGCAGAAGAGAGATCTGGAAATGTACTTGCGGCAGGAGCGGCACCTGAAGGGAGTCGAACTCACCGAGGCGGAACAGGAGCAATCCAAGAACTTCCTGCGCGAGAAGATCGACCAGTTGCTGATGGTGCAGAAAGCCAAGGACCTGAACCTCAACGTGGATTCCGAGGTGTCCAAACGGCTGGCGGAAATGCAGGTGATGGCCAAGATCGCCGACACCGACAAGTTTCACGATTACATCCGCGACAACACGGGCATCCCCTTCGAAGAGTACAAACAGAAGATGACGAACGAGTTTCTGCAACGCCGCCTGGTGGGCCAGGAGATCGGAGCGCGCATTGCGGTGCCCGAGCCGGAGTTGCGGAAGTACTACGAAGCGCACAAGGATCAGTACGTGCGCAAGGCGCAGGTGTTCCTGAGCCAGATTCTCATTTCCACCGAAGGAAAGACGCCGGAGCAGGTGGATGCGGCCGAGACGAAGGCGAAGGAAATTGTGGCGCGGGCGCGCAAGGGCGAGAAGTTTACCGACCTGGTAAGCGCTTATTCCGACGACCCGGAAACGGCGAAGGGCGGGGGCGTTCTGCCGCCACGCGAAAAAGGCATGTCGTTGCAGCCGATCGAAGAATTCGCCTTCAAAGAGAAGAAGGGCTCGGTTTCCGACCCGATCAAAATTCCGGCGGGTTTTGTGATTCTGCGCATCGACGAGCGCTATGAAGCGGGGCAAGCCTCGTTCGACGAAGTCAAGGAACAGATTCAGGAGACGGTGGTGCAGCCGCAAATCGAGAGCAAGATCCGCGTCTACCTCACCAAGTTGCGGGAGGATGCGTTCCTCGAAATCAAGGATGGATACGTGGATACCGGCGCGGCTCCGGGCAAAGACACGCACTGGCACGACATCGCCCAATTGAAGCCACAGACCACCACCAAGGAAGCAGTTGCCGCCGCTCACAGGCGGCACAAGCACTTCCTCTTCGTCCCGATTCCGGGAACCACTTCCACCGCGGGTACTAAGCCGAATATCGACACGTCGAAGCTGGGCGAGCGCAAAGCGGCGGCGGCGGCAGCGGAAGATGAAGCCACGCCGGACACTCCCCCCGCCACGCCGGCGAAACAATGAAGTCGCCTTTCGTCAACGAACTCGAAGCCGGCAAGTCGATCACCGGCTGCTTTGTGGTGCACTCCAAGGAGATCCGGCAGAAGAAGACCGGCGAACTTTATCTTTCCCTCCTGCTGGGCGACCGCACGGGCGATTTGGACGCCAAGATGTGGGACAACGCGGCCGAAGTCGCGGAGAGCTTCGAGCGGGACGATTTCGTCAGAGTAAAAGGGCTGATCCAGGTCTACCATAACCGGCCGCAGTTGACCATCCACAAGATTCAACGGATGCAGGATTGCGACGTCGAGTTCAGCGACTACTTTCCTTCCTCCAAGCGCGACCCGCAGGAGATGTGGGTGGAGCTGCGCGCGCTGGTCAGCGGCATAGGCAATCCGCATCTGCGTGCCTTACTCGACGCCACGCTGGACGATGAAGACATCGGGCGGCGTTATCGTCTGGCGCCGGCCGCCAAGCAGATTCACCACGCCTATCTGGGCGGCTTGCTCGAACACGTGCTTTCGCTGTGCGCGCTGGCGCGCACGACCGCCGCGCACTACGAGGTGGATCTCGACCTGTTGCTGACCGGCGTGGTGCTGCACGATATCGGCAAGATTTACGAATTGAATTACGAACGTGGCTTTTCCTATTCTCCGGACGGCCAACTGCTCGGCCACATCAACATCGCGATGCGCATGGTGGCCGACAAGCTGCGGGGGCTGCCCGATTTCCCAGCCACGCTGCGCACGCTGGTTGAACACATGGTGCTCAGCCATCACGGCCATCTGGAATTCGGCTCGCCCAAGCTGCCGCAATTCCCCGAGGCGCTGCTGCTGCATTACCTGGACGACATGGATTCGAAGATGCAAGCGATGCGGACCCTGATCGAAAACGACCGCCAGGTGGAAGGATGCTTTACCACTTTCAATGTGGCTTTGGAGCGGCCGGCACTGAAGATGGACCGGTTCTTGAACCAGCCACCGCCGCGGTCTACCGCACAGGACGGACCGCCGAGCGAAGCGGCGCGCGAGGCGAAGCCCAAACCGGATGCGACTCCGCCGGCGCACGCGGCGTCCGCGCCGAAGCCAGATTCGCCGTTCGCCGCCAAACTACGGCAAGCCGTGCAGCCCGCCGCGACGGGCCAGGAAAACTGATGCCCAAGGCCGCCCGCGATGTCCCGCCGCCGCTCGAGCTGGAATGCCTCAACGCACTGTGGACTCTCGGTGAAGGCAACGTCAAGCAGGTGCGGGAGATCGTTACCGCCCACCGGCCGCTGGCGTACACCACCATCATGACCGTGCTCGACCGGCTGGTGCGCAAAGGCAAGCTGGACCGGCGCAAGGCGGGACGCGCCTACGTGTATGCGCCGCGCACGCCGCGCGACGAAATGCGCCGCACCGCCATCCGCGAATTGGTGAGCAGCTTCTTCGATGGCTCCGAACGCGAGTTGATGCGCTTTCTCGACGCCGGGCCGGGCATGCCTCAGGGCAGCCACGCAACGCGCAGCTCGACCGAGGCTGAAGAAGAGCGCATCGATACGGTGCTGCTGTAGAGTCTCGCGCGCCGCCGGTTACCGGATCCCTCATGCTGGTGCTTTCGATTCTCTTTGGCGCGGCGTTGCCGCTGGCCGCGGCTTACGCCTGGGGCGCGATCGTGCTGCGCCGGGTGGCCGCCCCTCCCGAAATTGCGTTGGCGGTGGGCGCGGCGGTGGAAAGCCTGCTGATCTTTCTCCTGCTGGCGCTGCACCTGGGTTGGTGGCCGGTTTACCTCGCAGCGGGCTTGGCGCCCCTGGCCGCGCTCGCGTTTCTTCGCCGCACCGGGATGCGCGACGCGGCGATCGAGCCGCTCGGCCGTTATGGACGAATCGCTGCGGGCGTCATTTTTGCCGCTTACGGCGTCTGGTACCTGGTGAATGCGATGGCGCCGGAGATTTCTCCGGACGGCATCACCTATCATCTCGGGCTGCCCTTCGACTACACACGGCTGGGCCGGTTTCCGGATCGGTTCACCTTCTACGACGCGCTGCCGCAGGGCATGGAAATGCTCTACACCATGGCGTTCGCCTTCGGGCGCCATTCGGCGGCCAAGCTGGTGGAATTCGGCTTTCTAGCCGCCACTCCGACGCTGCTGTTGCGTACGGCCAGGCGGCTCGGGCTGGCGGACCGCGCATGGCTGGTGGCCTCGGCGTTCTATTTCTGCGCCCCGGTGACGGGCATCACGGGAACTACGTCCTACAATGAGGCCGCTTTGGTCTTCTTTGCGCTGGCCGCGTTTTACCTGCTGCTGTTGTGGCGCGACACGGGCGAGCGGTGGTGCCTGTTGGCGGCGGGCTTGGCGGCCGGATTCTGTTACGCTATCAAGCTGCCGGGCGCGATGGCATTGGCGGGCGCGGCGGTGTGGGTGGCGGCGCGGCGGTGGCGCGGCCTGGGGCTGCTGGCGGGGGGCGCGCTGCCGGCCGTGGCGCCGTGGCTGGCGCGCAACGCCCTGGTAGCGCACAATCCGCTGGCGCCGTTCGCCAACGCCCTGTTTCCAAACCCGTGTTTTCACCTTCTGGGAGAACGGACCCTGGCGACGAACCTGGCCGCGTTCGGGCAAGTGGCACCACTCGATGTGCCGTGGCAATTGGCTTTCGGCGACGGTCTATCGGGTACCTATGGCCCGCTGTTGCTGGCGCTACCGCTAGCGGCCCTAGCGTGGCGGAGCCGCGGCGCCAGGCTGGCGATTGGCGCGGCCGTGCTGCTGGCTCTGCCGTGGTTCTCCAACCGTGGCGGGCGCTTTCTGATGCCCGCGATGGCGCTGGCCGGACTGGCACTGGGAGCCGCGCTGACGGGTGTCTGGCGCGGGCGCGCGGCGTGGGCCGCGGTGACATTGCAGGCAATCGTCTGCTGGCCTCCGGTGCTCAACCTCTGGCAGCCGGAATACGTGTTTCGTCTGCACAACTTCCCGCTGGCCGCCGCGCTCCGCATCGAGCCCGAGGCGGATTACTTGGCGCGCAGCACGCCCGAATTCCCGGTGGCACGAATGGTGGAGCAGAACACGCCGGCCGACGCGCGCATCTTCGCCTTCGATGCGTTGGCGAGCGCCTACCTGGCGCGCGCGGTGACCGTGAGTTGGCAATCAGCCGAAGGCGACCGTCTGAACGACGCTCTCCAGTCCGCCTTCCAACCGGAGGCGCTATACGAGCGCGGCGCCCGGTGGAAGGCCGAGCCGCTGATGGGTTTCCGCTTCCGCCTGCCCGCCGCATACGAAGGCGAATGGAACGTCGAGGAAGTGGAGGTCTATGCGAAAGGCGAGCGCGTTCGAACGGCCGCGGACTGGACGTTGCGCGCGAGGCCCAATCTCTGGGAAGCGCCGCTGGCCATCGATGGCAACTACAGCACCGGCTGGCGCACCTGGCGGCCGATCAAGGCCGGGATGACGCTCGAAGTCGATTTCGAAATTCCCGTGATCGCCGATGGCGTCAGCCTGGTATCGCGAGCGCCAGGCGACAGGGTGCCGCTGGAAATCTGGGCCAAGCAAATTAGCGGCGCGTGGCGCCTGGTGGCGAATTCGCCGCCCGCCGTGGTCAGTGGCGCGGTGCCCCAGCGTGTCGAGGCAACCGCGGCACTGCGGAGCGCCGGCTTCCGCTACATTCTCGCTCCCGTCGATGGCAGTGAAGGTCCCATCGGGATGGACATGCTGATGAACCCAGTGGCTTGGGACCTGGCGAGCGTCGCGCGGGTAGGATCGTCGGTCCTGTTCCGGGTCCGCTAGGGATTCGAGCGGCAAAATCAGTTCTATCGATGAACGGCTCCCTCCGGGTCGCAGGTCCGATACGCGATCGGAGCGGCGCGCAACCGCCCTGTAACCAAGCTGAGACGGATGGCGTGCAGATCCCACCTGTACAATGGAGGGGAACCATGCGACCGTACTCAAGAATACTCAGCGCCATTGCGATGGCCGCCGCGCTGGTTTCCCTGGCGGCGATTCTGGACTCGCAGCCGGCGGCGAAGGAACAGGTGGGGCCGCTCGCCGAGGGCGGCTTCCTGTTGAACAGCGGCTGGAAGCTGGACCCCGTGGGAAAGCAGATTCCGCTCGATACGCTGCCGATGGCCACGGCGCTCTCGCCGGACCGGCACTACCTGCTGGTGTTGCACTGCGGTTACCGGCCGCCATCGATTGCGGTGATCGACACCGACACGGGCGCTGTGGTCAGCTCGACGCCGGTGCCCGACGCGTGGCTGGGGCTGGCCTTCGCACCAAACAGCAGCAAGGTTTATGTGGGCGGCGGCGCGCACGGCGCGGTGTTCGAGTTCACCCTGGCCAACGGCCAACTGACGGCGGGGCGCACGTTCCAGCTGGAGGAAGGCACCCTGGGCACCAGCGACTTCGTCGGCGACGTCGAGTTTTCGCCGGATGGCCACCTGCTCTACGCAGCGGAGTTGAATCGCGATTCGGTGGCGGTGATCAATCCGCAATCGGGGATGGTGATCGAGCGCATTCGCACAGGGCGGCGCCCGTATCGCATCCTGTTCCATCCCGACGGCAAATCGTTCTTCGTCACGCACTGGGCCGATGGCACGTTGGGTCACTACGATGTAGCCACTGGCGGACAGCTCGCGCGAGTGCCGATTGGCGCGCATCCCACCGACATGGTGTGGCGCGCGGGCGCCAACGCGGAAAACGTGGAGGGCGAGCCGCGCTGGGCGGCGCGCATCTTCGTGGCGGCCACCAACACCAACAGCGTGTACGCGGTGGGCGTGGGCGAGGACAAAGAGCTGCGCGTGGTGGAGAGCATCAATGTCTCGATGACGCCGCGCCAACCTCTCGGCATGTCGCCTTCGGGCCTTGCGCTGAGCGCCGACGGGCAGCGGATGTATGTGGCGTGTTCGGACGCCAACGCGCTGGCCGTGATGGACCTGGCCGGCGACCGCAGCTATGTGCGCGGCTTCATCCCGGCCGGCTGGTACCCGACTGCGGCGCGCGTGCTGCCGGACGGGACGTTGGTAGTGCTCAACGGAAAAGGCGTGCGCTCCTATGCCAATCCGCACGGCCCGAGTCCCGCACGCCGCCCCGAGCCGGTGCATGCCGGAACGGCGGCGGAGGAGTACGTGGCCCGGATGCAGACGGGCACGGCCTCGTGGATCGCGCCGTTCACCGATGGCCAGCTCGAAAAGTGGACGGCGGCGGCGCTGGCCGATTCGCCGTACCGCGACAGCAAGCTGGACGAGAGCAGCCCGTTGCCGCACATCGAGCACGTCCTCTACATCGTCAAGGAGAACCGCACCTACGACCAGGTGCTGGGCGACCTGAAAGAGGGCAACGGCGACGCTTCGCTGGAGTTGTTCGACGAAAACACCACGCCCAACCTGCACAAGCTGGCGCGCGAGTTCGTGCTGCTGGATAATTTCTACGTCAACGCCGACGTCAGCGCGGACGGCCACAACTGGTCCACTGCGGCCATCGCGCCGGACTACGTGGTGAAGCTCTGGCCGAACGAATACGCGCACCGCGGCAAGGAATACGATTTCGAAGAGCAGGACCCGGCTTCGCTGCCGCCGGCCGGGTACCTGTGGACCAATGCCAGCCTGGCCGGGCGGAGCATACGCAATTTCGGCTACATGGTGGACAACCGGAAGGGCGCGGCGGTGGGCTCCGAACAGATCGAAAGGGTGCGCGACCCAGTTCTGGCCAAAGCGACCAACCGCATGTTTCGCGGGTTCGACCTCAACTATCCGGACGTGGACCGAGCACGGGTCTTTCTCGAGGAGTTTGCCGGGTACGAGAAGAGCGGCAACATGCCGGAGCTGATCGTGATGCGACTGCCGAACGATCACACTTCGGGGACCAAGCCCGGAGCGCTGACTCCGCTTTCGATGGCAGCCGACAACGATTCCGCGGTGGGAATGATCGTCGAGGCGGTATCGAAATCCAGATTCTGGACCAGCACGGCTATTTTCGTGCTGGAGGACGACGCGCAGAACGGCCCCGACCACGTGGATTCGCACCGTTCGCCAGCCTTCGTGATTTCCTCGTACGTGAAGCGCCATCGCGTGGACAGCACCATGTACAATACCGCTTCCGTGCTGCGGACCATGGAATTTCTGCTGGGGGTAAAGCCGATGACCCATTTCGACGCCGGGGCGCGGCCGATGACTTCGGTGTTTCAAGCTATGCCGGATTCGACTCCGTACACGGCCGAGCCGCCGCGCATTCCGCTCGACCGCCGGAACCCCGCCAGTGGGCCTGGGGCCGCGGCATCGGCTCGCATGGAGTTCGACGAGGCCGATCAGAACGACGACGACGAATTGAACGACGTGCTGTGGCGGGCCATCCGCCCCGGCGATCCTCCGCCGCCGGTGCGGAGCTTTTTCGGGAAGTAGAAGCACCGGAGCCGTGCGCCGCGTCAGCGCAGGGTTCCTACCTGGGGACTTTCGACATGCCGCAAATCGATCTGTGCTTCCTCTGGCACATGCACCAGCCGTTCTACAAGGACCTGGCCTCGGGCGAATACAAGCTGCCCTGGACGCGCATGCACGCGGTCAAGGACTACTACGGCATGGCGCGCATTCTGGAGGAGTTTCCGCACATCCGCCAGACCTTCAACCTGGTGCCTTCGATGATGGCGCAGGTGGACGAGTACGCTTCGGGCGCAGCGCGCGATCCGTTTTTCGACGCGGCGTTGAAACCGGCCGAATCGCTGAGCGACGCGGAGCGCGCTTTTCTGCTGCATCATTCCTTCTATTCCGATCCGCAGCACATGATTTACCGCTACCCGCGCTACGGCGAGCTGTTCGACGCCTGGCAGGCGCAGAAGAACGCCGGGGCGCGCGCTCTGTTCGGGCCGCAGGATTTTCGCGACTTGCAGATGTGGTCGCAACTCGCGTGGTTCGACGAGGAGTTTCAGGAGCATGACGAGGAAGTGCGCGACTGGGTGCGGCGCGGGCGCAACTTTACTCCGGCCGACCAGGTGCGCATGGGAGCCAAGCAGCGCGAGATCGTGACCCAGGTGGCGCCGGAGTATCGCAAGCTGGCAGCATCGGGGCAGATCGAGATTTCCACCACGCCTTACTATCACCCGATTCTCCCGCTGGTATGCGATTCGGCCATCGCTCAGGTTTCCCATCCCGGCGTGCCGTTGCCGCCGCGTTTCCGCTATCCCGGCGACGCGCGCAAGCAGCTCGAAATGGCGCGCGAGTTCATTGCGCAAGCCTTTGGCGCGCCGCCGGTGGGGCTGTGGCCGTCGGAGGGTTCGGTTTCCGACGAAGTCTTCGGCATTGCCGCCGAACTTGGCTTTCGGTGGGCGGCGACCGACAGTGGAGTGCTCAACCGCACGCTGGGCCGCGGCGTCAGCGTGGATGGGCTGTACCGGCCCTACCGCTGGCAGCAGGGCGGGCGTTCGCTGGGCGTGATTTTCCGCGATCATTATCTGAGCGACCTGATTGGCTTCGTCTACTCGAAAATGGATGCAGCCGCGGCAGCCGGGGATTTTCTGCGGCGCATCCACGACAATTGCGCCGGCATTCTGAGCGCCGGCCGCGATGCACTGGTCCCCATTATTCTCGATGGCGAAAATGCCTGGGAGTATTTCGACCACAATGGGCGCCCATTCTTGCGGGAACTCTACCGGCGCATCCAGGCCGACCGGAGCCTGAACGCGGTGACGGTGAGCGAAGCGCTCGAACGCCTGGCACCGGAACCACTCGGCGGCATCTTCCCGGGCTCTTGGATCAACGCCAACTTCGACGTCTGGATCGGCGCCGAGGAGGACAATCAGGCGTGGATGCAATTGTTGCGTGCCCGAGAGACTTTCGATACGGCGCCCGCGGTGAGCGAAGACAAACGGCGGATGGCTTACGAAGAACTGCTGATCGCCGAGGGCAGCGACTGGTGCTGGTGGTACGGACCCGAGCACGAGTCCGCCAATCGCCCGGAATTCGACCAGCTTTACCGCAGCCACCTCGCCAACGTTTACCGCTTCCTTGGCCTGATGCCGCCCGAGGAACTTTCCCGGCCGATCCTGCGCATGACGCTGCCCGCCGTGCTGGTGGCGCCCTCGGGGCCGGTCCATCCGGCGATCGATGGCGATGTCACGTCCTATTTCGAGTGGTTGGGAGCCGGCGTTTACCACGTCGATGAGCGAAGCGGCTCCATGCACGGCAAGAAGTTTCTGGTGAAGGAAGTATACTTCGGCTCCGACGGCAAGGACTTTTTCCTGCGCGTCGACGTGAACCCGGGATACGAGGAGCACGTCGGCAGCATGGAAGCGCGCTTCACCGGCCAGACGCTGGACGGCGCACACACGAGCCAAGTCACCATCGGCTTCACCGGCGGCACCGTGAAGCCGGTCGAGGTCAAGATGGCCGTTCCTGCGGACGGTGCGGTGGAATGCGCGTTTGCGCGCGTGCTGGAAGCGCGGATCTCGCTGGCGGCGCTGGGCATCGCAAATGGCGGCGGATTACGCTTCCAAGCCTCACTGTGGGAAGGCGGTCTCCCCGTGGACGCCATTCCGCACCAGGGCTGGTTGGAAATGAAATCCACCGACCCGGCGCGATTCGAAGACTGAGGCAGGAATCGCTCCGCGGCGAAACGCGGCACGCCTCGCGCCACCGCGTTCGCCGGACCTCACTCGCCTACCGGATCTGGCCGACCCAGGAGCCGTAGGCCGGTAGCGCGACGCCGTTCAAATCGACCGACTGGCCGGCTTTCCCGAACGAACTGAGCAAGGTCGACGCCCGTTTGCCATGCAGCCCTTGGGATTCCAGGGTGAAGTTCACGGTCTGAGGCTTGGGGCTGAAATTGAGGGCCACCAAGACGGCCGTGCCGTCACTTGCCCTGCGGAGATACGAGAGCACATTGTGGTCCGCCTCATTCACCAGAACGAAATCGCCGTCGCGCAGCGCGCGGTTCTCCCGGCGCAAACGGATCAAGGCTTTGTAGTAATTGAGCAACGAATCGGGATCGCCGCTCTCCGCGGACACATTGCGGGTCTTGTAGCCGGGTGCCACCGGCAGCCACGTCTGCGCCGTTGTACTAAAGCCTGCGTTCGGGCCGGCCTCCCACTGCATGGGCGTGCGCTCGCCATCGCGGCCCTTGTCTTTGGGCCACCCGGTGATGCCAATCGGATCGCGCACATCCTCCTTGCGCTTCGGATCGTTGTTTTCCATGCCGAGTTCCTGCCCGTAGTACAGCAACGCGGTCGCACGCGGCGTCAGCAGCAGGGTCGCGATCAACCGTGCGATGGCGGCGTCGTGCGCACCATCGCCGTAACGATTCCAACTGCGCTGGTTGTCGTGGTTGTCGAAGACAAGTAGCGGCATGTTTCCGCCGAGTCCGGTCTCCGCGTCGCGTAGCTTCTGGCGAAAGTCGTCCGCCGACCGGCGATTGAGGAAGCCCATCTGGGTGTCCATGGGAAGTTGCAACTCATCGTTCTTGGCGCCGTACATCCTAGCCAGTTCCTGGATGTTGGGCAGGTAGGTCTCGCCAATCAGCACGCGATCCGGAAACTCGTTGGTAAGCTGCCGCAGCTCGCGAAGCACTTCGTGCACCTTCGGCAGATTGTTCGTGTACTGTTGATTCACGATTGGGTCGCCATACGCATTTGTACCGGGCAATAACGGCTCATCCCGAAACTGGGGGTCTTCGAACAGGTTGGTAATGGCGTCCAGCCGGAAGCCCGCCACACCGCGCTTCATCCAGAAGCGAATCATGTCGTACATAGCGTCGCGAACGGCGCGGTTATTCCAATTCAGGTCGGGCTGCTGTTTGTAGAACTCGTGGTAATAGTATTGCTGGCGCTGCGGCTCCCGCTGCCAGGCAGAATGTCCGAACAAAGAGATCCAGTTATTCGGCGGCCCGCCATTCGCGGCGGCGTCGTGCCACATGTACCAGTCGGCTTTCGGATTCGTCCGCGACGAACGCGACTCCACGAACCAGGGGTGGCGATCCGAAGTGTGATTCAGCACCAGGTCGGTGATGACACGGATATTGCGCTTCTTCGCCTCGCCGACCAGACGATCGAAGTCCGCCATGGTTCCATACTGCGGGTCGATGCCCCGGTAGTCCGAGATGTCGTAGCCGAAGTCCACCTGAGGCGACGGGTAGAACGGAGAGATCCAGATGGCATCGACTCCGAGGCCGGCGAGATAGTCGAGGTGCTTGGTAATTCCGTTCAGGTCGCCCGCGCCGTCTTCGTTGGTGTCGGCGAAGCTGCGCGGATAGATCTCATAGATCACTGCGTGCTTCCACCATGCATCGGATGTCTTCGCCGGTGCGGCGGCTTGCGCGGACAGTGAGGCGGCCGTGGCGAGGATGGCGCAGACGGCCAGCATTCCACTCTTGCGATTCATCATCGATTTCCCCCTACTGCGGTTGTTGCTGCGACGGCGGATTTGCGCGGCTGGTGTGCCGCCAGCGCCGGCCGATGTTGTGCGCTGGCCTTCACGAGAAGGAACGAAAGCGGCCACAGTTCTCCTCTATATGTAAACATACCTGGTGAAGCGCGCGGAGCGGACCGCCCCTTGCCAATGCGCCGTCGCTTTCCTGCGCGGCAGCGCAGATTCCGTTGCCGCGCCCGTCGGTTCAGCGGCTTGTTACAATCGTCTCAACCAAGGGGCAATCACCATGTCGAAAGTAGTAGTGTCTCGCCGTGCAGTGACGCTAGCGGTTCTTTTTCTGGCAATCGCCGGACGATTCCCATCGCCAGCCGTCGCCGCGGAGCAGAGGCTTTCCGATCTTGCCTACGCGGGCCACCATGTGAATCACGGCGCCGTGGTGATCGACACCACCGGCGCAGCGAAGATTCGAATCTCGTTTGTCACTTCGAAATTGGCGCGCATCCAGATATCGCCCACGGGCGAGTTTCGCGTCAACCCGTCCCCCGCCGTGGCGAGCGGGGCACCGCATCTGGACAAGATCTCGATTTCGAATCACAAGGGCTCGCTGGTCGTCAGGACACCGGGTCTCTCGCTCCACGTGAACAAGGCCCACCTGCGCGTGGATGCCTTCGACGGCGACAACAAAAGTCCGCTGACGCTGGAAAGCCCCGGCGATGGGACCAGTTGGGATACCGACACCGGGAGTCTGCGCCAGAGCCGCATACTGGATGACGCCGAGCACATCTATGGTCTGGGCCAGGACAACGCCAATCGTGGCACGCTGGACCGTCGCGGAACCGTCCGCGACATGTGGACCGGCCAGCAGATTCGCTCGGGCAATGTCACGGCCAACTATCCGGTTCCGTTCTATCTCTCGACGGGCACGAACGGCCGCGGCTATGGATGCTTTGTCGATAATGTCTGGCGCCTGAGATTCGACCTGGGTAAAGCGCAAGAAGACCGGCTCACCTGGACCTCACCCGGCGGCCCGCTCGATTACTACATCATCAACGGCCCATCCTTCCAATCGATTATCGATCAGTACACACAACTCACGGGCCGACCCACCATGCTGCCCCTCTATGCTTTTGGGTTTTGGCAGAGCCGCTGCTTCTTTAAGAGCTTTCCGGAGATTCAGCGTACGGTGGAGCGTCTCAAATCCGGTGGGCTGCCGCTGGATGTTCTGGTGATCGATTCGGACTGGGATAAGATTGACATGGATTTCCAGTGGAAAGCGGCGTTTCTAGGCGGCCGGACGGCGGAGGATTGGATTCGCGGCCTGCACGCCGATGGGGCCAAGACGATGCTCTCTACCAAGGGCCCCATGATCACGAAGGAATCCGAGAACTTTCCCGAGGCGCTGAGCAAGGATCTCTTCGCCACCGATGGGCACGGGAAGACACTCACGGCGGGCTATTACGGCGGCGAGTTGATGGACTTTACGAATCCCGGCATGGAGGCGTGGCTCACGACGCAACTCAAGCCGCTGTCGCAACAAGGCATTGACGCTTGGTGGCTCGACCTGATCGAGCCCGAAGGCGAACCACCGCAAGCGGTCTATTACGCGGGCAAGAGCGCCGACAGTCACAACACGTTTCCCCTGCTCAATTTCCGGACCTATTTCGACTACGAGCGAGCCATTCATCCGGATGGCCGCCCGGTGATTCTGGGCCGCGCGGCGTCGGCCGGAACCCAGCGTTACAGCGGCATCGTGTGGACAGGGGATATCAATTCGGATTGGCCCACGTTTCAGGCGCACATTCCCGAAGCGCAAAATACCGGCCTGTCCGGATTGCCGTATTGGACCAACGACAGCGGCGGATTTATCAGCGGTTTTCTGAATCACGACCGCTTCGGCGCTCACGCGGAACTGTACGAGCGCTGGTTTGAGTTCACCTGTTTCGCGCCCATCGCGCGGGCTCACAAGGCGGGTCCGTCGGAGCCTTACGAGTTTGGTCCGGTGGTGGAGGCCACGGCGAAAAAGTACTTGCAGTTGCGCTACCGGCTGCTGCCATACATCTATAACATCGCCCATGAAGCCGCCACCACCGGCTTACCGATTCTGCGGCCGCTGGTTCTGGAATACCAGAACGACGCCGCTTCGGCTACCGCCAAGACCGAGTACCTGTTCGGCCACGATCTGCTGGTCGCGCCCGTCATCTGGGCCAACACGACCGCGCGCCCGGTCTATTTTCCGCCAGGCCAGTGGATCAGCTACGACGAAGGATTTGAAACGCCGGGCGGTGTCAGCGTCAACGTCGCGGCGCCCCACGACCGCATCCCACTATTCGTCCGCGCCGGGTCGATTCTGCCCAGTGCGCCGGATATGATGTACTCGAGCGAAAAGCCGTGGGATCCCATCACGCTCGATATCTGGCCGGCGGGCGTCTCCACGGGTTCGCTCTATCAGGACGACGGGAGCACAACTGCGTTCACCAAGAGCGAATCGACCACGACGATCTTCCGCTCGGTGGAGCATGCTCGAAAGAGCCTGGCGTTTCACATGGAACCATCCAATCGGAAATTCGGTCCCCGACAATGGATCGCCCGATTTCATCTGACCTCGGTGCCCACTGCCGTCAAACTGGATGGCAAGCCGGTCCCGGCCACCGCAGATGACTCGGCCACCACCGGTTGGTCTTTCGATGCCGCGGCTGGCACGCTAACCGTCAGGCTCCCCGGCGAACATGCCGCCCACGCGCTGGCCATCGCGTTGGATGGTTCCTCCCATCCTCGTCCGGCGGCCCCCAAGGTGGATGTGCAGGCAACGGTAAGCGCCGCATCGCCGGTCGAGCGGAAGCAGATCGCGCAGTTCCTCCCGCCGCCGAAGTTGCCAATCCGCATCGAAGCGGCTAACTTCGACAAGGGTGGCGAGGGACTCGCCTTCCATGTCGCCAAGCCGGTCACGGAGTCCGCCTACCGTCAGGAGGGCGTGCCGATCATCAACTCGACCGACGCGGGCGGCGGATATGCGGTGCCGGACCTCCAGCAGGGTGACTGGCTGGCGTATACTCTGGACGCGAACGATGGTGGGTGGTTTACGGTTTCGGCGCGCGTGCTTCCCGGGACCGATTCCGCTCTCGTCCTCTTGCGGGAGCGTGGGAAGGTACTTACCACGATTGCGATTCCCGCTCCCGGCCAGAACGGCCCGTCGTGGACGAGTGTGCCAGGCCAATCGCTGTTCTATCTGCCGCCCGGAGAGCGGATACTGACCGTGTGTGTGGCCAAACCGAAATTCCAGCTTGGCAATTTCACCTTCACCAAGGCCAAGGCCGCCGAGGTAACAGTGGAAGCCGAAACCGGCACCATCACTGGAGCGGCCATCAACGACGATCACGAGGGTTACCAGGGCACGGGCTTCGTTGCCGGAATCAGTAGCAAAGCTTCCTCGGTAAAGATCCCCGTAACCGTGCCGGCAGATGGCAGGTACCTGGTCTCCGTGCGCTATGCCAATGGTTCGGACGATGCGCAGGTTTCCTTCACACCGCCTGGCGGACCCAGCATCGTCGTTCCGCTGCCGTCCACATACGAGTGGGACCAATGGGCTGAAGCCGGGACAATCGTCGAACTCAAGGCCGGACACAACGAGATTCTGATCGAAGGCACCGGAATGGGCATCGTGAACATCGACCAACTGAAGCTGATTGTGCCGCCCGAAACCGGCAGCCCGCAGCAGTAGTGGCCGATTTCGGGCTAACGAAGCGACGGGGATTTGGAACTGCGTTCGCCGATCCCATGCTTGACCGTCGATCCTCGCCGCGCGCCGTTACAATGTCTATCGATGCCTGAATTCGACGTGGTGGGTGTCGGCCTCAACGCCACCGACACGATTCTGATGGTGCCGCATTTCCCGGCCTATGCCGGCAAGGTGCGGTTCGACGAGGAAGTGATGAGCCCCGGCGGGCAGGTCGCCAGCGCGATGGTGGCGTGCGCACGGCTGGGGCTGCGGGCAAAATACATTGGCTCGGTGGGCGACGACGAACGTGGACGCGACCAGATGGAAAGCCTGCGCTCGACGGGCGTAAACCTGGACCATGTGCAGCTCCGCAAAGGCTGCCCAAACCAATCCGCTTACATCGTCGTCGATCGCTCGACCGGCGAGCGCACCGTGTTGTGGCGGCGCGAAGATTGCTTGCGCATCGACCCCAGTGAAATTTCCGACGAGCAGATTACCAGTGCGCGCCTGTTGCACATTGATGGCCACGATACTCCCGCCGTGGCCCACGCCGCCGCCATCGCGCGCCGCCACGGCATCCCGGTCACGGTCGACGTGGACACCACCTACCACGGCTTCGATCGCGTGCTTCCGAACGTCGATTACCTAGTGGCCAGCGCCGACTTTCCCGGCAACTGGACTGGCATCCGCGACCCGTTCGATGCGCTTCAGGCCCTGCAAACCGAATACGGCATGAAGGTGGCGGCGATGACGCTCGGCGCGCACGGAGCGCTTGCGCGCACGGGCGGCCGGTACCTTTACGCACCGGCTTACGTCGTGAATTGCGTCGACACCACTGGCGCTGGAGACGTGTTTCATGGGGCGTTCTGCTATGCTGTTTTGCAAGGGATGACGATGCCTGCCGCTTTGGATTTCTCGAACGCAATGGCCGCGCTCAATTGCACCGCGATGGGCGCCCGCGGCGGGATTTGCGGCCTCGATGAAATCCGCCTGCTGATGGCGCGTGGGGAGCGGCGCTCCGATTCCGACGTTGCCGCGCGTGCCCCTTTGGCCGACTAAATGTTTCCACTACGCGACACACAGCCGAGCTACTCCAAGCCCGTGGTCACGGTCCTTCTGATCGTGGTCAACATCCTGGTTTTTCTGTTCGAGTTCTCACTCGACCCGTACACGCGCAACGCTTTCATTTCCGCCTACGGCATGGTGCCGGATCATTTCACCGTGTCGAGCGTTTTCACTTCCATGTTTTTGCACGCCGGCTGGCTGCACGTGCTGGGCAACATGTGGTTCCTCTGGATTTTCGGCGACAACATCGAAGACATTCTGGGCCACGGCAAGTTCCTGCTCTTCTATCTGATGTGCGGCGTGGTGGCGGCGCTGGCGCAGTTCTTATTCAACCCCTTCTCCCGTGTCCCCATGGTGGGCGCGTCCGGCGCTATCGCCGGTGTGATGGGCGCCTATATGGTGAAGTTCCCGCGCTCCCGCATCGTGACCTTCATTTTCGTTTTCATCTTCTTCACCACGGTCGACGTTCCGGCCTGGGCCATGCTGATCTATTGGTTCGTGCTGCAATTAGTCGGCGGTTTTGACAGCATCGCGGCTTCGCTGTATTCCCGCGGCGGCGGTACGGCGTTTCTGGCTCATGTGGGCGGGTTCATCGCCGGCATAGTTCTGATATTCATGCTCGGTACGCGGCAGCGCTATTACCGCCGCCGCGACTTATCCTGGTAAATGAAACCGCCGACGAACCTGCCATCCCAAACGACTTTTGACAACCGCCCCCGTACAGTCGCGGCTGCCGGCGACTTGAGGTGCCATCATGCCCGATGAAACCGCAGCCACGCGCGTAAATCTGGACGTGCTGGCCATCGCTGCCCATCCCGACGACGTGGAACAAACCTGCGGCGGCACGCTCCTCCGCATGGCGGAAATGGGCTACCGCACCGGCGTGCTCGATCTCACCGCCGGCGACATGGGCTCGCGCGGAACGTCCGACGAGCGCATTGCCGAATCGCAGACGGCCGCGCGTCACCTCATGCTGGCTTGGCGTGGCAATCAGCACATGCCTGACGCGCGCCTGGAAAACACGATTACGGCGCGCATGACTCTTGCCATGCGAATCCGCGAGCTGAAGCCACGTGTAGTGATTTTGCCGTATTGGGCAGCGCGCCACCCCGACCATTACCGCGCCAGCGAAATCGGCTTCGAAGCGTGTTTCCTCGCGGGGCTTAAGAAGCTCGATGAGAATTCCGAACCGCACCGCCCGCAGAAGATTCTGTATTCGAGTTTGTACGCCGATGTGAAGCCATCCTTCATCGTCGATATTAGCGCGCAATTCGAGCGTCGCATGGAGTCGCTGCTGAGTTACCCGTCGCAGTATGGCGCGGCGGAGGCAAGCGGCCTGTTCCCCGATGAGCCGGAGATCCGCGAGCGTCTCGGAGCCATCGCCCGCTTCTACGGCAACCTGATCGGCGTAAGATACGGAGAGCCTTTCGTGGTCAAGGAAGCCATGCGGATCGACGACATCGTAGCCATGCCCGTGAGATCGATCTAATTAGAAAGATCCATGGCCACAGAGAGTCACAGGTCAGCACGGACAAGACAAGAGAAGCACCTCATCGGCGCTACTTCAACTTCCGGCGATCTTCCCACCAAAGCGGAAGATCGGGGATCCTGCAGCGCGCAAACTCAAATGGGGCGCACGCTCCGCGACTTACTCCCGCGAAACGTGCGCCCCACTCTTCCGTTCGGGCGAACCCCGCCCGGCCTAAATATTCGCGACTCTCCGACTACACTGCGACGGGCTGCGCGGCGTACTGTTTCGCCATGGTTTCCAGGCTGAGCGGCTGGTAGTCGCTGGCGTGGCCTGCCTGGCCGAACTGGGTCATGCGCAGCGCCACCACTTTCTTCATGGCCTCGCGCGCGGGTTTCAGGTAGCTGCGCGGATCGAACTCCTCGGGCTTCTCGAAGAACACTTTGCGGATCGCGCCGGTGATGGCGAGCCGGCTGTCGGTGTCCACGTTGATCTTGCGCACGCCGTTCTTGATGCCGAGTTGGATCTCTTCCACCGGCACGCCCCAGGTCGGCTTCAGCTTGCCGCCGTATTGGTTGATGATGTCCTGCAAATCCTTCGGCACGCTGGAAGAGCCGTGCATCACCAGGTGGACGCCGGGCAGCCGATTGTGAATCTCGATCAGGCGCGCCATTTTGAGCGTTTCGCCGGTTGGCTTGCTGCTGAATTTGTATGCGCCATGACTGGTGCCGATAGCGATGGCCAGCGCATCCAGGCCGGTGGCTTTCACGAACTCCACCGCCTGACCGGGATCGGTCAGGTGCTCCAGACCGCTTCCACCCGAGCCGTGCCCGTCTTCAATGCCGCCCAGGCAGCCGATTTCGCCTTCCACGGTGACGCCCTTGGCATGCGCCGCTTCCACCACCTTGCGCGTGGCGTCCACGTTGTACTCGAAACTTGAGGGCGTCTTGCCATCCGCCATCAGCGAGCCATCCATCATGACGCTGGTGAATCCCATCGCGATGGCGCTCAGGCAGGTCTCCGGGCTGTTGCCGTGGTCCAGGTGCAGCACGGTCGGTATCTCCGGATACAACTCGGTGGCAGCCAGCATCAGGTGATATAGAAAGCGGTCCTGCGAATACGCGCGGGCGCCGCGGCTGGCCTGGATGATGACCGGCGACTTGGTCTCGCGGGCCGCCTCCATGATCGCCTGAATCTGTTCCATGTTGTTGACGTTGAATGCGCCAACGCCGTACCCACCCTTGGCAGCCTCATCGAGGACCTGCCGCAACGACACTAATGGCATATTGGTTCTCCTAATTAGGAATTATTGCTCCCTGAAAACGCTCGAAAAAACCGGCGGCCGGTGCCTCTGGACGCTGCGCAGAGCCAGAGCGTACGAGTACCGATTCCCGACACCTTCCAGCATTCTTACACCTCACCCTAGCATGATTGGGCAAAAGGGGGCAACGAACTCCTGTTTCTTCCGATGGTTCGGAATCGCACCCTTACTTCTTCTGATAGTTCGGATACGGCGGCCGTTTGAACTGCACCGGCGGAGTGGCTTTCAGTTCCTCCATCACCACTTCGATGGCCTTTTCTAGCTGCGGGTCGTGGCCCTGCCGCACCGCCGCCGGGTCGAGTTGCACTTCGATGTCCGGCGTCACGCCGTGGTTCTCCACATCGAAAATTCCATTCGGATTCCAGACCGCGAAATTCGGTGCGAACACCACGCCGCCGTCCATCAGCTCGGGGAAGCCGCTCAGCCCCACCAGGCCGCCCCAGGTGCGCTCGCCGATCAGCTTGCCCACGCCGGCGCGGCGGAAGTACCACGGCATCGCATCGCCGCCGGACCCCGCGAATTCATTGATGATCATCACCTTCGGTCCGAAGATGGCGCCCTGCGGCTGGACAAAATCCGCGCCGTCGCGCGTGCTCACCAGGCTCATCGGTTTCCGTTCGAGGTACTCGATGATGTCGGTGGCCAGCGCTCCACCGTGATTGAACCGTTCGTCGATGATCACCGCCTGCTTATCCACCTGCGCGAAGAAATAGCGCATGAAGTTGGTGTATCCGCCGAAAGCGGTGTCGGGCATGTAGACGTAAGCCACGCGATGATTGGTGGCCTCGTCCACTTTGCGTCGGTTCTCTTCCATCCACTCCAGGTGCCGCAGCCGGAATTCGTCGGCCACCGGAACCACTTTCACCTCGCGCGCTCCCGCTCCCGCCGGGTCGGCACCCACCTTCAACGCCACCGTCTTGCCCGCCGTCGCTTCAAAAAAGCTGTAAATGTTGTCCGCGGCGTGCAATTCCCGCCCATCCACCGCCAGCAGGTACTCGCCGGCCGTCACGTTGACGCCCGGTTGCGTGAGCGGCGCCTTGGTATCGGGGTTCCAGTTCTCACCGCTGTACACGTGGGCAAAACGGTAGCGCCCGTTTTCGATCTTGTAATCGGCGCCCAACAGTCCGGTCGAAATGTGCTTCACCTCCGGCCGGTCGCCGCCGCCCAGAAACATGTGGCCCACCGTGATATTGCCAAGCATCTCGGTGAACAGATAATTGAGATCGTCGCGCGAAGCCAAGCCGCTCAAATACGCGCCATACCGCTCTTCGGCCGCGCCGAGGTCCAGTCCGTGATAGTGCGGATCGTAAAAGAAATCGCGCTCGATCCGCCACGCCTCGTGGAACATCTGTTTCCATTCCGCAGCCGGGTCCACCTTCACTTCCAGGTCTGCGGTGTTCAACGCCTTTTCGTTCCCCGGCTTGGCAGGCGGCGCATCGGGGGCATCCGCTGCCGGCGCCGGCACGTCGGCAATCGTCCACTTGTCGCCCTGCTGATAGAGCATCTTCTCTCCGGTGAAGGAAATCGCCGCGTTGCGGACGCCGCTCAGCACAGTGTCCGTCTTGCGCTTGTTCAGGTCGAAACGATGGATGGTGACGGCCCAGGGTCCCTGCGTTCCCGGCGCAGGCCCTTCGGCTGCATACACAACCCCCGCCTTGCCTGTGGCGAGTCTCACGTATCGCCGTGCCGGCATCGGCAGCGGCAGAATGCGCTGGCCGATCGTTTCCAGATCCACCTTCACCTCTACCTTCTCTGCGCTCTTGTCTTTATCTTTGTCTTTATCGTCTTTCTTCGCGTCTTCCTTCTTCGACTCATCCTTCTTGGAATCGTCTTTCTTCGCGTCGTCCTGCTTGGCGTCCTTGGCGTCGTCCTTCTTCGATTCGTCCTTCTTGGCGTCCGGCTTCTTTTCCTCGTCGCTCTCCGGCGCCAGTGGCGAGGCTTCGGCCTTGGACAGGACCACGACATAGACGCTAGACGTCACCGGCCGCGAAAAGCTCTCGATGTCGGGTTGCATGGCCGGGCCCGAGTTGGTGCTGGCGGTGAAATAGAGATACTTGCCGTTCTTGTCGAAGACGGGGCTTTCGGCGTCGCTCAGTCCGTCGGTCACCTGCGTAGTTTTGCCGTCCGCCAGTGAGTAGAGACAAACCGCTTGCATGTGGCTCTTCAGCGTCTTCGAGTACGCCAGCCACTGGCTGTCCGGCGACCACGCTGGGGCCAGTCCATTGCCGTTGGCGTAATAATCCGTCTCCACCAGGACCGGCTTCTTCTGTTCCAGGTCGATATAGAAAAGATGGCTGTGATTGTCCAGGTAGGCGATCTTCTTGCCGTCCGGCGACCAGTTGGGCGAGGAAAAGAACGCCTTCTCACCCAGCGGAATCTTCTTCACTTCGCCGGTGCCATCCTGGTTGCGGATGTGCAGCGCGTAATCGCCGGATTCGTCGGACAGGTACGCGATGCTCTGTCCATCGGGCGACCATTTCGGTTCCCGCTCCATCACCGCCGGGCTGTGCGTCAGATTGCGTGGATCGCCCTTTTCGGCGGGAACCGTGAGGATTTCGCCGCGCGCTTCGAACACCGCCCGCGCCCCGTTGGGCGAAATGTCGGGATTGGTCAGCCGCTTGGCGACGTTGACGTAGTGCGCCCGCAGCTCCGGCAGGTCGCCGGCCAGCGTGACCGCGACCTCCTTCGTCTTGTCGCTCTTCAAGTCGTATAAATGCAGCGAGCCGAACTGCTCATAGACGATCCCGCCCGGCCCCGCCGAAGCCGACTTGAAATCCAGCCCGTGGTTCACGATGGCGCGCGTGACCTTCTTCGACTTGGTGTCGTAGTAAAACAGAGTCACCGGCCCTTCACGGTCGGAGAGGAAATAAATCCGCTCGCCCACCCACATCGGGTTAAAGTCGTTCGAATTCTCGCGCGGAACCGGAACCACGCTCGAATCCGCCAGATCGGCGATCCAGATCTTGCGCGTCTGCCCGCCGCGGTATTTCTTCCAGGCGTCCTGCCACTGGAACAGCGGCACGTAGGCCAAATGCGAACCGTCGGGCGAGTAGGAACCCCCTTCGGCGATTGGCAACGGCAATTCCTCCGGCAGCCCGCCGCCTTCCACGGGAAGCGTGTACAGCCGGTCGCCATCGTTCGGCACCGCACGATGCGAGGTGAACAGGACGCGCTTGCCGTCCGGCGTCCAGCCCACCACTTCGTCGCGCCCCGGATGGAACGTCAGCCGACGCGGCACGCCGCCCGCCGCCGGTATGGTGAAGACATCCACGTTGCCGTCGTATTCGCCGGTGAAGGCGATGGTCGCCCCATCTGGCGAAAACGCAGCCGAAGTCTCGATGCCCGGGTTCACCGTCAGCCGCCGGGCCTGCCCGCCATCGCGCGGCACGCTCCACAAGTCGCCCGCATAAGTAAACACGATCTGGGTCGCGCTCAGCGCCGGCTTGCGCAGCAGCAACGGACCCGTTTGGGCGCTGGCGAACGCCGCCGCCAGCAGAAAGGCACTAAGAAATGGACGCATAGAATCTAGTATCTCCGAAAAAGACGCAACCGGCTGGCCGGAGGTTCAGGAATTCTCTTGCGATGCCCCGCCAGCAGCCACTGCGGGTCATCCGCCGAGGTGGGCGTGTCGCGGCAACTTAATGGACTTTACCAAGTCCAGTGTCCCGTATGTCCTGGGTCCAAGCAGGCGAGGCCGCGACAAGGAGATTGCCCGCGAATCGTCGGTTCACCAATACAGCGCGCGTGCGAAAGACCCTATCGACTCAGACCTGGTTGGCCGGTGCCGGCGCCTACCTATGCTAAATTTCGGATCTCTTTATCGTCCTATCTACGAAGCGGGCCGCTCCCAGAAGGCTCGAATCCATCCGCGCTCAGGCAGCAGGTGGCGTCACCACGTTCTCGTGGTACGCCCGCGCTGAGCGGCACACATGGGAATTGCCGGGAACTTATCCCCGCTCTTCAGCGTAGCAAGCGAAGGAGAACCAGATGTTCGGGACCATGAGAAGCGCCCTACTAGCAATTGCCGGCTGTGTCCTCCTGACGCACCCGTCGCTCGCGGCCGACGGGGTTAACGGTCATCTCGTCACCGTCAACTGGCTCGAGAAACATCTTCAGAATGCCGATGTTCTGATACTCGACGCCTCACCCGCTCAGCTCTATAGCCAAAACCACGTTCCCGGCGCGGTCAACGTCGATATGCTGGCGTACGGTCGCCCCGAAATTCCGGTGGCGGAGATGGAAAAGACCTTTCGCTCCTGGGGCGTCAGTCCCGGCAAGTCCATCGTCATCTACGATCAGGGCGGGAACATGATGGCCACAAGAGTCTTCTTCGCGCTCTATTACTACGGGTTCCCCGCCAAAGATCTGTTTATCCTCGACGGCGGTTTTTACAAATGGCAATCCGCGGCATTGCCAGTGACTAAGGAGAGTACGCCCGCCGCCAAGCCGGGCTCTCTCACTATCGCCGACCTTAACCGGGATGCAAAAGCGGAGCTGCCCGAAGTCCTGACTGCAACCGGCGACCCGGCGGACAATGCCTTGGTGGACGCGCTCGACGCCAACTGGCATTTCGGGGGGACTGCTGCGTTCTACCGCGCCGGACATATTCCCACTGGCATCGTCCTGCCCAGTACCGACTTCTACAACCCGGACAAGACCTTCAAGTCACCCGAGGAAATCCGCAAGATGCTGACCTACTTCAACATCAAGCCCGAGCAGCGGATTTACACGTATTGTGGAGGAGGCGTCGCCGCGAGCGTGCCCTATTTCGCCCTCAAGTTCATTCTGAATTACCCCTCGGTCAAACTTTACGTAGACTCCGAACTCGGATGGCTGGCAGACGAACGAGAGCTTCCTTACTGGACGTATGATGCTCCTTACCTGATGCGGGACACTGCCTGGTTGCAGTTCTGGGGCGGAAGAATGCTCCGGAATTTTGTGTCTTCGCGCGTCGCCATCGTCGATGTGCGTCCGCGAGCCGCCTACGATCAGGGGCACATGCCGTATGCAGTGAACATCCCGAGCGATGTCTTCGAGAGTAACCTCGCCAATCCTCGCAAGATGGCCGAGATACTGGGTCAGTCCGGCGTCGATCCGTCTCAGGAAGCGGTCGTCGTATCCGGCACGGGATTGACTAAGGAGTCGGCCCTGGCGTTCGCGATACTCGAAAGGCTGAAACAGAACAAAGTGTCCGTCTTCATGGACTCCACGGAGAAATCGGCACAACTCGGTTTTGCGCCCACCAAGGACCCGACGGTCGTTGGCCCGAAAAAAAGCCCCGCGGATCTGGCTCTTCCTCCCGTAACGTTTCCATTCCATGTTCGCCGGACTGTAATTACTTCCAACCTGACCCCCGGCGTGTATCCCAGAGTGTTTATCGCTTCGGGCAAGAATCTGCCCACGCAGGCTCAGGACGGCAAGATGCTCCAGGTGCCATACACGGACCTGATGACCGCCGACGGCACTCCCAAAGCCGCTAAAGACATCTGGAGGATACTGAGCAAGGCCGGAGTCCCTCGATATGCGCAACTGGTTTTCGTGTCCGACGATCCCGGCGAAGCCGCGGTCAATTACTTCATCTTCAAGCTGATGGGCTTCCCGGATCTCAGGATATACGTGAGTGACTGCGGTTGTGCGCTGCTCGGGCCGGAGGACGCCGACTGAGCGGCCGCTCAATCGCTCCCGCCCGCTTCGGCGCAGCGAGGCAAGGCGCTCCGGCATCGCCGTCACTTGACATCCACTGCATTTCGTCAGCGAAACAACGTCGGCCGCGAGTCGCTTGTGCCCCAACCCGCTCGGCTTTGGAGTCCAGGCCCGCATATCGCCCCTGTTGAGCCCGGCTTCTCCGCGGCGGGACCTTAGCGTTCTGAAGTCGCTGCCGCGCGCAACTTAGACAGGTGTGTGAGACAGAGTCCGACCGGGCTGGGACACCTTGTTCCCAACCTGCGACTGTCGGCTGATGTCGACCGGCGCTCCGCTCGAATTCAATTGGACGAAGAGTCGTCAAACCAGAGAATGAGTTGCACCTCCGCCGGTGCGACATCTGGACACGCTTTAGGAAATGCGGCCCACCCCCGCTGAGATCCCCAAAGTGCCCAAGTTACGGCAGCCGGGTCCCGTGGCCCCTGCTGGCAGGCGCGTGTTCTCCCTCTACGATCCGCAGGCGAGCGTTATCACATACGCTTCCTACCTGCCGCTCGCCAGGTTGTGGACGACCGCCAGCGCCGAGTCCGGACTGGCGGTCCACACCGCTGTCACCGGACCGGGAAGCAGAATCGGCGCGGTCACGGGGCTGGCCGCGCGATCCACCACCACCCAGGATTGAATGGCATCGGGCTCGCTCATGTCGCCGGCGCGCGCAGCAGCAATGGTCCCGTTTCAGCGCTGCCGAACGACACCGCCAGCAGAAACGCGCTAATGAATGGATGCATACGTTCCAGTATCTCCGAGAACCACACTCGTGGCACGGCCGCGATCGATATGTCCGGGACCACACCTGTCCAAATTAGGTTTTTCGCCAAGCCAATTTGGACAGCAAAACGCCAGCGATCCAACCAAGTTGCCGGGGACAATGCCTTCAACGCCCCGCCAAAGGGCCGTGTGGCCCCGTA
>Ga0074045_10000704_pt1 | contig 32766 bp, 34 predicted proteins | sample BogForMeECP23OM2_FD_94442 | JGI IMG/M metagenome (GOLD analysis project Ga0074045, IMG submission 94442) | Bog forest soil microbial communities from Calvert Island, British Columbia, Canada - Bog Forest MetaG ECP23OM2 | ecosystem: Environmental > Terrestrial > Soil > Wetlands ...
CCGTTTCGACGTTGCGCTGGGCGCCGACCACGTGTTCGAGCGCCAAGCGTAGTTCATTCGCCAGCTTGCCGTGCGTGACCAGGATCATGCCGATCATCGCAGCCGCTCCGCGGCGGTGTGGGTTTCCATGAAAGTCGTCAGGCCTCCTAAGCCTGCTCGGGCGCAGAATGGCCCGCCTCTGATCATGTTTGTCCGCGCAGGGTGTTCTGTCCCGCGGACGCCTCCAGCTCCCGGTGGGTCACCTGCAGGCGCCATCCGGCCTGCCGAAGATCCCTCGCCAAGGTTTCAACCAGATGCACGGACCGGTGGCGCCCTCCTGTGCAGCCCACCGCAATGACCACGTATTTTTTGCCCTCCTCCACGAACCGCGGCAAGAGGAGGTCTAACAACGCCGTGATGCGGTCGTAGAAACCCCGATAATCCCGGTCGGCCGCGATGTAGGCGCCGACGGCGGCATTAAGGCCGGTTTCGTCCCTCAATGTGGGCTCGTAGTGCGGATTCCGCAGGAAGCGGGCATCGAATACCAGATCCGCCTGCCGCGGCAGGCCGGCCGGGTAGGCGAAGGACATCAGCCCGACCAGCAGCCCTGCGCGGCCCTCGACGGTGGCGTCGGTGCCGAACCGGCGCTCGATCATCTGCCGCAATCCCGGCAGCGGCAGCTCGGACGTGTCGATCACGAGATCGGCCACCAGCCGCAACGGGGCGGTCAGCCGCTCCTCGGCGTCCAGCCCGGCGGCGACGGGACCCGCCGGCGACAGCGGGTGCCGCCGCCGCGTCTCGCCGTAGCGTCGCAGCAGCACGTCTCGCTCGGCCCACGTGAAGACGAGCTGCACGGTGATGGCCGGGTCGGCGCGCAGCCGCCCGAGCGCTTCGAGCACCTTGTCCGCATCGAAGCCGCGCGTGCGGCAATCCACGCCGATCGCCAGCGGCCGCTGGCTGGAGGCAGCGAGCTGCTCCATCAGCGGCACGGGCGGGTTGTCGACGGCCTCGTAGCCGAGGTCCTCCAGGGCGCGCAGCGTCGAGGCCTTGCCGCTGCCGGACAGGCCAGTGACCAGCACCACCGGGCGCCGCTCGGGTGGCGGATCAGCCATCGGCGAAGGCCCCGGCGAGCTGCGAAATCCGGCCGCAGGCGCAGTCCAGCGCGGCGATCACCCGGTCTGCCGCACTCGGCGTCATCGCCGCGATACGGACCAGCGGCAGGCCGGTCTGTGCGTCGCGTTCCGGCGCCGGCAGGCGCGGCGCGTCCTCCCCCAGCCGCACGAGCAGCCGCAGCGCCGCCTCTGCCGCGTACGGCACGCGCAACACGCCGAGACCGCGCACCTCCAGCAGGCCGGCGATGGCAGCGGGGGCGCGGGCGATGCCGTCCTCGATGTCGGTGCGATCGTCCGAGACGAGGACGAAGCCACGGTTCAGCAGGCGGAGGGCCAAGTCGGATTTTCCGCTGCCCGGCGGCCCGGCAAGGAGTACGCCCTCGCCATCGCGCGCGACACAGCTGGCGTGAACCTGCACCGGCGCGGCCATCGGCGATTGCCCTGCGTACTTTCGGCGCGGACTGACATTGGTCGGAGTGAGAGGATTCGAACCTCCGGCCCCTGCGTCCCGAACACAGTGCTCTACCAGGCTGAGCTACACTCCGGCCGCGCGGGCTATAGCCCCGCCGGTGCGGCGCGCGCAACTCACAGCCCGTGCAACCACAGGCGGCGCGATCACAGCCGGGCGGCGTCGGCCTCGTGCGGCTGGCCGAGCGTCTCCAGCCGGGCCAGCACGGCCGGCACGCCGTCGTGACGCTCCCACAGGCGGCGGATCTCCGGGCGCGCGAAACCGCGTCCGATGGCGTGGTCCATCATCGCCAGCATCGGCGCGGCGGATCCGTCGACGTCGCAGATCAGCACCGGCTTGTCGTGCAGGCCGAGCTGCCGCCAGGTGATGATCTCGATGGTCTCGTCCAGCGTGCCGAGCCCGCCGGGCATCGAGACGAAGGCGTCCGACAGCTCGAACATCTGCCGCTTCCGGGTATGCATGCTGTCCACGATGAGCATGTCGGGCACACCTTCGTGCGCAACCTCGAGCCGGGTGAGGAACTCCGGGATCACCCCGATGACGTCGCCGCCGGCCTCCAAGGCGCCATCGGCGACGGCACCCATCAGGCCCACGCGTCCGCCGCCGAAAACGAGGGTGATGTGGCGCGCGGCGAGCCCCTCGCCGAGAGACCGCGCCTGGGCCCGGAAGATCGGGTCATCGCCCGGTTGTGCGCCGCAAAATACGGCGACGGTGCGGATGTGAGACATGGCGCCGGTGTCTCAGAAGCGCGCCGCGGACGCAAACGCGGCTGCAGCAAAACTTTTGTGTACGCGCCCGCGGACCCCGGTGCGGAGCGAGGGCCTACCAGACCCGGCGCGCGGCAGGCGGGCGGGCGTGGGCGCGGTCGATGTAGCGGCGCGCCGGATCGCCCATGATGCGCGTCAGGATGCGCCGAAAGCCTTCCACCGACGGCGCGCCCATGTCGCGGAAGGCGGCGGTCAGCACCTCGCGCTGGCGTTCGAACACCTGCCGTTCGAGCGACTCGCCTTCCGCCGTCAGCGACAACAGGCGCTGGCGGCGGTCGGTACGGCCGCGCGTCTGCGTCACGTAGCCGCGCTCGACCAGCACGGTCAGCACGCGCGCGAGGCTCTGCTTGGTGATGCCGAGGATGGTCAGCAGCTCGGTGACCGCGATACCGGGATTGCGGCCGATGAAGTGCAGCGCCCGGTGATGCGCCCGGCCGAGATCGAGCGTGGCGAGCACCGCGTCGGCGGCGTGGGTGAAGTCGCGGTAGGCGAAGAACATCAGGTCCTGGGCGAGGCGGATTTCCTCCTCGCGCAGGAACAGCAGGCCGGTGCCGGCCGTTCCACCGTCGGCATGCGCGCGCGCGGGCTCGCGCGACGCTTCGGGCGGGACCTGGCGCACGGCGCTCGCCGAAGCATGGTCGGTCATGGCAGCTTCACCGGCATGGCTGTCATTCCGGGCATAAGGGTCAGCAACATTGACGCATTGTTTTTCGGAATTCTAGCTTACAACGTGGAGTTCTGCACGATACTGCAAGAGGGAGAGAAGCGGTGGCGTTGGTTCCGTTTGATGATCGGGACGGCTGGATCTGGTGGGAGGGGAAGCTCATCCCCTGGCGGGACGCCAAGATTCACGTCCTGACGCACGGGCTGCACTACGCCAGCGCCGTCTTCGAGGGCGAACGCTGTTACGGCGGGCACATCTTCCGGCTGCGGGCGCACACCGACCGGCTGATCAACTCTGGCAGGATCCTCGGCTTCGAGATCCCGTTCAGCGCCCAGCAGATCGACGACGCCTGCAACGAGGCACTGCGGGCCAACAACCTGACCGAGGCCTATGTCCGCCCGCTGGCGTGGCGCGGGTCGGAGCAGCTCGCCGTCTCTGCGCAGCTGACCAAGATCCATCTGATGGTGGCGGTCTGGCCCTGGCCGAACCTGTTCGGCGCCGACCGGATGGCCGGCGTGCGGCTAGGTGTGGCCAAGTGGAAGCGCCCGCACCCGGAGACCGCGCCGACCGCCTCGAAGGCGGCCGGGCTCTACATGATTGGCACGCTGGCCAAGCACGACGCCGAGGCCGAGGGCTGGAACGACGCGCTGATGCTGGACTGGCGCGGCCTGGTGTCGGAGGCGACGGGCGCAAACATCTTCTTCGTCATGGACGGCGAGCTGCACACGCCGACGCCAGACTGTTTCCTTGATGGAATCACCCGCCGGTCGGTGATGGCGCTGGCGCACCGCCGGCAGATCAAGGTGGTCGAGCGCGCGATCATGCCCGACGAACTCGGGCGCGCGAGCGAGGTGTTCCTGGCCGGCACCGCCGCCGAAGTCACGCCCGTGCGGCAGATCGGCGAGCACCACTACACGCCGGGTCAGATCACCGAGACGCTGTTGGGCGACTACGAGAAGCTGGTGCGCATGACGCCGGCCGAGGTGGAGAAGCAGATCGCGGCCTGACGCATCAGCGGGGGCGCGCTCGTCGAGCTACCCGGCTCGGTCGAAACGCCGCGTTAGTGTCGTCCGCGTAGACCGGTCTCGGTAAATGAAGGCCGAGGACCCGCACGTGTCCGTATCCGCAATCCCATCGTCTGCCGCATCCGCGACAGTTTCGTCCGCTGTCGCCGACGCCGGACCGAGTTCTCAGCGAGCCACGGAGCAGGGGGCGCTGGCCCGGCTGTTGCGCACCTACACGGCCGACTTGCAGCGTGGCCAGCTTCCGTCGCAGCTGACATCGCTTGCGAAGCAGATCACGGATGCTGCAAAGGCGCTCGGTCAGACCGTTACGCTGCCGAAGCCACCCGCTCCGTCTGAGCCGTCCGGCGACTCCGTATCCGTACCGGCTGCGTCGCCGGCGCCCCAAGGGAAACTGGGCGTGACGGTCTGACTGCGTAGCGCGTGCAGCTGCGATATCGGCAGGGCGCGGCCCCTTACGCAGGAGACTTGGCCGGCGGATGACGCGCCGGTGGGACGCGGAGGGCATTCGTTATCGCCACCGCTCCGCCGCCTCGTCGTCCTCCGCGCGCGCCTCGACCCACCGGGCCTGTCCGTCCCGCATGCGTTCCTGCTTCCAGAACGGCGCGCAGGTCTTCAGCCAGTCGATCAGGAACTGCGTCGCCTCCAGCGCTGGCTGGCGGTGCGCGCTGGCGGCCAGCACCAGAACGATCGGCTCGCCCGGACGCAGCGTGCCGGTGCGGTGGATGACGGTGCAGCCGAGCAGCGGCCAGCGCTGCTCGGCCTCCGCCACCACCCGCTCGATCGCCCGCACCGTCATCGCCGGATAGTGCTCCAGCGTCATCTCGGCCACCGCGTCCCGCCCGTCGCCGCCGCGCACCACGCCGACGAAGCAGCCGATCCCGCCGATGTCGGTGCGGCCTGCGGACAACGCGGCGATCTCCGCCCCGGCGTCGAACGGCGCTTCATGCACGCGAATCGTCGCCACGGCCTCAGCCGCCGGTGACGGGCGGGAAGAAGGCGACCTCGTCGCCCGGAGAGACTGGCGTGTCGGGGGTGGCGAAGTCCTGGTTGACGGCGGCGCGGATGGTCGCGCGCGCGGCGAAGGCCTCCGCATGGCGGGGACTGCGCGCCGCCAGCCAGTCTGCCAACACTCCCACGGTTCCGATTCCGGCAGGCAGTTCCACCAGCTCCTCGCCGACGCCCACGCGCTCCTTCAGCCAGGCAAAGTAGAGCACGGTGACCCCGCGAGTGCTCATTTTCCCGGCGTCGGGATCGTTGTCACGGTGCCGTTGGGGCTGATCAGCGTGCTGGTGCCGTTGCCGTTGGGCACGACGATCCCGCCCGGGCTGGTGCTGCTCGGCGGGATGGTCTGCAGCCCACTGCCGCCCGTCGCGGGCGCCTGCGGACCGCTGGGCGTGGTCAGGGTTGGCGACGGCGTGGTGATGCTCGGCGCCGGCGTGGTGGGAGACGGTCCGGTGCCCGGTGCGGCCCCGGCCCCCGGCCGCGGCTGCGCGTGCGCTGCGAGGGGGGCGAACTCGGGAGTGAGCGCGGGGGCCGGCAGGCCCTGGTTGGTCTGCTTCTCCAGCTCCTGCAACGTCGGCACGGCCTCGATCTGGGTCGGCCACACGTCGCCGGGCTCGGGCAGCAGGGGCCCGACGGGGACTTGTTTGCCTTCGACGCGCTTCATGTTCTCGGAATCGCCGACGGGGCGGTTCGGGTTCGTGTCGTAGGTGAATGTGTCCCCGAGGAAATCGCCGAAGGTGGCGCAGCCGGGCAGAAGCAGGGTCAGGCCTAGCAGCGCGTAACGCCACATGCGGATCAGGCTCCCAGGCCGGCGGAGAAAGCGGCCAGCCACGTTCGTTGGGGCACACTAGCCGCCCCGCTCAACCCTGGCAGGTGTAGCCGTCACTATCTACGACCCTCAAGGCACGACCGGCAGTGGTGTTGGCTTTGCCGCAACACTGCGGCAGGCAGCCCGGCCGCATGATCCGCCGCAAGCGGATGGCCTCTCGGATGTTCAGCGGCCCGCGCCGCGCGGCTGGTGACCGCTCGGCGGGGGGGCCGGGTCGGGCGCCACCGGCACCGGTCCGCTGACGTTGCGCAGGGCGGCCACCAGGTAGTCCCAGCCGGTCACCAGCGTCAGCCCGGCCGCGATCCACAGCAGCCCCTCGCCGATCGCCGAGATGCGCAGCATGCCCAAGCCGATGAGCCGGGCGCCCGAGTCCCCTGCCAGCAGCACGGGAAGCGCCACCATCTGCACGCCGGTCTTCCATTTGGCGAGCGCCGTGACCGGCAGGCCCACGCGCAGGCCGGCCAGATACTCCCGCAGCCCGCTGACCAGGATCTCGCGGAGCATGATCACCACCGCGGGGAACAGGCCGGCGGCGCTCAGCCGGCCTTCGCCAGCCAGCATCATCAGCGTCGCCCCGACCAGCAGCTTGTCGGCGATCGGGTCGAGCATGCGGCCGAAATCGGACTGCTGCCGCCACCGCCGGGCGAAATGGCCGTCGAGATAGTCGGTGATGGCGGCCGCGGTGAAGACCGCGCAGGCCGCGAGGTCGCAGGCCGAGCTCCGCGTCGCCACGAGGAGGACGAGCACGGGGATCGCGGCGATGCGCGAAAGCGTCAGCACGTTGGGCAGATCGGTGGGCATCCGATCGCACCTTTAGCGGAAAGCGTTGGCCGGGTCAGCCGAACCGGGGCAGGCGGCGTGTTACGTTTCGTCGAGCCGTGCGCCCGGATGGAAGAAGGCATAGACCCGCCGGGCGGTTTCCCGGCTGATCCCGGGCGCGCTCTCCAGGTCCGCCAATCCCGCCTGCTTCACGCCGCGCGCCGAGCCAAAATGGTTCAGCAGCGCCCGCTTGCGCGCCGCCCCCACGCCGGGGATGTCGTCCAGCTCGCTGCCGCGGATCGCCTTCGATCGCCCCGCGCGGTGCGTGGTGATGGCGAAGCGGTGCGCCTCGTCGCGCAGCCGCTGCAGGAAATACAGCACCGGATCGCGCGGTGGCAGCTGGAACGGCTCGCGCCCGTCCATGTGGAACCATTCGCGTCCGGCGTCGCGGTCGGGGCCTTTGGCGATGGCCACCACCGGCACGTCCTGCACGCCCAGGTCCTGCAACACCTGCCGCGCCGCCGACAGCTGCCCGGCACCGCCGTCGATCAGCACGAGGTCGGGCATCCGCTGGCCCTGCTCGGCTTCCTTCAGCGCGCGGGAGAAGCGCCGCTCCAGCATCTCGCGCATCATCGCGAAGTCGTCGCCGGGCGTAACCGGGCCACGGATGGCAAACTTGCGGTACGCCTGCTTGGCGAAGCCCTCGGGCCCCGCGACGATCATCACGCCGTACGGATTGGCGCCCATGATGTGGCTGTTGTCGTAAACCTCGATCCGCTCCGGCGTCGCCGGCAGGCAGAACGTTGCCGCCACCGCCTCCAGCAGCTTCGCCTGTCCGGCGCTTTCCGCGAGCTTGCGCTCCAGCGCCTCGCGCGCATTGGTGATCGCATGCTCGACCACGGCGCGTTTCTCGCCGCGCTGCGGCACCGCGATCTCGACGCGGCGGCCGGCCTTCAGCGACAGCGCCTCCTCGATCAGCGCCCGCTCCGGCGGCGCCTGGTCCAGCAGCAGCAACGGCGGCGGCGTCTTGTCGTCGTAGAACTGCGCGATGAAGGCGGCGAGCACCGCGGGGATGTCCTCGGCCTTGGTGTGCGTCGGGAAGAACGCGCGGTTGCCGTTGTTGCGGCCGCCGCGCACGAAGAACACCTGCACGCAGGTCTGCCCGGCCGCCTGGTACGCCGCGATCACGTCGGCATCGCCCAGGCTCGAAGGGTTGACCACGCCCACGCCCTGCACGTGCGTCAGGCCGCGAATGCGGTCCCGCACTGCCGCGGCGCGCTCGAACTCCAGCGCCGCGGCGGCGTGCTCCATCTCCGCTGCGAGTTCCTGCTGCACCGCAGCACTCTTGCCGGCCAGGAACGCCTTCGCCTGCGCGACCAGCCGGCCGTACTCGATTTCGCTGATGCGCCCGACACAGGGAGCGGAGCAGCGGCGGATCTGGTACAGCAGGCACGGTCGCGTGCGGTTGGCGAACACCGTGTCCGCGCAGGAGCGCAGCAGGAAGACGCGCTGCATCGCGGTGACGGTCTGGTTCACCGCCCAGGCCGAGGCGAATGGGCCGTAATAGCTGCCCTTTCGGCTCTGCGCGCCGCGGTGTTTGGTGATCTGCGGAAACGGATGGTCCTCCGTCAGCATCAGCCAGGGATAGGACTTGTCGTCGCGCAGCACGATGTTGAAGCGCGGCTTGAGCCGCTTGATGAGATTCGCCTCGAGCAGTAGCGCTTCTGCTTCGGTATGTGTGGTGACGACCTCGATCGAGACGGTCTCCGCCACCATTCTGTGCAGTCGCTCCGGCAAGCGCGAAGTGGTTGCGTACGAAGCGACCCGTTTGCGCAAGCTGCGCGCTTTGCCGACGTAGAGCGCGTCGCCCTTCGCATCCAGCATGCGATAGACCCCGGGCGCGAGCGGCATCGTGACGAGTGCCGCCTCGATCACGGCCCGGCCCTTGGTAGCGGTCTCTACAGCCTCCGGTGGAAGCTCAACGGATTCAGCCATCTGCGGCGCGGTTGTGGACAACACTGTGGGCGGTCGCGGCTACAGCCACGCTAAGAGCCTGTTTATACAGCAACATCACGAGAAAGGGAGCGATCAGCCGTCGCTCGGAAGCCATTGATATCGCCGAGATTACTCGCCGGTTGTCTTGCCGCTGGAAGCGCTTGGGTTCCCGGCTTGAACGTCGCCCTCCCCCGGATGGTCGAGGTGGACAAAAAATCCGTCCCCGCCGACCTGTAGCACTCTTGTCGCGACCAAGTGTTACAGGACCCACAACCCGTAGCTGTGGTCGCTTGGCCGCGGTCGCTACTTTCCAGTGCAAAATCGTGGCCCGCCACATCTGCAACATCATGGCCCGCCACGTCATTCCCCCGCGTCGCTGTGAGGCGCGCTGGCGGGCGGATGCCAGTTCAGATGTTGGCCGCCGTCGAGCGCAAGCATCTGACCAGTCACGGACGGCAGCGCAAGCAAGGCCAATGCTGCACGTGCGATCTCGGCGGGTTGAGGTCCGCGACGCAACGGCAGCCGCGAAACCTGGTGCGCGAATTGCGCTTCGGTCTGTCGCTGATTCGGCAACGCGGGGCCGGGGCCGATCGCGTTCACGCGGATGCGCGGCGCAAGCGCGAGTGCGAGCGACTGCGTCAGTGCCCAAAGTCCTGCTTTCGAGACCGTGTAGGAGACGAAGTGCGGTGTGATCGACCAGACGCGCTGATCGATCATGTTCAGCACCATGCCTTCGGCATCGTCTGGCAGTGCGCGGGCGAACAGCTGCGTCAGCACGAAGGGTGCGCGCAGGTTTGGTTCGAGGTGCAGATCCCAACTGTCTCGCGTGACCGTGTCCCACTCGTCGCGCTCGAATGCGCTCGCGTTGTTGACCAGCACGCCGAGCGGGCCGAGCGCCTCGGTCGCCTGCGGGATGATGGCGCCGACGGCGTGCTCGTCGCGCAGATCGGCCTCGATCAGGACGGTCTGCGGCGACGTGGCGCGCAGCTCGTTCAACGTCTGCTCGGCCACCGCATCCCACTTGCGGCAGTGCAGCGCCACCGCGAATCCCGCCTCCGCCAGCGCCAGCGCGATCGCCTTGCCCAGGCGCTTGGCAGCACCCGTGACAAGTGCTGCCCGCGGGATCGCAGCGGGGATATTGTCGGCGACGCGCTCAGCCACGTCGGCGCCGGCCGCGCTTCATCTTCGCCGGATCGTAGCCGCCTCCGCCGGGACCAAGCGGCTCGGGCGTGCGGTCCCTCTTGGGCCGCAGGCTGACGCTTGGCGCCGGCGGCGGCTCCAGTCCGAGCTCCAGCGCCTCCAGCCGTCTGATCTCGTCGCGCAGGCGGGCGGCCGCCTCGAATTCGAGATCGGCCGCGGCGGCGCGCATCCGCTTCTCCAGCTCCGCGATCGACGCCTTGAGGTCCTTGCCAACGAACTCGGCGATACTCGCATCCTTCACCGGCGCGACGGTGACGTAGTCCTGCTCGAACACGCTCTCCAGCACACGGCCGATCTGCTTGCGCACGGTCTGCGGCGTGATGCCGTGCGCCTCGTTCCACGCGATCTGCTTGTTCCGCCGCCGCTCTGTCTCCTCCAGTGCGACGCGCAGGCTGTTGGTCATCGTGTCGGCGTACAGGATCACGCGGCCGTCCACGTTGCGCGCCGCACGTCCGATGGTCTGGATCAGGCTGGTCTGGCTGCGCAGGAAGCCTTCCTTGTCGGCGTCCAGGATCGCCACCAGCATGCACTCGGGGATGTCGAGCCCCTCGCGCAGCAGGTTGATCCCCACCAGCACGTCGAACACGCCCAGCCGCAGGTCGCGGATGATCTCGATACGCTCCAGCGTGTCGATGTCGGAGTGCAGGTAGCGCACCTTCACGCCGTTCTCGGTCAGGTAGTCGGTCAGGTCCTCGGCCATGCGCTTGGTGAGCGTGGTCACCAGCACGCGGCCGCCTCGCGACGCGACGACGCGGATCTCCGCCAGCAGGTCGTCCACCTGGCGCTCGACCGGGCGCACGTCGCACACCGGATCGACGAGGCCCGTCGGGCGGATCACCTGCTCGGCGAACACGCCCTGCACGCGCTCCATCTCCCAAGGGCCGGGGGTGGCGCTCACAAAGAGGGTCTGTGGGCGGAAGCGTTCCCACTCCTCGAACTTGAGCGGGCGGTTGTCGATGCAGGACGGCAACCGGAAGCCGAACTCCGCCAGGATCGACTTGCGCGCGTGGTCGCCGCGCTCCATCCCGCCGAGCTGCGGCACCGTGACGTGGCTCTCGTCGACGATCAGCAGCGCGTCCTCGGGCAGGTATTCGAACAGCGTCGGCGGCGGCTCGCCCGGATTGCGGCCCGACAGGTAGCGCGAATAGTTCTCGATGCCCTTGCAGCTGCCCGTGGTTTCCATCATCTCGATGTCGAACGTCGTGCGCTGCTGCAGGCGCTCGGCCTCCAGCAGCTTGCCCTCGGCATTCAGTTGCGCCAGCCGATCGCGGAGCTCCACCTTGATGCCCGCGATCGCCTGAATGAGCGTCGGGCGCGGTGTGACGTAGTGGCTGTTGGCGTATACCGTGACCTGTTCGAGCTTGCCTGCGATCTCGCCGGTCAGCGGGTCGAACTCGCTGAGCCCGTCCACCTCGTCGCCGAACAGGCTGATGCGCCAGGCGCGGTCTTCCAGGTGCGACGGCCAGATGTCCACCGTCTCGCCGCGCATGCGGAACGTGCCGCGCTGGAACGCGGCGTCGTTGCGCCGATATTGCAGATCCACCAGGGCGCGCGCGAGCTTGTCGCGCACGATCTGCCCGCCGAGCTGCAGCCGCACGACCATCCGCGCGTACGTCTCGACCGAGCCGATGCCGTAAATGCAGGAGACCGAGGCGACGATGACCACGTCGTTGCGCTCCAGCAGCGCCTGTGTGGCGGCGTGGCGCATGCGGTCGATCTGCTCGTTGATCTGCGCGTCCTTCTCGATGTACGTGTCGGTGCGCGGCACGTACGCTTCCGGCTGGTAGTAGTCGTAGTAGCTGACGAAATACTCGACCGCGTTGTCGGGGAAGAATCCCTTCATCTCGCCATACAGCTGGGCGGCGAGCGTCTTGTTCGGCGCCAGGATGAGCGTCGGCTTCTGCACCGCCTCGATCACCTTGGCCATGGTGAACGTCTTGCCCGAGCCCGTCACGCCGAGCAGCACCTGGTCGCGCTCTGCGCTCTCGACGCCACGTACCAGTTCGGCGATCGCCGTCGGCTGGTCGCCCGAGGGCTCGTATTCGGAGACGATGCGCAGCGCGCGCGTGCGCGGCTTGGGCGGCTGCCGCGGCGGCATGAAGAGGGGCGGGGCTTCGAGCGTGGCCGGCATGGGCGTATCGGGCATCGGCTAGAGATGGACCCGGCAACCCGGCAGGTCGAGGCCCGTCAGGAGAACTTCCCGACGACGAGACGGTAGGCGAGCGTGGTCGCGACCAGGCAGAAGACGACGGAGACCGTCACGTTGGCGATCGCCTGGATCGGGCGTCCGCTGCGCAGCAGGTCGAAGGTCTGCAGGCTGAACGACGAAAAGGTGGTGTAGCCGCCGCACACGCCGACCATCAGGAACGTTGCCAGCTCAGGGCTCATCGCGTGGCGCGTCGACGCCAGCCCAGCCAGTCCGCCGATCAGCGCCGAGCCGAGGATGTTCACGATCACCGTGCCGAGCGGGAACGTCGACGGCGCCAGTTCGGTGAACGCCAACACCATTGCGTAACGCGCGATACTGCCCAGCGCGCCGCCGATCCCGACAAGGACGAACTGCATCCGGGCAGGCTAGGCCATGGCCGCCTCGCTCGGAAGCGGCCACGGCGAAGCCCGGGATCACTAGCAGTGCGCGGGGATCCAGTAGCCGTTCCACGAGAGATGCCCGGGAACGCAGACGCGCACGGGGGCGACGTAGACGTAACGCGGGCCGTAGCCGTAGTAGTGCCAGCCCCAGGTGCGGTAGATGACCCACGCCTTCGCATCACCCATGGTGAGCGAGGCGATGCTCGCCACGGCCACGGCGGCGAGCACTGTGCGGGTCGCGATCTTCTTCAACATCGTCTGTGTCTCCATTCGTTCGGCGCTGCCCGGGACCATCCCGCTGCTCGTTCGCCGACGACGCGGACTGTGCGCCGGGCGGCCCTCCGGCGCTGCGAACGGACACACACAGAACTCCGTCGGATGCGCGAGGTCTGAAATGCTTCAGCAAAAGCCTCTCGCGCGACCCCGGCGGCTTGTGCGGTCAGCAGCACAACCCCTAGACACGCAGGATGTCTAGCTATTCTCCGACTCCATCGCCGCGTGGCACGAGCGAGCATGTCGTGCGTGCGCGTCCGGCGGTGAGGTGGTGACGGCCCTGGCCATGTCCGCTCCGCGGCGCTGGATGCGTGATGCGCGCCGCGCGATGGCGCGACTGCCGACGTTGCGCATCAGCCGGCCGCCGGATGCGCCGGCGCTGCCGGTGCGCGATCCGTGGCCCGGCGATCCGGTGCGCGGCGCGCGCCTCATCAAGGGTGAGCTGCTCTGCGCCGGCGGCGCCTGCGTGCTGCGGCCGGGCGACTGGGTGGCACTGGCGGCCGCGCCGCCGCCGTTCCGCGCCGCTGCGCACTCGTTCGGATGGCTGCGCGATCTGCGCGCGCTCGGCACCGACGCCGCACGTCTGCGCGCCCGCGCCTTGGCGGCGGACTGGATCGCGACCGGGGCCGCCGACCCGATGGCAAAGGTGCCGGACATCGCCGGCGCGCGCATCGCGGCGTGGCTCGGCCACTACGATTTCTTCGCCGCCTCGGCCGATGACGGATTTCGTCAGCGGATGATGGGCCGCCTCGTCGCGGACGCGCGCGCGCTCAGCGCCGGCCTGCCCGCCGAGGAGCTCGACGCGCGCGTGCTGACCGCGCTCAAGGGCCTGATCGCCGCCGCCGCCGCGTTGCCGGACCATGCCGCGTACATGACCCGCGCGCTGCGCTTCCTGCCGCAGGAGATCGGGCGGCAGATCCTGCCCGACGGCTGCCATGTCGAGCGTAGCCCGGCCATGCAGCTCAGCGCGCTGCAGGACCTGACCGAGATCCGCACCCTGCTGCAGGCCGCCCAGATCGTCCCGCCGCCGGCCCTGACCGGGGCCATCGAGCGCTCGGCGGCGGCGCTGCGGGTGATGCGGCACGGCGACGGCGGTCTCGCCTTGTTCAACGGCAGCCGCGAGGAGACCGCCGGGCTGATCGACCTCGTGCTCAGCCAGGCCGGCCGCGGCGCCCGCGGGCCGTCCTCGTTGCCGGACGGCGGCTTCCAGCGGCTGCAGGCCGGCAGAACGGTGCTGATGGTCGATTGCGGCGCGCCTCCGCCGCCGGGGCTCGACCGCTTCGCCCACGCCGGCACGCTGTCGATGGAGATGTCGATCGGGCGCGAGCGGTTGATCGTCAATTGCGGCGGCACCGACGGCGCCGGGGCCGAATGGCACGACGCGCTACGCGCGACGGCGGCGCATTCCACCCTTGTGATCGCCGACCTCAGTTCGTCGGAGGTGCGGCCGCAGGGCCTCGGCCGGCGGCCGGAGAAGGTCGAGGTCCACCGGCAGGAGGCGAACGGCGCGCATTGGCTGGAGGCCAGCCAGGACGGCTGGCGCAAGCCGTTCGGCGCCATCCACCGCCGCCGCTTGTATGTGGCCGAGACCGGCGAGGACGTGCGCGGCGAGGATTCCGTCGAGGCCGAGACCGGCCAGCCCTTCTCGGTTCGGTTTCACCTTCATCCGGCGGTCTCGGCCAGCTTGCAGCAGGACGGCGACTCGGTGCTGCTGCGCCTGCCCTCCGGCAGCTTCTGGCGGTTGCGGGCGGACGGCGTGCGGATGGCGCTGGAGGAGAGCGTCTATTTCGGCGGCGACACGCCCCGCCGCACCGAGCAGGTCGTGCTCATCGCCGATCAGGATGGGCCGCAGCAGGTGAAGTGGGCCATCGGCAAAATCAACTAAAGCGCGAGCTCAACTCGGGTATTGCAAGCGGAGGTTCCGGTGTGCTTCAGTCACACGATCGTGAGCACGCCCGCCGATCCGTCCGCGTCGTTTCCCGTCCCGGAACTGAACATGTCCGGCGAAGCCACGCATGTTTCGGTGCGTGCGGTTCCGGGCGCGGTGTTCGTGCTGATGCGCCGCGACCGGCCGCACGATCACCGGCGCATGTTCGCCGAGCTGACCCTCTCGCAGGCGCGCGCAATGCAGAGCGACCTGGCCGCAGCGATCCGCGAAGCGACCACCGCCGGCGTTCCCTGAGGGGCCGAGCGGATCAGTCCGGCAGATCGAGCACCGCCGGGCCGGACATCGCGTCGGTCACGCCGAGCCCGCCTCCGAAGTCCACGAGCGTCGCGCGAAACGTATCGAGGGTCGCGGTCATGGGACCGCGCGCCGCTGCCAACGCCGCCTCGTCGGCCCACTCGCCAATCAGGCAATAGCTCCGCTCTCCGGTGCGGATGATCGTGCCGCGCTTCAGGCCGGGCCAGTTCGCCCGGCCGCCGCGATGCGCGTCGAGGAACTGCGCCTCGGCGCCCGGCTTGATCTGGAACTTCACGACATTGAACGCCGTCATGCCTCGCTCTCCTCGCACGCGGTTAAGGGTGGGTGGACGGCTCAGGCGTCCCAGGCCTGGATCGAAAGCTGGCGCGCGATCCGGCCGTGCAGCAGTTCTAGCATCGCCGAGCAAAAGACGCGCTTGCCGTCGGGATACGTGCAGGTCTGCGTGAAGGCGACGCGGTCGCCCTCGGCGATGCCGGTATCGACGCGATGCGTCATCGTCCGGCCGCACACGTCGTCGTAGTAGGCGGAGATCGCGTCCCTGCCCTTGATCTCCAGCGGATGGCTGGGCGGGTTGTTCTGGTCGATGATCCTCAGCACCGCGTCGTCGGTATAGAAGCCGGCGAGCGTCACCCCGTCGCGGCTTTCGATCGCCCGGCGCAGCGCCGGGATGGTGAGTGCGTGCATGTGCTGCTCCTGCCTGATTTCGGATTGCGCGACGGCTACTTCGCCGCGGTCGCTGGGGCGTGCTCTGCGGCGGCGCGCAGAACCGTGTCTGTTTCGTGCTTGAACGTCGCGAGATCGACCTGCATCCCGTTCAGCACCGTGCTCCAGTGCCGCGAGATCGCCGCCATCGCGACCGCCTCGCGGATCTCGGCGTCGGTGGCACCGTTCGCCTTGGCCGCCGCGGTGTGGAAGTAGATGCAGTAGGTGCAGGGGATCTGCGCCGCCACCGCGAGGCCGATCAGCTCCTTCTCCTTGCCCGACAGCGCGCTGTGCGGGTTGAGCTGCACGGTCTTGAACTCCGCCCAGGCGCCGGCGATGCCTTCCTCGGGGAACAGGGTGAAGAACGTCGGCACGCTGCCGAGCGTCGCCTGGATGTCGTGGTAGGTCGCGGCCGCGTCCTGCGCGCGTGCCGGCGACCATGAGCCGAGAACGGCGGCGATGGCGGCCGCGGCGACGGAACGAGACGTGATCGATGACATGAACGTTCTCCTGTTTCGGTTGCAACGTGCCGTGGGACGTTAGGGGCGCGCCTCCAGCACGAGGTTGAACGGCGTCGCGGTCGCGCGCCGGAACCGCGTGAAGCCGCCGGCGGTCACCACCTCGCGCAGCCGCGCCTCGCCGGCCTGCGCGCCCAGCGCAAGGCCCACGTCCTGCGATAGCGACGCCGGGGTGCAGATCATCGTCGAGGCCGCATAGTACACGCGGCCGACCGGGTTGAGATTGTCGGCCAGGCAGTCGTGCGCGAACGGCTCGACCAGCAGCCACGTGCCGTCCTCCGCCAGCGAGGCGTGCACATGCGCCGCGGCACCCACCGGATCGCCCATGTCGTGCAGGCAGTCGAAGCAGGCGACGAGGTCGTAGCCCCGCGCGGGGAACTCCTTGGCCGTCGCCACCTCGAAGGTGACGCGGTCGTCGACACCGGCCTCCGCCGCTGCATCGCGCGCCGCCTCGACCGACGGCAGATGGTAGTCGAACCCGAAGAAGCGCGAGCGCGGATAGGCCTGAGCCATCAGGATGGTCGAGGCGCCGTGCCCGCAGCCGACGTCGGCCACCGATGCGCCGGCCTCCAGCTTCGCCACCACGCCGTCGAGCGCCGGCAGCCAGTCGCTGACCAGGTTCTGCCGATAGCCGGAACGGAAGAACCGCTCGGTACCGCAGAACAGACAGCGCGAATGCTCGTGCCAGCCCAGGCCGCGGCCGGAGCGGAACGCGTCGGTGATCTTCGGCACCGCGCGGAACATCGCCTCGGCGATGTCGAAGAAGCCGGCGAGGAACGCCGGGCCTTGCTCGTTGGCGAACACCTCCGCCTGCTCGGGCTCGAGCCGGAACGTCTGCGTCGCCGCATCGTAGTCGACGTAGCCCGACGCCGCCTGTGCGGCGAGCCACTCTCGCACGTAGCGTTCCGCCGTCCCGGTGCGTTGCGCGAGTGCCGCCGACGTCAGCGGGCCGGCGGCGAGCGCCTTGAACAGGCCGAGCCGGTCGCCCACCAGGACGAGGGCTGCGTTCGCCGTCGCACCCATGTCGCCGACCATGCGGCCGAGAAACGCATTCATCCGGTCCGGGTCGACCGCCATCGCCGTGATCTGCGATGCCGACATGCGCTGGCTCCCACTGGTGCCTGCGCGGCATCATGACGACGCCGGTCCGTCGGCGCTTCGCCCGGACGGGCCATTCGCCTCATGGCTCTATCGGCGGAGGGCGCGACCAGGCACCGTCTCGGGCTGCTGGCGGGCGGCGAAGGCCGCCGCCGCCGCGCGGTTCGCCAGATCGAGCTTGCAGAGGATGTTGGCTACGTGGCGCTTGACCGTGTGCTCGCTGATGCCGCGCTCGGACGCGATCTCAGCGTTGGTAAGGCCGCGCGCCAGCAATGTCAGGACGTCGCGTTCACGCCCGGTCAGTGCCGCGAGCATCGCGTCGTCGCCGGCGGGCCGGCGCGCGCCGTCGCCTTCGAGGATCAGCAGCGCGGGTGCGTGCTCGGCGTCCGGCAGCCGCCTTCCGGCATCGGTGAAGCGCAGGCCGCATCCCGGCACGATGTCGCGCACCATTGCCGAGACCAGAACCTCGCCGGCGCGGGCGGCCGAGGCGATCCGCACCGACAGCCGGATCGCCGGGCCGCCGACATCGTCGCCGGCGATCTCCACCTCGCCGGTATGCACGCCCGCGTGCAGCAGGATGCCGGCCTGCGCCGCCGCTGCCCGCAGCGCGAGCGCGCAGCGCAGCGCGCGGACCGGGCCGTCGAAGATCGCGGTCGTTCCGTCCGGCCGCGGCCGCAGCTCATGGCCGCGATGCTGCCGCAGGTTGGCCGCGATCTGCTCGCGGAACTCGTGCAGCTGCTCGAGCCAGGAGTGCGGGCGGTCGCGTCCGGCGCGGCCCGCGTCCGCGAGGTCGGCGCAGAGCACCGTCGCGAGCACGGTGTTCGATTCGGGAACCGGACGCGCGCCGGTGAGAAACTCCTCGATCTCGTCGACGACCCGGTCGGTCTCGCCGACCCAGATCGGATGATCGACGCCGGGGACCTCCACGTGCTTCGCGCCGGCGATATTGCGCGCGAGATAGCGCCCCGCCTCCGGCCGCACACGCGCATCCTGGTCGCGGTGGATGACGAGCGTCGGAACGCGAACCGCCGAGAGGACGCCGCGGACGTCGATCTGGCTGTTCATCCGCGCCAGCGCGATCGCACCAGCCGGGCTAGTCCCGAGCCGCTCGAAGCGGGCCCACCACGCGCGGAAGCGTTCGTTGCCGACGAGGTTCGGACAGAAGCTCTTCAGCGTGCTGCCGTCGCCCCAGCTCGACTCGGCCACCGCGATGAAGGCCTCGACCTGCTCCTGGGAGAGCACGCAGGAATGGAAATGAGCATAGGCGCCGTAGAGGACGAGGGCGCGCGTGCGTTGCGGATAGGTGGCCGCGAACAGGATCGACATCGGGCCGCCCTCGGAGGCGCCCAGCAGCACCGCCTGGCGAGAGCCGGCGGCATCCATGACCGCGCGCACGTCGTCCATGCGCGTCTCGAGGTCGGGCATATTGGTGACCCGGTCGGACAGTCCGGAGCCGCGTTTGTCGAAGATGATCAGCCGGGAGAAGCTGGCGAGGCGGTTGAACAGGTGGGTGAGGCCGGGTTCCTCCCACTGCGTCTCCAGGTTCGAGATGAAGCCCTGGACGAAGACGACGTCGATCGGTCCATCGCCGACGACCTGGTAGGCGATGTGGACGTCTCCGCTCCGGGCGTAGCGCGTATCTGGGCGGATCACGGGTTCTGACCCAGTGGCCGCCGAAGTCTACCCGGATCGCCTACGCGGGGGAACGGAAATGGCTCGGGCGAGGCGCGTCGCGCGCCGCCCCGCAGTTTGCCGGGGCGCGCGACGTCCGGCTATCGCCACGGTCGTGAAGGTCGTCGAAGTCATCAACGTCGATTTCTCGCTACGCCACTTCGTGCTGCCGCTGATGCGCGCCGCGCGCGATGCCGGCCACGAGGTGATAGGCGCCTGCGCCGAGGGTCCGCTGCTCGCCCCGGCGCGCGTCGAGGGATTTCGCGTCGTCGCCTTGCCGCCGATGCGCAGCCTGTCGCCGGTCGCGGCGTGGCGCGCCTATCGCGCGCTCGTGCATCTGTTCCGCGCCGAACGCCCCGACCTGGTTCACGCGCACATGCCGATCAGCGGCTTCGTCGCCCGCATGGCGGCGTGGCGCGCCGGCGTGCCCCGCATCGCCTATACGTGCCACGGCTTCCTGTTCAATCAGCCGGGGCCATGGCCGCGCCGGTTCGCGTCGTTCGCCATGGAGTTCCTGGCCGGCCGGGTGACGACGACCTTCCTTACCGTCTCGGCGGAAGAAGCGCGGGACGCCAGCCGCCTGCACATCGCAGGCGCCCCGATCGCCGTCCTGAACGGGCGCGATCCCGCGCGTTTCCACCCCGACGCGACCGCCCGCGAGCACATCCGCGCCGCGCTCGGCGTGGCGTCCGACCGAGTCGTCGTGATCGCCGTCTCCCGTCTGGTGCGGCACAAGGGCCTGATCGAACTCGCCCACGCGCTGCGCGACATCGACGCCGAGCTGTGGGTGGTCGGCGATCGCCTGCCGAGCGACCGCGGCCCCGACATCGCCGCCGCCCTGCGCGCGGCGGGCCTCGGCGAGCGCCTCCGCCTGCTCGGCTACCGCGAGGACGTCCCCGCCTTGCTCGCCGCCGCCGAGATCTTCGCCCTGCCGAGCCACTTCGAGGGCCTGCCGATGTCGGTGATCGAGGCGATGCTGACCGCACTCCCGGTCGTCGCCACCGACATCCGCGGCCCGCGCGAACAGATCGTCGACAACGAGACCGGCCTGCTGGTGCCGCCCGCGACGGTTCCCCCGCTCGCGATCGCCCTGTCGCGCCTTGCCACCGACCCCGCGTTGCGCACGCGCATGGGCGAAGCCGGCCGCAGGCGTGCGCTCGACCTGTATGACGAATCGGCCGTGCTGGCGCGCACGCTTGACGCCCTCGGCCTGTCGGCGCATCCGCCGCCGCCATGAGTGACATCGTTCCGATCCGCCGCGCGCTGGTGTCCGTTTCCGACAAGGACGGGCTGGTCCCGTTCGTCGAGGCACTGGTGCGCGCGGGTGCGGAGGTCGTCTCCACCGGCGGCACCGCCGCGGCGCTGCGCGCGGCCGGACTGCCGGTGGTCGACGTCGCCACGCTCAGCGGCTTCCCGGAAATCCTCGACGGGCGGGTGAAGACGCTGGTGCCGCAGGTGCACGGCGGCATCCTCGGCCGGCGCGACGATCCGGCGCATCAGGCGCAGCTGACGGCGCACGGCATCGCGCCGATCGACCTCGTGTGCGTCAACCTCTATCCGTTCGAGCGCACGGTCGCCGCGGGCGCATCGCAAGCCGACTGCATCGAGAACATCGACATCGGCGGCCCTGCGTTGATCCGCGCGGCGGCGAAGAACCACGACTTCGTCGTGGTTGCCACGGAACCCTCGCACTATGCGGCCATCGCCGAGGAGATTGCCGCGTACGGCGGCACCACGCTCGAGCTGCGCCGCCGCTTGGCCGGCGAGGCATATGCGAGGACCGCCGCCTACGACGCCGCCATCGCTGCGTGGTTCGCCGGCGACGCGCTGCCCGACCGCGTCGCCATCGCCGGCCGCCTGCGCCAGCGCCTCCGCTACGGCGAAAACCCGCACCAGTCGGCCGCCTTCTACGTCACCGGCGACCGCGCGGGCGTCGCCACGGCCACGCAGGTGCAGGGCAAGGAGCTGTCCTACAACAACATCAACGACGCCGACGCCGCGTTCGAATGCGTCGCCGAGTTCGACGCCCCCACCGTGGTGATCGTCAAGCACGCCAACCCCTGCGGGGCCGCGAGTGCAGACGACCTGCCGACGGCGTGGGAGCGGGCGTTGTGCTGCGACCCGGTCTCGGCCTTCGGCGGCATCGTCGCGCTGAACCGCACACTCGACGCGCCGACGGCCGAGCGCATTGCCGCGATCTTCACCGAGGCGATCATCGTCCCCGATGCGGACGACGCCGCGAAGGCGGTGCTCGCCCGCAAGAAGAACCTGCGCCTGCTGCTGACCGGCGGCGTGCCGGACTCGGCCGCACCCGGCCTGTCGTTCCGCAGTGTGGCCGGCGGCTTCCTCGCGCAGACGCGCGACGCCGGCCGGACCGACGCATCGTCGCTGAATGTGGTGACCAAACGCGCGCCGACCGCGGCGGAGCTGGCCGATCTGATCTTCGCCTTCCGCCTGTGCAAGCACGTCAAGTCGAACGCCATCGTCTATGCCAAGGACGCGGCGTCCGTCGGCATCGGCGCCGGGCAGATGAGCCGGGTGGACAGCGCCCGGATCGCCGCATGGAAGGCGGCGGAGGCGGCGAAGGTCGCCGGCCTGGACGCCCCGCTGACGCGCGGCAGCGTTGTGGCCTCCGACGCGTTCTTCCCCTTCGCCGATGGGCTGGAGGCCGCGATCGCGGCCGGTGCGACCGCGGTCATCCAGCCGGGCGGTTCGATGCGCGACGCCGAGGTGATTGCCGCCGCCGATGCCGCGGGCGTGGCGATGGTGCTCACCGGCATGCGCCACTTCCGGCACTGAGCCTCGCGGCGTACGCAACCGTTACGCAAAAGGACTAACGTGCGATCCCGAGCGCCGCATACACCCGCTGGCTCGCGGGCCACGCGTCCATGACGTCTCCGCGGTACTTATAGGCCGCAGCGAGGCCGCCCCCGACGACGGCGAGGCTCAGGACCCAGGCAGCCAGTACCGGCGCCATTCGCCGCCGCCGTCCCCGCACCTCGCTCATCAGGTCCGCCATCGCGGTGTCGTCCGGCGGAGCTACCTCGGCTTCGCCTGCCAGCTCGCCGCGGGAGATCGGCACCAGCTCGGTCGTCGCAGCGATGGCCATCGGTTCGGGCAACGGCGGAGCCGGCGGCGCCACCGGCTCGGGCGACGGTGGCGGTGCGGGCGATTCGGCTGCCGCCGGGTGCTCGGCCTCAACCGCAACGGTTGGGGGGACGACAGCAGGGGACGCGACGGGTGCGGGGACGGCAATTGGGATGGCCATTGGGGCGACAGTCGGGGCGGGGTGGGCGGCTCCGGCCGCTGTCGCCGCGGAAGGCGGCGGGGTGGCGGGCGTTTGCGAACCACCGACATACCAGACGGTCCGGCACCGCGCGCAGCGGACGCTCTTGCCGGCGCCGATCATCGCTGGCGGCACTTCGTATTCGGCGCTGCAATTCGGACAGGCGATCCGCATCGGGTCTCCTCGGCCAGAACCCCGGCGGCCGAACAACGACCGGTATCTAGGTCGCACTCAAGCCGGCGCGCAATGTCGTGCTCGCCGGCCGCGGCGCAGAACCCGGTTCCCCGCCCGGCTTCCGGCATGGGAATATGGACGAGGTCGGCGCCGCCCGAGTCGCGTCGTGCCGCGCCCCGAAGAACGAGCGAGCCGCAACGGCAGGCCTGATGTGATCGAGTTCGAGAACGTGGCACTTCGTTATGGCCCGGCCGGCGCGTCCGCCGGCAGCCGCGAGGTGCTGCGCGACCTCACGCTGATCGTGCCGCAGGGCTCGTTCCGCTGGCTGCTCGGCCCGTCGGGCGCCGGCAAGACGACGCTGATGCGCCTGCTCGGCCTGTCGTTGCGTCCGACACAGGGGCGGCTGCGCGTGCTGGGCAGCGACGTTTCATCCGCCAGCCGCGGCACGCTCGCCGCGCTGCGCCGGCGCATCGGCGTCGTGTACCAGGACTTCCGCCTGCTCGGGCATCTGTCGGTCTACGACAACGTCGCCCTGCCGCTGCGCATCGCCGGCCGCCCCGAAGGCCAGATCCGGGCGGACGTGCTGGAGATGTTGCGCTGGGTCGGCCTCTCGGGCCGCAGCGACGCGCGCCCCAACGCGCTGTCCGGCGGCGAGCAGCAGCGCACAGCGATCGCGCGCGCCGTGATCGCCCGTCCCACCCTGCTGATCGCCGACGAGCCGACCGGCAACCTCGACGAGACGCAGGCCGAACGGCTGATGGCGCTGTTCAAGGAGATGAACCGGCTGGGGACGACCGTCATCGTCGCCACCCACAACGACGCGATGGTTGCGCGGCATCCCGCGCCGGCCCTGCGGCTGGTCGACGGCCGTATCCACGAGCGGCGGTCCGCGTCGTGAGCCGGCTGGTCGAACGCCAGCGCCAGCGCCACGCCCGCCGCCTGCGTCCGGCGGGGTTCGACGAGTTCGGCCTGCGCACCGCGATGGCCGACCGCATCCTGCCGTTCCTGGTGGCGGCGATGTCGTTCCTCGCACTGCTCGCGCTGTCCGGCGCGGTGGGCGCCGCCAACCTCGCGCGGGAATGGCGGCATGGCGCGGGCTCGGCGCTGACTGTGCAGGTGCCGCACGCGCAGGCGGCCGACGCGCAGGCGGCGCGGGCATCGGCGGTGCTCGCCGCCTTGCGCGACACGCCCGCGATCGCCGAGGCGAACCTGCTGAGCGACGACCAGCTGGGCGACCTGCTGGCCCCGTGGCTCGGCACCGGTGTGGAGCGCCTGTCGCTGCCGCTGCCCTCGGTGATCGAGGCGCGGCTGCGCGACGGCCGGGACCTGCCGCCGGATCTGGCCGGCAGGCTCGACTCGATCGCCCCCGGCACGCTGGTCGAGAACCACGGGCCGTGGCTGGCCCGGCTGACGGCTCTCGCGCGCAGCCTGCAGGCGCTCGCGGCCCTGGCGTTGCTCGTCGTCGCTGCGGTTGCGGTCGCGGTCGTCGCGGTGGCGACGCGGGCGGGACTGGTGGCGCGGCGCGCGGCGGTCGAGATCATCCACGGCCTCGGCGCCACCGACGGCTACATCGCCGGCCGCTTCGCGACGCGTGCCATGCGCCTGGCCGGCTGGGGCGGGGTCTTCGGCGCGCTGGCCGGCGTGCCGCTGCTGTTCGAGCTCGCGCATCTGGCCGCCCCGTTCGCCCGCGGCGGCGAAGGCACCTCGGCGCCCTCGGCACTGATCGGGACCCTGCCGGCGTTGCCGGTGCTCGCAGGCGCAATCGGCTGGGCGACGGCGCAGGTCACCGTCCGGCGCTGGCTGAGGCGTCTGCGATGAGGGTCGTGCGCGCCGTCGCGGGCGGATTGACGATCGCCGCCGCCGCGTGGGCTCTGGGCCTTGCGTGGTTCATCTACACTGCCAACCGTCACGCCGAGCCGCCCGCCCGCGCCGACGGCATCGTCGCCCTGACGGGGGGCGCCGACCGGGTCGAGACGGCGCTGCACCTGCTGGAGCAGGGGCGTGCGGAGCGGGTGCTGCTGTCGGGCATCGGCGGCGGTGCGGACCTCGCCGAGATCGCCCGTCTGGCCGGCATCGCTCCGGGCGCACTCGCGGGCCGCGTGACCCTGGGGCGGGCGGCGCGCGACACCCATGGCAACGCCGAGGAGACGGCGGCCTGGGTGCGGGCCAACGACATCCATTCGCTGATCGTCGTCACCGCCGGCTACCACATGCCGCGCGCGCTGACCGAGCTGGGACGAGCGCTGCCCGGCGTGCGGCTGTATCCGTTCACGGTGGTGCCGCCGGCGATGCAGGGGCCGGGGGGCCTGCGGGATGCCGGCACGCTCCGCCTGCTGGCAGAGGAATACACCAAGTGGCTCGCCGCCACGCTCGGCCTGTCGGACCGGCCGGCCGGATGATTTGGCTGCGTTCGGCGGTGTTCAACGCGTTCTTCTACGCCGCGACGATCCTGCTGCTGATCCCGGGGATCGCCGTGCGGCTGTTCGCGCCGTCCCGTGCGCTATGGGTGGCAACGCTGTGGGGCCGCACGACGCTGTGGGGGGCGCGGGTCATCTGCGGCATTCGTTGGGTGGTCGAGGGGAGGGAGAACCTGCCCGCGGGCGCCGCGCTGATCGCCTCGCGCCACGAATCCGCCTTTGACACCTTCGTCTGGCTGCTGCTTGTGCCGAGCTGCGCCTATGTCGTGAAGGCCGAGCTGGTGCGCATCCCGTTGCTCGGTCCGCTGATGCCGCTGGCCGGGATGATCCCGGTCGAGCGCGCCGCCGGCCCCGCGGCCCTGCGCCGCCTGGCCGCCGATGTCGCGGCGGCGCTGGACGCCGGGCGGCAGGTGGTGATCTTCCCGGAGGGCACGCGGGTGCCGCACGAGACGCCGGTGGCGCTGCAGCCGGGGATTGCGCTGCTCGCGTCGCGGACGGGCGCGGCGGTGGTGCCGGTCGCGACCGATTCAGGCCGCCTCTGGGCGCGGCGGGCGTTTCGCAAATACCCGGGCACCGTCCGGATCAGGATCGGCAAGCCCATCCCGGCCAGCCTCCCGAGACCGGAGTTCATGGCACAGCTTGTGGCGAATTTGCAGATCCCACCTGTGGACGAAACTGTGTGTTCGGACCTTCCGCACTTTTAAGGTTACAGCAGCTTGATGTCATAATCGCCTGATTTAGAGCGGGAAAATGATGTGATAGTGCGTGCGGCGCGGCGTTTGTGCAGGATGGGGATGACATGCGTCTGGCATGCGCGAGACGGCTTCGGGCCGGGCGGCGGAGGGCGTATAAGCCGCCGCCCTGCTGGCGTCTCCGGAGCCCATGAAGCGCGTCTCGACCGCCCTGCTGCTGATCTTCGCCGTCGCGCTCGTGGGGGAGTTCGCCTACTGGCGCGTCGCCGTCGACAGGTTGCAGACTGGCTTCGACGACTGGGCGGCGGCGCGGACCCGCGCGGGCTGGACGATCCGCGCCGGCAAGCCGGTCGCGGGCGGGTGGCCGCTCTCGGCGACCCTGACGATGCCGGACGTTACGCTCTCGGCGACCGGCGCGACGCTGCCGGTCGGCGTGTCGTGGCACGCCGACAAGGCCAGCCTGAGCGTCGACCTGTTCTCGCCGACCCACCTGCGCATCGAGCCCGACGGGGCGCAGTCGCTCCGGTTCGGCGACGGGCCGGCGATCCCGTACGAGGCGGACCGGCTGACCGTGTCGGTGCCGCTCAACGAGCCGGGACCGACGTCGGAGGTCGAGGTGCGAGGGTCCGGTATCGAGGGCAAGAAGGGCGCGGACGCGGATGCGACCGGGTTCGGCGTGGAGCTGCTCTCGGCCCATCTCCGGGCGACCGCCGATGCAAACGCGAAGGAGCCCGCCTTCGCCGCCGTCATCGCCGCCGAGTCCGTCAGCGTCCGGCCCGACGCCGTCGCCCCGCTCGGCGCCGCGTTCGGCGACCGCATGCCGTCGGTGGTCATCGAGGCGTTGCTGACCGGTCCGGTGCCGCCGCCCGGCGATCCGGCGCAGCGCGCGCGTCAGTGGCGCGACGCCGGCGGGCGGCTCGACATCACCCGCATCGTGCTCGGGTGGGGCACGCTCGCGCTGCACGGGCGGGGGTCGATGACGCTCGACGCTGGGTTGCAGCCGTCCGGGAGCGGCGACGCGCAAGTGGTGGACTACAGCGCGGCGATCGACTCGCTGACGCGCGCACATGTGATCGGCGCGGGCGCCGCCTTGAGCGCGCGCGCGGTGCTGTCCGTCGTCTCGCAGGCCAGCGACAATTCCGACATCCGCTCGGCCGATGTGCCCGTGACGCTGAAGGATGGAATCCTGATGCTCGATCGCTTTCCGCTGGTTAGAGTGCCCGCGCTGAACCTGCCTTAGATGCAATCCGGGCATGGTCTGCCCGGACGCGTTGCTGCGCCCATATCGCCGTTGTCGCGACGAAGGAGGCGGTCATGCAGATCGGCGACCCGGCGGTTTTCCTCGCCCGCTTGCAGTTCGCTTTCACCGTGGGCTTCCACATCGTGCTGCCCGCGTTTTCGATCGGGCTGGCCAGCTACCTGATGGTGCTGGAGGCGCTGTGGCTGCGCACCAAGCGGCAGGTCTATCTCGACGTCTTCCAGTACTGGCTGAAGGTGTTCGCCATCAGCTTCGCCATGGGCGTCGTCTCCGGGCTGGTGATGTCGTACGAGTTCGGCACCAACTGGGGCCAGTTCGCCGACAAGGCGGGTCCGGTGGTCGGCCCGCTCATGGGCTACGAGGTGCTGACGGCGTTCTTCCTCGAAGCCGGGTTCCTCGGCGTGATGCTGTTCGGCCTCAACCGCGTCGGCCCGCGGCTGCACTTTCTGGCGACCTGCCTGGTCGCGGTGGGAACGCTGATCTCCGCGTTCTGGATCCTGTCGGTGAATTCCTGGATGCAGACGCCTTCCGGCTACACGGTCGCGCCGAACGGCGAGTTCCTGCCGGACAGCTGGTTCCACGTCATCTTCAACCCGTCCTTCCCGTACCGCTTCGCGCACATGGTGCTGGCGTCGTACCTGAGCGTCGCGTTCGTGGTCGGCGCCGTGGGGGCGTGGCACTTGCTGCAGGACCGGCAGAACCAGGCAGCCCGGCTCATGTTCTCGATGGCGATGTGGATGGCGACGATCGTCGCACCGGTGCAGCTCGTGGCGGGCGATCAGCACGGGCTGAACACGCTGGAGCACCAGCCCGCCAAGATCGCGGCACTGGAGGGCGACTGGCACAGCGAGCCGGGCCAGCCGCTGATCCTGTTCGGCTGGCCGAACATGCAGCAGGAGCGCACCGACTACGAGATCTCGATCCCGCATCTGGGCGCGCTCATTCTGACGCACACCTGGAACGGGTCGATCAAAGGCCTGGCCGAGTTCCCGCCGGAGGAGCGGCCATACTCGCCGCTCGTCTTCTTCGCCTTCCGCATCATGGTCGGCATCGGCTTCCTGATGGCCGCCCTCGGTCTGACCAGCCTGTACTACCGGGTCCGCGGCCGCCTGTACGACACGCGCTGGCTGCAGCGGGTGATGACGTTCATGCTGCCGGCCGGATTCATCGCGCTGCTGTGCGGGTGGGTCGTCACCGAGGTCGGCCGGCAGCCCTACACCGTCTATGGCCTGCTGCGCACCGACGACAGCCACTCGCCGATCGGGCTGCCCGGCATCGCGACGTCGCTGGCCGCCTTCGCGATCGTGTACCTGATCGTGTTCGGCTCCGGCTTCACGTTCATGGCGCGCCTGATCATGCGGCCGCCGAGCGTGGGCGAGTCGGGGCCGCCCAAGGGCGTGCCCGTCCGCACGGCCGGCATCACGCCGCTGCCGTCGCTGGACGACGGCGTCGCCGACCCGACGCATCCGCAGCCGGCGGAGTAGTGCGATGGAAGTGTCCGACACGATCGCTTTCATCTGGGCCGTGCTGATCGCGGTCGCGGTGCTCGCCTATGTGCTGCTGGACGGCTTCGACCTCGGCATCGGCATCCTGTTCGCCGTCGAGACGGAGGCGGAGGACCGCGACGTGATGGTCAACTCCATCGCGCCCGTGTGGGACGGCAACGAGACGTGGCTGGTGCTGGGCGGCGGCGGGCTGTTCGCGGTCTTCCCGCTCGCCTACGCGACGATCATGCCGGCGATGTATCCGACGATCATCGGCATGCTGCTCGCGCTGGTGTTCCGTGGCGTCGGGTTCGAGTTCCGCTTCCGCGCACGGTCCAGGCGCGGGCGGTACTGGTGGGACATGGCGTTCTTCGGCGGCTCGCTGGTCGCGGCCCTCTGCCAGGGGCTGACGCTCGGCGGCTTGCTGCAGGGGATCAAGGTCTACGGCCGGCACTACACGGGCGGCTGGTGGGACTGGCTGACGCCATTCAGCGTGCTGTGCGCGGTCGCCGTGGTGTGCGCCTATGCGCTCCAGGGTGCAGCGTGGCTGGTGTGGCGCACCGAGGGCGTGCTGCAGGCACGTGTGCGTCGGCATGCGCGCGTGCTACTGTTCGCGATGCTCGCCGGGATCGTCGCCGTCAGCGCGTGGACGCCGTTCCTGAACGAGGGCTTCATGATCCGCTGGTTCAGCTTCCCGAACATCGTGCTGGTCAGCCCGGTGCCGGCGCTGGTGCTGATCATCGCGCTGATGTTCTGGCGCGATCTGCACGGGAGCCGCGACTACGCGCCGTTCCTGTGGGTGCAGGCGCTGTTCGTGCTCTGCTACGCGGGCCTGGGAATCAGCATCTATCCGTACATGGTGCCGCCGTCGCTGACGATCTGGGACGTCGCCTCGCCGCGCGACAGCCAGCTGTTCCTGCTGGTGGGCGCGGCGGTGCTGATTCCGATGATCCTTTGCTACACCGCGTTCGCCTACTGGACGTTCCGCGGCAAGGTACGTGCCGGGGACCACTACCATTGAGCCGTCGGCTGCTGTGGTTCTTCGGGCTGTACTTGGCCGGGGTGGCGGTGACCGGCGGGGTGGCGTTCGCGCTGCGGGCAGTGCTGTTCGCGCACTGACCCGGCGAGGGCGGCTTGGTCGGACGAGGTTGTCAAAGAGCGTGGCGGCGAGCGACGTCGTGACGGAGTTTACTCCGGGCGGACCTCCTCAATCACCTCGTAGTGCTGGACAGTAGTGTCGAAGTCGAGCAGGGCGCCCACCGCGCCGGGTTCGACCACCGCGTTGCCGATGTCGCTGCCGGCGAAGCGGGCAATGGCATCAATCGAGTCCCAGCGCGTCAGAACCAGAAACTCGATCGTGTCGCCGCTCTCGCGCTGGCTGAGAATCGCTCCGCGGAATCCAGGCAGACGACGGAGTTCGGGCAGCACCGAGGTGCGGAAGTGCGCGGGGTACGCGTCGGCGCGCAGCCTGGATGCGCGTCCACGCCATCCGCGCAGGATCATGTCACTCCGCCCTCGGGTGCGACGCGCGCCAGACCGCCATCAGGCGGTCGGAATCGACCGACGTGTAGCGCTGCGTGGTCGACAGGCTCGCGTGGCCGAGCAGTTCCTGGATCGCGCGCAGGTCGGCGCCGCCCGCGAGCAGGTGCGTTGCGAACGAGTGGCGGAGCGCGTGCGGTGTCGCGTGCTCGGGCAGGCCGTTGAGGCGGCGGAAATGCCGCAGCGCACGTTGCGCGACCGCCGGATCCAGCCGCCCGCCGCGCACGCCGACGAACAGCGGCGCATCGGGCGTCGCGAACGGATACAAACGCAACCACGCGTCGATCGCGGACGCGACTACCGGCAGGACCGGCACCTCGCGCGTCTTGCCGCCCTTGCCGCGCACGCGCAGCGGCGCACCCGTGCGAGGCGCGTCGCGTACGTCGAGCGATAGCGCCTCGGCGATGCGCAGGCCGCAGCCGTATAGCAATGTCAGAAGCGCGGTGTCGCGCGCCTGCACCATCGCGCGGTCGGACACCTCGCCGATGTCGCAGGCGGCGGACCGTGCATCCGCGGGCGTGAGCGCCTTCGGGACTGGCGGGCGGCGTTTCGGGGTGGCGATCAGCGTCAGCGCGACGCCGGGAACGTCGTGGTGGCGGGCGAGCCAGCGGAAGAAGCTGCGGACCGCGGAAAGCCGACGTGCCCGCGTCGCGTTGCCACGGCCTTCGGCGGCCTCGTGCGAGAGCCAGGCGCGGATGTCGGCTGGGCGCAAGGCGCCCAGCGCGGCGAGGTCCGGTTCGGCAGCGCAATGGCCGGTGAGGAAGCCGAGGAAGCCGGTAAGGTCGTGGCCATAGGCCTCGATTGTCGTCGGCGGGCTGCGGCGTTGTTCGGCCAGCCACGCGAGAAAACCCTCGCGGGCCTGCTCGGCCGTCATCCCAGGCGCTCCAGGGCGACAGCGGCGGCGCGGCCGAGGAAGCTCAGCGCGCCCGCGCCCTGGCTGCGGTCCAGCGAGGCGCCGCCGCGCGAGGCCAGCGCTAGCAGCGCCGCACCCGAGTCCGCCGGCACGCGGACCAGCGCGTCGCGCTGCGCCAGGGCGGCGGCCTCGCCGTACAGCATGGCCATGTCGGTGGGCGCATCGCGGAACAGCACATCGCGGGATCCCATCAGCGCGGAGACCGCGCCGCGCGGCAGGCGGTGGGCGCCGTGCAGCGGGAACTCGGTGCACAGCGCCACCGCGTCGAGCGCGAGCAGGCTTGGCATCTCCGCGGTGATGCAGTCGATCGGGTCGGACGACGCGATCAGCCGCAGCACCGCCTCCTGCACCCGTGCGGCCATGCCCGCCGCGGCGCGTCCGGCCGCCAGCACGCCGTCGGCGCGCTCGGCCAGCACGGCCGACTGGGCGCGCTCGGCCTGGATCATCGCCGCCATGTGGTCGGCGAGCGTCTCCCCATGCACCCGCACCGGCGGGATCAGCGCGCGGTAGAGGTCCGGGCGCTCGGCGAGAAAGTGCGGATGCGCGCGCAGGAACGCGGCGACGGCCTCGGCCTCGTCGTCGAGCTTGCGGGTGGTGGCACTCATGCGTGCTTGCACCCGCCGGGCGGCGCGATCATCACGGCGGCACTCATGGGGAAGGAGCATACAGATTCGGGCGGCGATGCGACACCGCTTCGCGTCCCGGTGATGCTTTGTTACCCCTTTGCAGGACCGCTGGATTACGCGGTGACGCCCGGTCTTGCGCTGAAACCGGGGGACGTCGTGCTGGTGCCGCTCAATCGCCGGCAGGAGGTCGGCGTGGTGTGGGACGGTCCGCCCGATGCAACAGTCGCGGCGTCTCGTTTGAAACCGGTTGCCGGCATGCTCGACACGCCGCCGTTGCCCGAGGCGAGCCGGCGGTTCGTCGACTGGGTGGCCGGCTATACGCTCGCGCCGCCCGGCGAGGTGCTGGCGATGGCGCTGCGCGTGCCAGCCGCCGAGCGGACTCTGCATGGCTGGGTCGCGGCCGAGACGCGGCCCGACGTCCGGCTGACCGAGGCGAGGCGCCATGTGCTCGAAGCCGCCGCCGGCGAGCCGCACACCACGCGTGAGCTGGCGCAGACGGCCGGGGTGGGCGAAGGCGTGGTGCGGGGGATGGCGAAGGCCGGGCTGTTGCATCCGGCGCCGATGGTGGCGGGCGCGCCGTTCGCGCGGCCCGATCCGGAGCATCCCGGCCAGACGCTGAGCCCGCAGCAGCAGGAGGCGGCCGGCGCGCTGCGGGCGGCGGTGTCCGCGCGGGCGTTCCAAGCGATCCTGCTGGATGGCGTGACCGGGTCGGGCAAGACCGAGGTCTATCTGGAGGCGGTCGCGGCCTGTCTGCGCGAAGGACGACAGGCGCTGGTGCTGCTACCGGAGATCGCGCTGTCGTCGCAGTGGCTGGCGCGGTTTTCGCGACGGTTCGGCGTCGAGCCGGCGGTGTGGCACTCCGACCTGACCTCGAGGGTGCGCCGGATCACCTGGCGGGCGGTGGCGGAGGGGAAGGCGAGCGTCGTGGTGGGGGCGCGGTCGGCGCTGTTCCTGCCGTTCCCCGACCTCGGCCTGGTGGTCGTCGACGAGGAGCACGAGACCGCGTTCAAGCAGGAAGACGGGGTGGTCTATCACGCGCGCGACATGGCGGTGGTGCGCGCCCGGCTGTCCGAGGCGCCCGCCGTGCTGGTCTCCGCCACGCCCAGCCTGGAGACCCTCGCCAATGTCGAGGCCGGCCGCTACGGCCGGATCACGCTGGCCTCGCGGCATGCCGGGGCGGCGATGCCGGAGGTCGCGCTGATCGACCTGCGGGCAACGCCGCCCGCCCGCGGCCGTTTCCTGTCGCCGCCGCTGATCGAGGCGGTGGCGCAGACGCTGGCCCGCGGCGAGCAGGCGATGCTGTTCCTCAATCGCCGGGGCTACGCGCCGCTGACACTGTGCCGGGTGTGCGGGCATCGGATGGCATGCCCGAACTGCACGGCGTGGCTGGTCGAGCACCGGGTCCGCCGCGCGCTCACCTGCCACCACTGCGGCCACACGGTGCCCGCACCGGAGGCATGCCCGTCCTGCGGGGCCGTCCACAGCCTCACGCCGGTCGGGCCGGGGGTGGAGCGGATCACCG
>Ga0074045_10000705_pt1 | contig 32754 bp, 38 predicted proteins | sample BogForMeECP23OM2_FD_94442 | JGI IMG/M metagenome (GOLD analysis project Ga0074045, IMG submission 94442) | Bog forest soil microbial communities from Calvert Island, British Columbia, Canada - Bog Forest MetaG ECP23OM2 | ecosystem: Environmental > Terrestrial > Soil > Wetlands ...
ATAATCGCAGACGAGGCGACCAGCGGGGCGGCGGAGAGCGCCCTCCTGGCCAGGGATCTGATCAATACGGACGAGCCGCTGCTCATCGATTTCGCCGACCAATACCTGGACCTGCCCGGCTTCATGGACTTCATCCAGGAAACCAGGGCGGACGGTGTGATACCCACATTCGAATCATTTTATCCAGACCGGGGCTATATGGCATATAAGGATGGGAAAGTTTCATCAGTCTCAGAGAAGGATCCCATACCCATCTCCATGCACACCGCATCATGCATCTCCTTTTTCAGGAAAGGGAACGACTTCGTCCAGGCGGCGGATAACGCGATAGCGAAAAAGCGCATCGCGGTCGACGGCTCCTACGCAGTTTACCTCGCCTACAACGAGATGATCGAAGTCGATAAAAAAATCCTCCCGTTCGGCTGCGATTTCATAACGTCTTTCGAAACCCCGGAGGCGTTGGCGGCGTTCGAGCAGCAGGTGCGCCCCCTGAAAGGCGGGAAGGAGGTTTTCAGGAGCCGGGTCAGCGAGTGCCCGATCTTCCAGTTCAGGGGGAAAAGGCCCCGCCCGGAGAACTCGATCACATCGATAAGGACCGCTCTCAACTGGGGGTTCTCCATCTCGGTCGATGTCCGCATGTCCAAAGACGGCGTCCCGATCCTCAGCCATGACGACGAATTGATTAGGACGACCGGGAACGATGCGAAGGTATCGGAATCCACGGCGCATGCGCTTTCTAAAATAGATTTCAACAAGACGGACGAGGGTTTGGCCACGCTCGATGACGCCCTAGATCTGCTTTCTAAACGAGCATACGGTGTGATGGCGATACATGCCGAAGGCAGCGCTTCGATCCAACCTATTTTCTCGAAAATATTGTCCACGAAGCTGGAGAACCGGACTTTCGTGTTGGCTGATGACCTCGAGCAGCTATCCTTGGCGAAAAAGGAATACCCCGCCGTGAATATCGGAGCGCAGATCGAAGCAGAAAGCTTCGATGGCATGAATCTGCCGTCTGACATAGATGTCTACTGGGTCAGCGAGCGGAAAAAAGGCGGGATCACAAGCACCATCCGCGCTGCCGCGAGGAAGGTAGGAGCATTGAGCATCGCCGTGAGCCCGGAGCTTGTGAACCCGAAAGCGTCCAAAAAGGATGCGTCCTCCCGTTCCAAGGATTTCTTCGGCATAGGTTTCGACGCGGTCTGCACATCGTATTTCTGACTTTTCGCATGCCATATGATTCGTTTACGAAACCCGCAGATGATGCGCTCCTTCCTTGGCGCATCTATGAAAGGCGCTAAAATTAAACAATAGTTGTGGTTTAACCATGCTAAAGTTAAACTCAAGTTCAATTTTAGTAGGATATTTAAATACAACCAGCCAAATCGGATTCCATGTATGTCGAAAGGGATTTGAAGATAGCAGATCTCACTACGATTGTAGCGCTCGTGGGGCCGAGGCAGGCGGGCAAGACCACGCTGCTCAAGGAGAGCTCGAAAGGCAAGGATGTGGCATATCTCATGTTCGATGATCCGGATGTCTTAGGCCTCTTCGACAGTGACATAAAGAAGTTCGAGAACGAATATCTGGAAGGCCACGGTGCAGCGGTTCTGGACGAGGTCCAATACGGCAAGGATGCCGGGCCGAAGCTCAAATACCTGGCTGACAAGGGAAGGAAGCTCTATCTCACCTCATCATCCGAGACGCTTCTCGGGAAAGATGTACTGTCCTATCTGGTCGGCCGGGTCACTCTTTTCCGGCTATACCCCTTTTCGCTTCCTGAGTTCCAAAGGGCAAACGGCCAGAAGGAGACGACACCGCTGATCATGCGGCGGCTGGTCTTCGAGCATGTCATGTATGGCGGTTATCCTAACGTAGTGCTGACAAGCGGGTCGGATTCGAAAAAGCTCCTCCTCAAGAACCTATACGAGACCATGGTGCTCAAAGACGTGGCAAGGGTTTTTTCGATCGACGACCTGGCCTCGCTGGAGAGGATGGCACGCTACCTTTCGCACTACATAGGGAACCAGATGGTGTATGAGAGCATGGCCTCGGATCTGGGGCTGTCGTTCCAAAGCGTGAAGAAATACCTAGATGCTCTAGAGAAGTGCTATCTTGTCCGAAGGGTGGAGCCGTTCTATACTAATAAGCTGAAAGAGGTCACAAAGCAGCCGAAATTATATTTCATCGACACCGGGCTCAGGAATGTGATAGCGAATCATCAGGCGGATGTCGATGGCAGGTTGTTCGAGAATTATGTCTTCTGCGAGCTTCTCAAGGCTGGTTTCGTGCCGAAGCATTGGCAGTCGAAAAGCGGAGCTGAAGTGGATTTCATCATCGAAAAGGAAGGCCAGATAATCCCCATCGAAGTGAAATTGAAATCAGTCAAAGCAGAACGGAGCTTGCGTTCTTTCATATCCGCCTACTCGCCCAAGAATGCATTCGTCATATCATACGAAGCTGAGCCCTTTACGCAGGAACTGGACGGATGCAAGGTGTTTTTCACAGATATCGCCGGATTGCTTCAATCCCTTTGATTTATATCGTTTATCCGTCAATCCATCATCATGCGTCTAGTAATCGCCACGCCTTTCCTCGAGACCAAGGGCGGCATGGAGCGCGTCGTCCTGAAGATCGCCCAGCAGTTCAAGGCGAAGATACACTGCTATTCATACGACCCCGACCATACGTTCCCGGAATTCCGCGCGCTGGACATCGAAACGGCCAAACCAGGGAACATCTCCAAACTCCCGCTCGGCAAACGGCTCACGACCGCGATAGAAGCAGGGAACCATTTCTACAACGTGAAGCTGAAGGATTATGATCTGATAAACGCGCACCAGACTCCGTCAGAGTGGATCAGGAACAAGAACTCGCCGGTCTTATGGTATTGCTTTTCGCCAAATCGCGAAGCCTTTGATCTTTATAATTGGAGGATGAAGCGCAGGAGCATCCCGTCCAAAGCCGTGTTCTGGGCATCCATCCAGGCATTCAAGTTCTTCGAATACCAGACGGTACCCAAGATGGAATACATATTCACGAGCTGCAAGAATCCGCAGGCGAGGATAAACAAATACCTCCACCGCGAGTCCGAAGTCCTCTACCCTGGAGTGGACTACGAGAAATTCTCGTGCAAGGGATACGAGCGCTTCTTCTATTATCCATCGCGCATAGTCCCTGAAAAGGAGCTCGAATACGCGATCGAGGCGTTCAAGCTTTTCGCGAACAGGCAGAACCCGAAACCCGGGGCCGCGCAGGGCATGAGGTGGAGCCTGGTGATAGTCGGATCCTTATCCCAGCGGCCCGAGCACATCGCGTACTTCAAGAAACTGCAGTCGCTCTGCACGAAAGACATAACCATAGAGACAAATGTGAGCGACGAGCGCCTCATCGACCTCTATTCGAGATGCTATGCGACCCTCTTCACCCCGGTCGACGAGGATTACGGCCTCATCCCCCTTGAATCCATGGCATCATCGAAACCATGCATCGGTAGGAACGAGGGCGGATTGAAGGAGACCATACAGGACGGCAGGGACGGCTTCCTGGTGAACAGCATCTGGGAGATGGCCGAGAAGATGGAGCTGATCTCCAGGGACGAGGAGCGCTGCAGGACGATGGGGAGGGCCGGCAGGTCCAAGGTCGAGCGGGAATTCACGTGGGAGAGGTTCCTCACCCGTTTCGAGGAAAAGGCGGAGCAGATGGTGAGGCAGGCAAGCGAAAGGAGAAGATGACGATATGAGAGTCGTATTCAGGGTCGATTCCAACCCGCATCATTCCCCGTCGCGCCTCTGCCGCTCGCTCGCCCTCTCTTCAGGATTGAAGGATTCGGATCCCTCATGCGAGGTAACGTTCCTGCTGACCGGCCCAAAAGAGGACGAGGAGATAATTAGGAGCCAAGGCTATCAATGCAGGCACCTGGGAATCACGAGCCTTCCGGCATGGAACCGCGAAGTCACCGCAGGCGCGCTGGATGAGCTGAAATCCGACATGCTCATCGTGGATGATCCTGGCATCGACAGGCTTTATCTGCAGGAGATGCGCAGCAAGGCGTTCGTCATAGTGATCGATGATTCTATGGCGCTTGAGAGCTATTGCGTGAACGGCCTCGTGAACCCGAATCCCAATGCGCATACGTTCCCATACCGCAGCGAAGGCGGGGAGCTGTTCCTGGGGACAGAATTCGCAATGATCCCCAAAGAGTTCGACGCCTATCAGGACATGCAGCGGGAAAACCCGGAGAAAGTCCGGCGCGTTTTCGTGGAATTCCCGGGTTCGGACCGCCGCGGGGCCACGCTCGAAGCGGTCCGCCTCCTCAAAGCCCTGCCAGGGAGTTTCGTGGCGGATATCTTCGTGAGCAGGGATTTCTCGCATGGAGAGGATCTCGCGAAAGAGATCGGATTGGATGACCGTTTCATCTTCATGAACGACGGACCGGGGAAGGAACGCAAGATGGCGGCCGCGGATTTCGCCATCACATCCCCAGGCATATCATTCCAGGAACTGATGATGCTGCATGTTCCAAGCGCGCTCATATCAAATCCAGAATCGCCGGGCCAATCTTCCGTAGGTGAATACGCCGGCATGAACGGCTTCGCTCTCTATCTTGGGGAGGCAGGAGCCACCGAATCCGGGCCCGTCCTGAGCCATCTCCTCTCGGATCGGGATGCTAGAGAGAGGATGTCCGTTCGGGTCGGGGATCTCGTTGATGGCCTGGGCAGGTTCAGGCTTGCGGATGAATTGCTGAGGCTCGCCAACCCCATAAGCGCCGATGGGCAATAGCATATAAATCCACTCAGACAATTTCAATCCGAGAGGCTGTTTTTAATGAAGATTCTTGTTACTGGAGGGCTTGGCTTCATCGGCTCGAACATCTGCGAGCGTTTGGTGAAGGATGGCCACGAAGTCATCGCATTGGATAACATGCATACAGGAAACGAGGCGAACATAGCCAAGATCAAGGGCGAACTCAGATTCATTAAAGCCGAGGCAGGGGATGTCGGGAAGTTCGAAGAGAAATTCGACGCCATAATCCACGAGGGCATCTATTCGTCATCGCCCATGTATAGGAAGGATTCGCAGCTGGTATCCCGGGCCATAGGGCAATGGATATCCGTTCTTGAATACGCCAAAAAGAACGGATGCAAGCTGGTCTATGCATCCTCAAGCTCCATGTACAACGGCAACAAGCCCCCATACCGCGAGGATATGCAGATCAAGGTCACCGATCTCTACACGGAAGCGAGATACGCCATGGAACGCCTGGCAGAGCTCTACAATGATTTCTACGGGGTCAAAAGCATCGGGTTGCGCTATTTCAGCGTGTATGGCCCGCACGAGGAGTCGAAGAAAGATTTCGCCAACCTCATCACGCAGTTCTTATGGAAGATGAAGAAAGGCGAGCGGCCGCTCATATTAGGTGACGGCAAGCAGTCCAGGGATTTCATCTATGTCGACGATGTGGTCGAAGCGAACATGCTCGCGCTTGCATCGGACAAGCACGGGGTCTACAATGTCGGTACCGGCAGGGCGGTCAACCTCAATGAGGTGGTCGCCATGCTCAATTCAAAGCTCGGCACCAAAATCGAACCGATGCGCGAGCCGAACAAGATAAAGAACTACGTGGCGCACACCCTCGCCGATACGAGATCCGCAAAATCCGACCTAGGTTTCCAGGCCAAGATCAGCCTCGAAGACGGAGTGCAGCGCATCATAGCCTATTATCGCTGAGGCAATCAGATGGCAGATCTTTCCGAGCACTCGAAAACCGTCGCCAAAGGGAGCTTCTGGAGCCTGATCGGTTCAGTCCTTATCAAGCTGTCTTCATTCATATACGTCATATTCCTGGCCCGATTCGCATCCCAGAATGATGTTGGTACCTTCTATCTGGCGCTCAGCGTAATCTCGATAATCACGATTTTCAGCGACCTGGGGGTGTCCGGCGCATTCCTCCGATACGTCCCTTTCTTCGAAGGCAAGGGTCATCGCGGAAAGATCAGGGATCTCATAGGGATGAGCTACAAATACCTGACCTTGTTCTCGATAATAATGATGCTGATCGTGATCTCCCAGGCGGATGCGATTGGCGCAATCTACCATAACGCCAGCCTCCCATACGCGATCATGGTGCTCTCGGTCTATGTGCTGGTCGGGAATATATTCCGCATCAATTACCTCTACCTCCAAGGGACAACCGACATCAAGAACTCCCAGCTCTATCAGAATGCCCAGAATCTCCTCAAACTGGTGATTACGGTCGGCCTATTCTATCTGTTCGGCCCATCAGTGGCAGCAATAGCACTGGCCTTCGTATTATCGTTCATAGTAGCCCTCATCCTATCCTCGCCGACGATAATAGACGCGATATCTACTCTCGAAGGGAAAGAAAGACTGAGCCACGGAGAGATAATCAACGAGATTATTCCAATGGGGATATTGATAGCAGTGCTCCAATATTTCTCCCTCATGATATCATCGGCTGATCGGCTAGTGCTCGGATACCTGACCCCCCCTGCCAACGCAGCCGCTCTAGTTGCAATCTATTCTTTTGCGACGACCCTGGCTGCTGTCCTTATGGTGTTCCCTGGTGCGGTGGGCAGCATATTCCTGCCTGTGGTCTCAAAACTCGCAGGCAAGGGGGATATGGCGGCCGTACGTGCGGTCATGGCCACATCCCAGCGCTGGTCGCTTCTCATAACCCTGCCCATAGCGGTCGTGATGGTGGTTTTCGGAGCCGACATGATGCACATCTTCTACGGGGCTTCTTACGCTTCCGGTGGGTCCGTCATGGCGATATTCACGCTCGGGTTAGTTTTCTCCGCGCTCACGTATACACAGTCGCTCGCTCTCACCGCGATGCGCCTTGTGAAGATTGAGCTGGTGATATCAGGGATTGCATGCGTGGTCAATCTCGTTCTCTTGGTTATACTAATCCCGTATTTCGGTATGGAGGGCGCTGCGCTTGCCGGTTTCGCATGCTTCTTCACGAGCGCGATACTGTTCCAATATTATGGGCATAAAATCCTCGGTTTCGGGCAGCCACGGGAAGCATACGGGCTGCTGCTTTCAGCATTCGCCGCATTCCTGGTCGTGCTGCCACTCAAGCCTTACGCATCTGGAGCAATATCCTCCACTTTGGCGATGCTGGGAGGGCAGAGCGCGCTCCTGCCCAAGATGGCGTATCTCATCTATCTAGGCATCATGATAGTTTTCTCCGGGCTGCTGTTCCTGTTCTTCTCGATTCTCTTGAAATGCCTCAAGGGGGAAGATGTCGAACTGATGGAGCAGAGCCTCAGGAAAGTTCTGGTCCCCAGACCGCTGATATCGCTCGCGGCCAGGATCGCTTCGTACGGGGTCGCTACTGTCCCCGCATAGTCCTTATAAATAGTTGCAGGCATCCTCTCTTCATTGAGGTATCCGTATGCTGGAGGACATTCTTTTCGGGCAGCTCTCTATGCCAGGAGAGCCCATCCGTATTTTTTTGGCATTTTTCATCGTCATAGTCGCTGCATACTTCGATGTCTTCAACAAGAAGAACATACCGGACCAGGTGCTTTACGCGAGCCTGATACTGGCATTCCTGGTGAACCTGTTCTACTACGAAGCGACGCTCTTCTGGTTCTCGCTCGCGGTCGCGGCTTTCTTCTCGGCCATAGGATACCTGTTCTACAGGATTGGCCAGCTGGGCGGCGCTGACGTCATAATCCTGGCTTCGGTCATGCTATTGCTCCCAATACATCCGTCTTTCGTAGGGATGTCATTCAACGTGCCGTTCATTTTCTCGGTAATCATATTCTCAGGGGTCGCGTTCGCGCTCTATGTGCTCGGCTACTACAGCTTCAAGCTGCTCCAGACCGAAGCGAAACCAAACCTTATGTACGGACTCATGCTGATACCGTACCTGCTCTTCGCCTACGTCTATATCGGTTCGTTCCTGTTCTCCCCGGTGTATTTCGCTTTCATAAGCATACTGCTCTTCGCATCGATATTCTTCCTGATGTTCCGGGAATCCCTCAACATGCTTCTCGCCGAGGAATTGCCCATAGCCCAGCTGGAGCCTGAAGATGTGCTGGCCCTGGAGATCATGAACAAGGACATGATCGAGCGCTACAAGATAAAGCGCATGGTGACCCAAAGCGAGATAGATCGCCTCAAGAAGACCAAGGTCACGGAAGTGTGGGTCTATACGCGCCTTCCGCCTTTCATACCGTTCATACTTATAGGCATGGTGCTCGCGATCCTCTTCGCAAAAAGCCTTCTCCTCGTTGGCTGAATGGCATGATTCTGGACGTCTCTGTGATCACGAAATCCCCCAAATTCTCAGTGTCGGTCAAGGACGGCATGGTGAAAGTGCGGCTCACCAGCCCTCCTGAGAAAGGCGAAGCGAACGCTGAGCTCGTGAAAGAGCTGTCCAAGGCGATCGGGGTAGGCGTGCGTATCATCTCAGGGCACACTTCGCGTCGGAAACGTCTTGAAATCGATATGGATGAGGAAAGCTGGAAAACAGTGCTCGGGCAGCTCGTATCGAAATGATGGTGCATTTCAATAAGATTAAAAACCGTGTGCCTTGAACTAATATTATGGCGGATAGACGATTGGCTTTGGTGCGCGGTGAATCACCACCTCGAGCAAGAGAACCGCAACAGGCGACGGCATTGGTATTACCCAACCCACTTACAGAAGAACGACAATCAAATCCGACAAAATGCCAACCTAAACTCCAACCCTTGTTCATATGGATAAAGGATGTTTCCGAAATGAAGGCGTTCGCGAGAGCATTCGCTGACAAGCTTCGTGAGAATCACCTTAATGTAGTTTTGGATTCAGTCCAGACCGATCCGCATCCGAAATACGCATTGGCGGACAGTTGCGAGGTCTTTATGCCTTCAGAAGGCAAGCGCAAACCCGGAGAACTGGCCATGGTGAGCGTCTATCGTGATGGCGAAGGCGAACATACCAAGCTAGTCATGAAAATCGATCTCGCATACGCTTCCGCATCAGAATTCATATCCCCTGCCATTGCATACGCGACAAAGATCGTGAAACCTAACGCCATGGTCGTGTGCGATGGGGCATTCGATTTCGATACGGTGGGGGCAGGGTCAGTGGCAGTGTTCCCCCGATTCGACCGGTAAAGTTCACATATTATAAAAAAACAGTGTGAGTTGAAATATATCATGGTGGGTAAACCTATTTCACGGGAAGAAGCTGGGCATCCAGATAGGCGATCAAGGCCAGGTTTGTCAGCCCCTCTCGCAGAAACGATTAATTCGAACTCTATCTTCATTTCTATTCCTCATAGTTCCGCTATGATGGATTTCATGGGAACTTTTGCCAAGCAGCTCCGTGAAAAACAACAGCTGAGAATACGATTAGCTTCACTCGATAGCGATCCACATGTGGGTTGCGCTTTGATAGGTAGCTTCAAAGTGCATCCGCCCTCTGCCGGCGCTGAGCTTGGTCCAGAATTGTCCATCGTGAAGTTGTACCACGACCCATGCAAAGGCAGGTTGTTCGTGGAGATAAGTTGCGCAGACAAGGCGGCGATGGATCTAATTCACCCTGCCATCAGCCCTGCTATCTCAGCCGTAATCGCTCCGCTTGATGCGAAATCGCTTACACTCCCGATAATCATATGCAGGGAAGAATCCTACTTGGATACGTCCGATCCAAAGCTGAAAGGTGAGTTCTGGCAGAACCCGTATATTTCATAAGCAGCGTTACAATAGCCTTACAATAGCCTTTAAATAAGCGAAGCAGCATTATATCTTCAAACATCCAATCTCAAGAAGGTGATATCCTAATGGTAGACATTCTAGGAATAGGCTTGATACCGCTAGTTTGCATAGGAGTCATCATACTGGCAGTATTGGCCTTTCTGGTGATGATATACAATCGGCTGATTACGCTGCGCAATCGCGTAGATAACGCCTGGGCGCAGATCGATGTCCAGCTCAAGCGCAGATACGACCTCATACCGAACCTTATCGAGACTGTCAAAGGATACGCGAAGCACGAGAAGGAGACGTTCGAGGACGTGACCAAATACCGGGCACAGCTCGTCACCGGCAGCATTGAAGAGAAGGCGCAGGCCAACAACATGCTCACGCAGGCGCTCAAATCCGTCTTCGCGGTGTCGGAGAACTACCCGAAGCTCATGGCCAACGAGAATTTCAAGATGCTCCAGGAGGAGCTGGAAGGCACTGAGAACAAGATAGCTTACATACGCACAGCCTACAACGATTCTGTACTGGAATACGACAACGCCTTGCAGGTATTCCCGAACAATCTCGTGGCCGGGATGCTCAACTTCAAGGAGAAGCCGTATTTCACAGCGCCTGAAGAAGAGAAAGCCGTGCCTAAAGTGAAGTTCTGAAAATTCTTTTTTCCGACCGGAGACTTTTCTCCGGTCGAAAAGCTTCTAAAAAAAGGTATTGCTGATGGCAGAACACATAAGCTTCTTCGACGCGATCGAAGCCAACAAGCGCAACTCGATCCTTCTCATCGTGCTGATGGGGATCGTATTCATCTTGGTGGTAGCCGCAATCTCATACATCTTCGATATCGGCTTGATCGGCCCCGTATTGGGCGTCATAGTGCTCTTCATCTACACTCTCATAGTGTTCTATTCCGGAGATAGCGTCATCCTGTCGCTGAGCAGCGCCAAAGAGGCCAGGAAAGAGGATTTCCCATTCCTTTTCGAGACCGTGGAAGGGCTCGCGCTCGCATCGCAGATACCCACCCCGAAGATATACGTGATCAATGACCAATCCCCGAACGCGTTCGCGACCGGGAGGGACCCCAAGCACGCCTCCATAGCCGTGACGACCGGTCTGCTCTCTATCATGAACCACGAAGAGCTCGAAGGCGTCATCGCCCACGAGATGTCCCATATCGGGAACTACGACATCCGTTTCGCTATGATAGCGGTGGTTTTCTTGGGCGCGATCGCTATAATCGCCGCCTTCACATGGCGGATGGCGTTCTTAGGGGGGGTCGGAGGCGGACGACGCGACCGGCGTGGCGGCGAGATGAACATAATCATCATCCTGATCGCATTGGTCTTTGTAATCCTGGCCCCGATATTCGTCCAGCTCGTCCAGCTCGCCCTCTCCAGGCAGCGCGAATACCTCGCCGACGCGAACGGAGCCCGCATGACCAGGTACCCAGAAGGGCTCGCGAGCGCCCTCGAGAAGATAAAGAATGTGAACCTGCCGACGAAGGAAGCCACTGATACCACAGCATCCCTTTATTTCTCGAATCCATTCCCCAAAAAGCTCAATATGCTCGGCTCCACGCACCCGCCGATTGACGACAGGATAAAGCGATTGCGCAGCATGTAAACATATTTAAATATCCCCGGCTTATGATAGGTTCAGATATTCTTTTCAGAGGTTGATATGATGTACGGAGTTTCCCCGCAGGCATATGATAGGGCAATCACGGTTTTCTCCCCGGACGGACGGCTTTTCCAGGTCGAATACGCCAAGGAAGCGGTCAAGAGGGGCGCGACAGCTGTCGGCATAACGTGCAAGGAAGGAACGGCTCTTGTGGCGTTCAAGTCCATACACTCGAAGCTCGTGGTCCCGGAATCGCTCAAGAAGGTGTTCGAGGCCGATGACCACATCGTGGTGACGGCGAGCGGGCTCATCGCCGATGCGAGAAGGCTCGTGGACGTCGCGAGGGTGGATGCCCAGAAGCACCGCATAACATACAACGAGGCGCCAAGCGTGGACTCGATAGCGAGAAGCGTCTGCGACCTCATGCAGGTGTACACCCAATACGGCGGGATAAGGCCGTTCGGGGTTTCGCTCCTCATCGCGGGCGTGGACAGCACGGGACCGAAGCTCTTCGAGGCAGAGCCGAGCGGCGCCATGACCGCATTCAAGGCGGATTCCATCGGCGCGAACAAGAAAGAGGTCGATGAGATGCTCGAATCCAAATACGATGAGAAGCTCTCGCTCGATGAGTCGATAAAGCTCTGCCTGGACGCGCTGCGATCTACGCAGGACCAGAAGCTCCAGCCCGAGAACGTGGAAATATCATATGTCCCTGTGAAGACCAAGAAATGCGTGACATTGCAGGACAAAGACGTCAGCAAATACCTTAAGAGCTAGGTAATCTTCTTTTTCTTATTATCCGTTTTCTCAGACCACACCCCACGAACATCGTTTCAATCATAGTTATCCATGAATTATAAGCATTTCCATCCATCTGCTATGCTATGGAGCAGTGCCCGGGCAATTTTTCTACCCAAAGGCCCAGTCTTAGCGCTGCGAAGCGCTTCGGGCAATTCAAGCCAGAGGGTCAACATCCGGTTAGGGTGCCAGAAATCAGGTCATATGCGATAGCTGAGGGGTTGAAAAGAGCATGGGCCAAGTGCAGCTATAATGCTAATAATGAGAATGACTATTTCAAGATGCTAAATATCACAAGAGACCTCGGGTATTCAGCAAAAGACGTCGAAGCGTTTTCCATGGAACTTGCCGGATTCCAAAATGAAAGGCAATTCTCAGACAAAGCCGGTCTTTTCCTGAGCGCATTGATCAATAACTGCAAAGAGGATGACTTCGTCGTCCATACGGTCCATCTTACCCAGCAAATCCATCACATCTGATTATATAACACGAAAAATATTATCGTGGACGGAGATGCCGGTTATGGCATAGGCGTTCACATGAAATGCGGCATCATCACCGTAGAAGGAAATGCCGATGACCGTGTGGGGGACTCCATGCTGGGCGGAATCATTGTTGTGAATGGCCATTCCGGCAATAAGTGGATCGGTTTCGAGGCTAAAGGCGGCGAAATACACATAATTGGAGACCATTTGGACGTCATAAATGGAACTTCATGAGGGATTCGGTCAAGCTGAGATAGCCGATCTCAATCGGAAACAACAGTCCCGGAATGCCTCTTCCCTTCTAATGCGTTCTCCAAATCATCCATCTTCTTGAACGATACGAAATGCGTTTCTATCTCGGAGCGGGCTATCAGCTTGCAGGCAAGCATGTCGAACACGAAATTCGTGCCCGCTATCCTCTTGTCGCTCGAGCTGGCGAGCGAAATCAGCTCATCGTAACCCATCTTCTGGAATTTCTTGGCATTCGGATTCTTCCTCGGGTCAGAGTCATAAATAGCATCCACATTAGAGATATTCACGAGCCTTTCCGCCCCTATCGCTTCGGCAAGGAGGACGGAATCCGTGTCAGTCGTTATCCCTGGGATAGTCCCACCCATAACGACGGCTTTGCATTTCTTGGCCGGCCCCTTCGCCTGCTCGAAATCCCTGACCATACACGCATCGATTCCAGCGCCTTGCAGTGCGAGCAAGAGGAGGTGGGCGTTCTGCTTCGTGGAGCGGATGGCGATGGAATCAGCTTCGTATTCGCTCGCTCCGAGCTCCCGTGCCGCAGTGGCGTAAAGCCTCGCCACCGTTCCGCCTCCGCAGAGTATCCCGAAGCTGTTCTTGCTCTTGCTTATGATTTTTGAGATGGCTTTCAGGAACTGCAGGTCCGGTTTCCCGTCCGGTATGATCGAGCTTCCGCCTATAGAGAGTACAACGTGCATGAAGAGGATTATTTCACAGATTTTAATAAACCATGCTCGCCCAACCATATCATGTCCCTTCATATCGGTATGGAACAGATCGAGAAGAAGCTTTCGGAGCGGGAGAAGATACTCGACGGCCTGCTCGGCGACAACCGCATGATCGTGCGCTCGTGCTCCAACGCGATCAAGGCCATGCATGCCCAGGACATGAAAGAGGCCAAGCGCTATCTCGAAGAGGCAAGGAAAGGCGTCGATAAGGTCATGGTGTACGAGAAGGAATTCCCGGACCAGCTCAACCACATCCTCCAGGAGTATTCCGAGGCCCGGATAGTGCAATCCGCCTTGGAGCTCAAGAAAGTGCCATCCGTGGCAGAGCTCAATGTGCCAGAGGTCCCCTATCTCAACGGCCTTCTGGACGCCATAGGCGAGCTCAAGCGCGAGATGTACGAATCCCTGCGCAGGGGCAACAAGCATGAGGCGCAGGAATACTTCAAGATGATGGAGGAGATATTCGATGAATTGCTCCCGCTGCGCTTCTCTAACGCTATTCTGCCTGAATTCCGCAGGAAGCAGGATTCGGCTAGGCATCAGATAGAGCAGGCGCGCGGAGAATTGCTCTGAAGGTGGGATAAATGGTCGGAGAGTCTGATTTGGGGAAGCTGCTGAACAACATGGTGCCGGCCCTGATGGAAGGCGAATACTATTTCGCTACTGTGGATGAATCGCAACTGTTCACTCTCAGCGGATATCTCGATGGCATATCGGCCATCTATCGCGAGAAGGAAGGGTTGAGCATCGTTTTCACATCAGATCTCAATGATGTCATGGCCAGGCTGTCAGAAAAGGAGATTGTGGGGCCGTTCGCGCTCATATCCCTTACCGTCCACTCGGATTTGCACGCAGTGGGTCTTCTAGCCAAAATAACCAGCGCCTTGGCTAAAGAAGGGATCAGTGTGAACGCTTTCTCGGCATACTATCACGACCATCTTTTCGTGCCATACGCGCGAAAGGATGATGCAATGGCGGCATTGGCCGATCTGTGATTACCATTTGCTCTTGAACACTCCTGCGATCCTGAGCTTCTGGTTGCTCGCATCCACGACCAGTATGCTCTCACCTTTCTCGAAAGCCAGGGGCTGCAGCAATGTCAGATCATTGTCAGTGACAGTGCCTTCGACATACTGCATATTCGTGTAGGCGTGTATCCTGCCCTTTATCTCATCCTTGTAGAACGGGCTCTTCACGAATTTCCCGTTCACCACGTTCTCGACCTGGTGCTCGTGGCGCAGAGGCACGATTATGCCCCGCTCGAACAAATCGCCTTTGAACGCCAATTCTATCCGCGTTCCAGCGCCTGCCTCTTCGACCTCGTTGCCATTGACATGAATCGAGCGTACTTCCAAGTCCTTCCTTTCGGGCAGGAGGAACAGCTTATCCTGCTTCCTTATCTTGCCGGATTTCACCGAGCTGTAGGCGACGTTGCCGACAGATTTCACGGCTTCGGTCCTCTCGGAAAGAGCGAGGGTCGTTTCACCACTTGCAGCTTCTGGAAGCGAGAGCGCCTTCGCCTTGGCGGCTTCCATGTCAGATACTTTCTCGTATTTGTCCAGGACCGTGCCTTTCAGCGGGATTGGAGAAGAAGCCATCAATACCCCCTTGTCGAGTCCCAATGAATCCAGCGCCACGATTATCTCGCCTATCTTAGGTGTCAGGGTATCGACCAGCAGCACGACCGCATCAGCCATCGAAAGGGTATACAGCAGGGGCTGGATCTTCTCAGGATAGAGTCTCGGGTCTACGAATGTTATGGTCCGCCCGGAGTTCTCCGAGGAATAGAATGCGATATCATCCTTGCTGACCTCCTTCCCAACGGACAAGCAGAACTTCTCCCTGAGCTCAGGCTTATCAGACAAAACAGCTACGAACAAGCTATCACCCCTCAAATGATATTCTCATGCAAATCTATTAATCGATTCGCTCGGCGCCCCTCTTTTAAACTTTAAGCGTTCAATAGCATCTTATGTCCCCGATAACGCAGGAGAAGAAGCAGACCGTTGTCGCTTCGAAGTCAGAGCTCGCCAATCTCCAGAAGCACGGTATGAGCGCCGATTCCATGATGGGCCGCGACGAGATCAGCTCTTTGGTCGGGGAAAGAGGAAAGGGACCCGTGGACAAGATGCAGTCTTTCGTGAGGGGGCTCGCCAAAGGGTTCTTCTCAAGGGCATCTTCTAGCACAGCACCCGCCAAAACAAAGGATGCCCCTTCCAAGAAATGATTATATATGGTCGAATTTATCCGCTTTCTTTAGGATCTTGTCATAATCTATCGGAATGCCTTCAGCCACCGTAGTCACGAATTTCCCTGCGGTCTCCTTGTCTATATCGAACATGTTCCGGAAATGCGTGGCCCCCTCGCAATCAAGATCCAGGGCAAGGCAGCAGAGGAACGCAAGCTGCTCTATCTCCTGGCACGGTGAGAACCCTTTAGTCGCCTTCAGGAGATCATACCCCTTCTGGTATTGCCCGAGCCTGTAATAGGCCACCGCGCCATGGATGGCGCACATGATCATGTCCGCTTCGTCCTTGGCGAGATTGAACGCCTTCCTAGCTTCAGTGGCGGCCTCCTCGAATTTCTCGCTCTTGAGGCAGGATTTCGCTGCCAGGAAATGCGCTGCCATGTCGTTAGGGTAGGCGTTGAGGTACTCCTTGGAGAAGTCGTAGGCCTGCCCGAACGCCCTGTTATTCAGGTAGATGATTATCTGCTTCTGGTACGCGCTCTCTTTCAGCCAGGCCATAATTGTCTGCCCTTCTATGCTGCTGTATCCTTTATCAGCCTTATCATTTGAACTTTTCTATGTTCAAGTCGGGCTTTAGTTTTATATTCCATCGTAAGCCGGATGATGGGTTCGGTTCCGGAGGCGCGGATGAGGAACCAGCCATCTTCTTCATCCACGCGGATGCCATCATCGGTTCTCGTATGCCCCTCTATGCCGAGCTTTGCCACCGAGTCCCGTATCGAAACCATAGAAGCCTGCTTGTCTTTCGCAGGGAACCTCTCCCTAGCCATGAAATGGCCGGGATAATCAAGCACCAGCTTCGAGAAAGCGCCCTTCTCGCAGAACATCTGGGCGAACTTCGCCGCAGCCAATACCGCATCAGGGACATGGACGCCGTCGCGGTAGATGTACTCCCCGCACGGCTCGCCTCCGAAAAGCGCATCGCTCTCTTCCATGAGATCCCCGATGAATGTGCTTCCGACAGGAGTGATGTCTATGGCGCCCCCCGATCTCTCCACTACGTCCCGTATGGTAAGCGAAGCTTCGACCGTAGAGATGATTTTTTTCTCGGACGATCTCCCCAGTTCATACTCTATCATCATGGCGAGCTGCGCATCAAGAGGGAGGGCTGCCCCCGTCTCGTCCACTACGATGCATCTGTCTCCGTCCCCATCATGGGCGATCCCGAAGTCGAAACCGCCAGAGCGCATGAGCTCCGAGAGATATGCCACATTGGCCGCGCTGGGCTCTGATGGCCGGTTGAAGCAGTATACGCTCGCATTCACGCTCACTACTCTGCATCCGAGGTCCGTGAGCATCTGAGGCGTTATCACCGACGCGGAGCCGTTGCAATCCACGAGGACCTTGGGGTTCCTCTTTTCGATTAGTGATGAATCCACCAGGCCGGAAACGAGCGCCTTATGATCATCGATGATCTCTTGGTCATGGAATATCTGATGCGTTCCACCCGCAGTTCCAGGTTTCCAGTGTTTATACGCCCGTTCGATCTCCTTCTCCATCCTCTTGTCTATCTCCTTGCCCCTCTCGATCAATTTCAGTCCGTTGTATTCCGGAGGGTTGTGGGACGCCGTGAGCATAATCGCGCGGCTGGCATGCTTCTTGGATGCGAGAGCAGTGGTCGGCGTCGGGACTATACCGATGTCTATGACGTCAGCGCCTGCTGAGAAGGCGCCTGCGCATGCCGCTTTCAGGAGCGATACCCCGCTCCCTCGTATATCCCTGCCGATGACCAGTTTTCCTTTAGCGAAAATCGAAGCGACCCGTTCAGATAGCTCTTCGGTTATATCCTTGCCGTAGATGCCTCTGATGCCGGATGTGCCGAACATAAGGGATTCTTGTGCGGAAATTGATTTAAATGACGTGCCAATGGTTCTGATACATATCTTTAAATTATCTCACATTATTCAATAGATAATCCCGTGTGATCAAGATGCAAGACCCCCAGATGAGGAAATATGTCCTGACCCTCACAGGCCCTTCAGCCACCAGGAAACGCCTCCTCCCGGCTGTCGAGAGCCACCTCTCACCGCGTCCAAGGAACGATCCGAAAGCCCGCCCGCTTGGTGTCTGCAAACCTGCGCCAGATTTTGGTGGCTTGTTCAATCCATTGGCGGAAGTGCATATGACCACCACCGCAGAAGAGAAGGATCGATCCGTCGAGTGGATGATGAAGTATGCGGCAAACCATCACCTCAAGCTCAGCATTTCGGTTCAGGAACAACAGCCAGACCTCTTGGAAGGACCGGCACACGAAGATAGACGCGATTCGGTTTGATAGTTTCGCCCGGAACCGGAGCGTTCAGATATGTATTTATTTGATACAGGATAATCAGATTATACCCTAGGGGTGGTATTTTGTCGGCTATAGATGACGTGATGAAGTATATCGCTACGAACGAGATCAGATGGATAGACCTGCAGTTCTATGATATCAAAGGCCAGCTCCACAGGGTGAGCGTCTCCAATCGGAAGCTCGAGGAGTCCACCTTCGGCAGCGGCATATATGCCGCGGATATGACGGATGTCTTCGGTCCGAGCGAGCAGGGCGATCTGGTGCTCTTACCGGATCCGGACACCCTCGCACGACTACCATGGGAGCCGGCCACCATCAGGCTCATATGCGACATCGTCGCGGTATCCAAGGAGAGGTTCCTCAAGGATCCGCGCTATGTAGCGGAAAGGATAGAGACAAACCTGAGCGCCGCGGGCATCAAGAGCTCTCTTATCGGCACTGAAGTGGACTGCCACCTCCTGGACACCACCACAGCGGATAAAAGCACCCGCGGAAGAGGGACAGGGATGCTCATGGACTCCCGAGAAGCCAAGTGGGGTCCCTCGCCGATGTCTAACGACACCACGGGCGCTTACGTCGCCACCCCGTATGATTCGATGTACTCGGCCAGAACCCAGATTTGCGAGACTATGGAAGACAGCTTCGGCATGCTCGTGGATTCTCACCGCCATGGCAAAGCCCCGACAGCGCAGCAGAGCTTCGAGCTCGCTCCGCGCAACCTGAAATCCGCAGGGGATGCCGTGAACACGCTGAAGTTCATCACCAAGAACCTGGCCAACGCGGTCAATGCGTCCGCCACGTTCATGCCTTACCCGGTGGAAGGGGAAAAGGGGAACGCGCTCAATATAGCGATGAGCCTCTGGAAGACAAGCGACCAGAACGTGTTCTATGATGGGAAGGAATCCTACGGCCAGCTCTCGCAGAGCGGCAGGTACTTCATAGGAGGCCTGCTCGAGCACGTCTCGGCGTTATGCCTGTTCACTGCGCCGACACCGAACTCATACCGCAGGCTGGTATCGGAACCGATGAGATTCGGCTGGAGCTGCACTGACAAAGGCAGCCTCGTATACGTGCCGAGCGTGAAGAAGAATATCAAGGAAGCAAAAAGGGTGGTCTTCCGCGCTTCGGATCCGTCCGCGAATCCTTACCTCGCATTCTCGGTGGTCGTGGCGGCTGGCTTGGATGGGATTAAGAAGAAGGTCGATCCCGGAGAGCCGGTCGAGAGCGACAAGAAGAAGAGGGCCGAGCGTTCGATCCCGACGAGTCTTTTCGAGGCGATAAAAGCGCTCGAGAGCGACACGACGTTCCTGAAAGGCACCGTGCCTGCGGAGCTTCTGGGCGATTACCTGGATCTCAAACTTAAGCAGCACCAGCAGGCGCTCAGCGGCATAACAGGTCACGAGCTCCAGAAATACTGGAACGTATAATTTTTTTCCTCTTTATTATTGGGCCCGTAGTCGAGTCTGCCTGGAAACAGGTGGCCCAAATCTGGGCAAGCGATAATGGTTAAGACGTCGCTCTTACACAGCGAAGATCCCCAGTTCGATCCTGGGCGGGCCCATATCTCCTTATCAAAGCAGGAACGTGACCACGATATAGGCAATGCCGATTATGACAAAGAAGATGGTCCATACCGTGTTGTTCCACTCGCGGATGTCCTTCCCATCCAGGCCTGAGAACGGCAGCATCTCGGCCATGGCCCAGAGCGCGCTAGTGGAGTAGATGATCTGGTATATGGGAGAAGGCGTGATGTGGTTCATCACAGCGAAAACCACCATGATCACCGCGCTCACCACCGGACCGGCGAGTTTCATCAGGCCGACCTTCCATTTCTCCACATCCTCGGGTATCTCCTCGAGGAGGAAGGCCTGAACCGAGAATGCGTTCCCTAGGTATGAGCTCACCAATGTGAGGAACGAGCCTTCGGGCCAGAACCGGTACTCTATCTTTATTTTGAAGATGTGGGCGAATATCCTGTGGACGATCTCATGCAGGGTGCCCGCCACCAGGCAGATGATCGTGTTCACCACGAGCCAGTATCCTAATTCCGTACTGTTGGCGAAGTATTGCCAGCTTATGGAGAGCCCCAGCACGAACGAGGCCCCGAGGATCGCGGCTACCTCGACCAGATTGACCCCCATGATCCGTATCGCGTTCTCCCCTATCCTCTTCCCTTTCCTGCCTACGTCGGATGCCTTGAATCCCATCACGGTCTTCGTGAGATTGACCAAGGCGAGCAGGATCAAGGTTATGAGGGTAGCTGCCGCAGGCACGTACTGCGGGGGGATGATGGCACTGAGCGGTGAGCTCAGCACATTCTGCCTCTGGAGGGTCTGGACATATCCTTCCTTGTCCGATATTACCACATACACTACGCCATTGCCCTTCCCATCCTCAACAGTGAATTCGTCATAGAGGTCCTGGCTTTCGTTAAGATATCCGTTGGCCTTGACCCAGCGTGTGATGTTGTTCTGCTCAGGGCCGCCGATCAGGACCACGAGCACGTATTCGCCGCCCTGGACGTCAGACAAGGTCGCAGGAGTGTCGTTGGCTTCTTTCACTGTGGCGAGGATCGGATTGCTGGCCTTGATATTGTCTGCCAAGAGCGACTCTGTGAGGTCCGTCCCGTGCCCCATGACCAGCAGGGAATGCTCCTGGACGTATCTCTGGGCTTCCTCCTGCGAAGTGGCGTTCACTTCTATCTGGGTGAATATCTTGAGCGCGAGGTTGAGGGCACCGGGACTCTGATTATCGTTCGCTTGCGCATGGATTTGCGAAGCTAGCAATAAGATGAAAATCATGCAGAAAATATGCCTGGCCATTTTTCGCTCCTGGGCGCGTCTTCAGCGCGGATTATGAGACATATGCGGATACATCGGGTGGGGCACGAAAGGCGGTTTGGTGAAAAGGTAGTACTTCTCGTCGCCCTGCAGTTCGCTCAGGATCCGGTGCACGAAGACGACCGAAGGGTCGGCCAATGTAGGAACCCGCTTGTGCATGTCCTCGAAGGATTCGAAAGGTTTGGTTTCGCGCTCCTTGAGGATAGCCTCCATGTTCTTCTTTCCGATGCCTGGAAGCAAGTCAAGCGTATGGACGCGTATGGAAATAGGTTTGGCGTTGTTTATGAAAGCCACGAAGTCCTGTTCCCTTTCGGTCACGGCTTTCTTGACCATGGTGGGGAGGAACTCCCTAGCGCCGTTCGTCAGCTCGTCGTATTTTATCCTTCCCTTTATGTGCGATACTTCAGTCCTCCCGTCCTTGCCGACATTGACTTTCTGGCCGACCACTATCGTGGCGTTCGGAAGCACGGTGGCTTCAAGCAAAGTGAAGAATCTAGTACCCATCAACTGCACGGCTGGCTCTTTCCTGAGTGCTGAAGCGTGCCCTGAGGGCATATATTCGATTACCCATGCTAAGTCCTCCATCCTGCACACCCCCTGTTTCTACGAAAGCTCCTTCAGGATCTTCTCAGCATCTTCATCTGAAAGCTCTACCTTGTCCTTTGAGAGGATCGCCTTAAGGCTCGCCACAGACACTGGGTGGATATCCACCAGCTTGACCGCGATGTCCTCGTTCAGCTTCCCTATCTTGGATATCTTCTCGACCAGTTTCCTGGATTTTTCGGCATCTGATCCGCCGAACCTTTCAGCATGCTCGAGGGCCTGGTTCTGCTCGTAGCCCAGCTCTGCCTGCTCTTCCTTCCTTTTGGCCAAGATTTCCTTGGCCTCTGAAATAGTGACGGGCTTCGAACCTTTTATCTCCATGTAAGCACCTCATGCCATCTTCAGGTGGACGGATCCGACGACGATCTTTTTCCTGACCGCGTAGTCTCCGACTTCCACGATATACGCTTTGCCGCGTTTTTCCAAGATGACGCCCTGCCTTCCTGTGTAGCGGAGGTGCGGCATGCCATCCCACCTGGCTTTAGGGGTTATGACCACCTTGTCGCCGACTTTGAATACCCGTACGATCTGGGCGACAGTGACTATGCTCTTGCCTTTGAGCTTCCTTGTCCTGCCGTTGAATGCGCCTTTTGAACGTTTGACCATGTGGATCACAGCAATTAGTTCTATGAGGATGATGGGAGAAAGTCTTTAAAAAGACTTGCCTCCTTTATAAATGTTGTGTTGCATCTCGCAATAACTAGGTGATATATTGGCAAAACAACCTGATTACGTCATCACGAACATGGTGGCATCGGCTTCTCTGGGTCTCGAGCTCGATCTTTACGCTCTGGCCAGCAAAATACCGGAGATAGAATACGAGCCCGAGCAATTCCCGGGCGCAATACTAAAGTTCAAGGAACCCAAAGCATCGCTGCTGCTCTTCAAGAACGGCAAGGTCGTCTGCGTAGGCTGCAAGAAACGCGAGCTTATCGAGAAGACCATACAGAAGACCATAAAGATGCTCACGCCATACGCCAAGCGAATCACCAAGACGAAAAAGCCCAAGATAGACATAACCAACATCGTGGCATCCGCGAACCTCCATCTGGAGCTCGACTTATACAAAATCGCCTACAAGATCAGGGACGTGGAATACGAGCCCGAGCAATTCCCGGGCGCAATACTAAAGTTCAAGGAACCCAAAGCATCGCTGCTGCTCTTCAAGAACGGCAAGGTGATTTGCGCGGGCGCCAAGAACGAGAAGGAGATCCGCGAGGTGTTGGCCAAAGCGAAGAAGCTCCTTCTTCCCTATGCAGAGGAAAGCAAGGAAAGCAAGGGATAATCGTGCGGGCAATCTTCCTAGCCCTTCTAATCGTCTTTTTCATCGCCCCAGCCTGGGCAGCCGAAAACGGGCAATCAGCGTTCGGTCTGCGCACCCAGCTTGGATGCGATAACGACCCGACTATCACACGGGCGTCGCAGCTCATTAGCTGCTACCGGGCGGCCGCGATAACAGCCGCATACGCTGAAACCAGCGCAGGCAGAGAGACCGCGGTGAATCTGTGCGGTTTGATATACTCGAAATACCAGAGCACGGATCCCACCGTGAAAAGCGACGTCTCCCAGGAAGCCGAATTGAGTTCGGATGACTGCTATCTCGCCGTGGCAAAGATAATGCGCGATCCTAGCATCTGCAATTATATGAGTTCGCAGAAGACATCATCGCAATCGACCCCGGACACCGGACTTTTCGGAACCAAGGTTTCCCAGGACATCTGCACGCAAGAGGCCACGAATTTGGCCAATCTCGCGCCTGATAAATACTATTCCGATACGAACAACACGAACCTCTGCGAGATCGTTTTCATCCTGCCGGTGCTTGTCGTAGGAGCTTTGAGATACAGGAATGTCAGATAATATGATCGGCATTTTCCATTTTGAAGCGTATTTTCAATCTTTCCACAAGAGATCGGATGACAACCTCCCGTTAGCACCTGTCTTTCATCAAACGTGGGTAGCAGGTTAGCAGTAAATAAGTCCGATCGCAGATGGGATTCCTCATGCCCATAAATCTAGGTTTGATTACGATTTTGAATGAGCTTTGCAGAATGCAATATCATCCGCAATTTTCCGTTCAAAGAGTTTTTTATAATAACCTTTCTTAAGCAAAAACAGCCCCAAAGCCAAAGGAACTGTAATCAGGACGAGCGGTATAATTATCAAATCGAATGCCAAAGCGATGATTTGATTATTCTCATAAAAGAGAAATAATGTTCTATTGAATTCGTCGTAAATCAAAATCCTTCTTGCCAAAGTAGAAAATGGTGGAAAAGAGAGCATGTATTGGTCGGCAATTATCATGTCCTTCCCGGAGACCCTAGATGTCCATCTGAATGCAACACGGATTAGTTCTTCAAGGGCATTGAGTGCAGACATGCGCCGCACCTTATCGCTTATGAGTTCATCCTGATTTATAATTTCAATCCCTGTATTTTCGAATTCTTTTGTTTTGCTGCCACCTGTTTTGGCCATGAGAACCGCTCTTTTAGTATCAAGATCTGCCAGTGATATCTCTTTAATGTCGAATTTATCTGACGGGCCACTTTTTCGATCGAGTTTGTTCCGCATGAAATCTACGAATGCCTGAATTGATGCGTCAAAGTATCTTGGTTTTCTCAAAACCAGCGCGGAAAACGAACCCTTTATGGTAGCATAAATGTAATAAGAGCAGAAAACGGTTGCATTTCCATCGATTGCCATGAGGATGTATTTATTTCGGTTGGCAAGATAAGTTTTGAAAGAATCATTTGGTACGTTAAATTTTACCGAAGATGATACATTCACCGGATGCTCAATTGCTATTCCTTTGTCGTTGATAAATTTTGATGCGCTCAGCAGTCTATCTGTGTATTCGACATCCTCAATTAAAAAGAATAATGGATCGAAATAGAAACCTATCCTCGCTAATATATCACGTCGTACCATCGTGTAATGGTTTGAGTTGCATAACGGGTAGCCATATTGGTTATAGCCAGCGACAATAGCGTCCCCATTCTCTGCATGTGCAAAGAAACATTCCATAACTGTATTTTTGGTAGGCTGTGCATCATCATCAGCGAAAATTATGAAGTCATAACCTTCAGCATATGCTTTCTTCGCCCCTTCTTTGAATCCTCCAGCAGGACCGATATTATCGAATGCAAGAAAATGCATCCTGAGTTTTCGCGAGAACTCCTTCGCTGCCCAATCTACTGGTTTCTTGCCATTGTTAACTATTATTACACAACTGGGTTTTTTTGTTTGGTTGCTCAGGATTTCTAGGTGCCTTCTGAGCAACTCAGGTGAATCCATTGAGACAATTACGATTGCAATTTTCATTGAAAGACCATCTGGATTAACCATATGATTTACCCAATGGCAAGATCCGGCACATGCGAACATGAGGCGTATTCTGAATGCAAATAGCCATGATGATTTACAGGAGTCATTGGCCAATTTTTACATAAATGAAAGTAAAGGAATAGCTCCTCGATTGGATGCATGGTGAGATATTTATAACGGATGTTTATAATTGTTGATAATGGGGATATGCCCTCGTTTTGAATTGCCAAAAAACACTGATGAATGATGTGTGTATTATGAGGATAGCGATTGTTGGTACGGGATATGTGGGCCTTGTCTCTGCAGCGGGTTGGGCTGCCCTTGGCCATGATGTAACCTGCATCGATATCGACACCGATAAAGTAAAGCTAATAAACAAGGGGGTGCCACCGATTTTCGAGATTGGCCTCTCCGAAACGCTTCAGACAGCTATCCGGGCGGGGAAGCTCAGGGCAACCACGAACTATTCTTTGATACGTGATTCCGAGGTCATCTTCATAGCTGTTGGCACACCATCAAAAGATGACGGCTCGATGGATGTTAGACATATCCAAGCTTGTTCCGAATCTATTGCCAGGGAACTGGAAAAAAAGAAACATTTCGTCGTAGTTGCAATACGCTCAACCGTATTGCCTGGCACAACCGAGAAAATTGTGGGTGAGATTCTGGAAAAGGCCGGTTTCAAGCGCGGGGTTGATTTCGGCTTGGCCATGGTCCCCGAGTTCCTCAAGGAGGGAACTGCGCTCGAAGATTTTCAGAAACCAGACCGCGTTATCATAGGGTGTTCTGACGATAAGACGAGAAACGTATTTGAGAAGATGTACCAGGCTTTCAATTGCCCAAAACAGTTTACGAGCTTAAAGACCGCGGAGATGATAAAGTATGCCTCCAATGCCATGCTCGCGACGAAACTGTCTTTTACGAACGAAATCTCGGCCATGTGCGAGAAGCTTGGGATAGATGTGGACAGCGTCATGAACGGGGTCGGCCTTGACCGGAGGATAGGGCCACTCTTCTTGATTGCAGGAGCCGGTTTCGGAGGTTCATGCTTCCCAAAGGATGTGAAAGCATTGATCCACAAATCGAATGAGCTCGGCGTCAAACCTAGGCTTCTCGAATCTGTAATGGATGTCAATATGCAACAGCAAAAAAAGCTGGTAGCCATGCTCAAGGAAAGTATGGATATACGAGGGAAGAGCATCGCAATATTGGGGCTTGCATTCAAGAACGGAACCGATGATGTTCGGGAAAGTTCGGCTGTAACGACGATAAAAATGCTGCTTGATGGGAATGCCAAGGTTCGTGCATGCGATCCGCAGGCTATTGAAAGCATGAAAAAGATTTTCCCGGAATCAGCGCAGATGTATTACACAGATGATTGGGGGGACTGCCTTAAAGGCTGTCATGCCGCGCTCCTGATTACAGCATGGCCAGAATTCAGGAAAAACGCTCTTGAGTACAAGAAAGCTTTGGGGAACGCACCCCTGATAGATGCGAGAAGGGTGCTACCGGCTGGTGAAGCCGAAAGAAATGGTTTAAAGTATTATTGCATAGGCAGGGGTTGAAATATGAAATCAATCATCTTAGCCGCAGGGCAGGGTACACGTCTCCGTCCGTTAACATATGCTATCCCGAAGCCATTGCTTCCTGTAGCTGGACGGCCGGTTATAGATTATGTCATCGACAACTTGGCCGCCTGTCGCGATATAGACGAGATCTACGTTGCTGTTTCGCACAACGCCAGCGTAATTGAGAAATATCTAGAGCATGCTAAGCGCCCGGGGCTAGAGATAACCGTTGTCAGGACCTTGGGTTGGGAGACTGGTGGGGACCTTCAGACCGTAATAATAGACCGCAACCTCAAGGAGCAGGTGGTTGTGTGTTACGGGGACAATGTTACCCGACTTGATCTGGGGAAGCTTGTTGCGGCCCACAAAAGGAACCGGCTTCCGAATGCGACGGTCCTGCTATTCAATGTCCCGGAAGCCGATGTATCAAGATTCGGTATTGCCGAGGTCGATGGCAATAAGATAACGAGATTCGTGGAAAAACCACCCATCGGAACCACAACATCCAGATTGGCCAATGCGGGTTATTTCATCATCGAACCGGAAGCGCTTGCGCAGGCGCATATAAGTCGCTTCAAGCTGGAGAGCACATATTTCCCTAAATGGGCGGAAGAAGGCAAATTGTATGGCCATATCCAGGATGTCAAGGTGTGGATAGACATCGGAACGATGGAGGCATACCAGTCTGTAAATAAGCTCGTAGATAAAATTCTCTCGCCCCCCGAGATGGTGCAAAAATGAGGTATTTGGTGACCGGCGGTGTCGGATTCCTAGGTACGAATCTCTGCCTCAGACTTCTTGAAGACGGCAACGAAATAGTTGCGCTAGATGACTTATCAACTGGTTTCAGGAGAAATGTGGAGATGCTTTCTAAAAACAAGAGATTCAAGTTCATCAAGCACGATATAGTCAAGCCTCTGCCGGATATGGGAAAGTTTGATTTTATATATAATCTGGCGTGCCCTGCGAGCCCTCCCAGATATCAGAAAGATCCAGTACAGACATTGCGGACTTCGCTCTGGGGGGTATGGAACGTGTTGCAGTATGCAGATGCAACCCCAGTTTTCCATTCTTCTACTTCAGAAGTCTATGGGGATCCCCTCGAGCATCCACAAAAGGAGGCTTACTGGGGCAACGTAAATCCAATCGGCATCCGCTCCTGCTATGACGAGGGGAAGAGAGCTGCCGAGACACTTTTAATGGATTACCATCGGACCAAAGGAGTTCCCGTCAAAATCGTAAGGATATTCAATACTTACGGACCTTGCATGGACCCGGAGGACGGACGGGTTGTAAGCAATTTCATTACACAAACTATTCAGGGTAATCCCCTGACGATATTCGGCACGGGAAAACAGACCCGGTCATTCTGCTATGTTGATGACCTCGTGGATGGATTCTTGAAAATGGAGAAAGCTCCAAAGGAATTGATGGGTCCGATAAACCTGGGCAATCCTAAAGAATTCACACTTCTCGAACTAGCGGCCTTGGTGGAAAAGCTCGTTGGCAAGGAAGTTGAAAAAGTGTTCGTCAATCTTCCCGTGGATGATCCGAAACATCGGAGACCGGATATATCTCTTGCAAGGAAAGCTCTCGGATGGGAACCGAAGACCGAACTGGCAGATGGGCTTGAGAAAACCATAGATTATTTCAAGAAGCTGTTGGGCCATAAACAATGATGAGTTCGAATCAATAGCCTTTGAAGCCTGAAGATCTCATCAACCCTGAGGAAACTATTCGCTGTCTAGGTCCATGATTTCGAGGGCTTTCTTGACGCTCATGCCTTCGCGGATCCCGAGATCCTCGGCCCAAGTCGTGGTCTGGCGTATCTTGGCCTTCTTGAGGTCATCAAGGCATTTGACCCCGGAGACGAAGGCGGCTATATCCCCGACCTTTTCAGCGGTATCCTTGTCGATGTAGCTGCATGCGACATATCCGTTCTTGGCTTTCACGACGATAAGTGGGAGATTTCCGATATCCTGTTTCAACGCGATGTATCTCTTCCCGTCGAAGGATACTTCATCCATATAGTCCCCTCTTTTCACGGAGGCGCTGCGCCTGCTGCTTCTTCTTTTCGAAGATTCCCCTGTGCTTCGCGCAGCTGATGCAATAGTACTGGTCGCTGAAACCAGTATAAGTGACATTGTCTTCCTTCAGGTCGGTCGTGAAGTGCGTCCTGGAGCTGTATTCCACCGCTTTTGTGCGTGGCACAGACCGTCCACAGGACGCGCATGATACAAGCCGATCGCTTCCACGTCTTCCGCTCATATGGTCGCCTCAGATAAATCCTTGAGCTTTCCTAATCGAGTGCCGTTTAAACTGAATACTAATGCGTCATCGAGTTTAAATAGTTTATTGTTAAGAAGAGGCCCCAAACGCTCTTTTTCGTCGTATTTCATCGCTGACCCCACCATCGGGTTGAACGCGGGCATCAGGATGAGTTTTATCATCCCATTCGCTTCCATGTACTTCTTCTCAAGCGCTTCTTTGTCGCACGGAGCGACGAGCCACGCCGGTTCGCGCCTCCTTTTCCCGAACGCGTCGCTCAGCTCGATCATCGGATGCTGATGCCCGCTCACTATGTAATCGCACTCCATCAGTTCTTCTGAAGGCCAGCTGTGTCCATGGATGAGCCCTAAGCCCTCGTGCACGAAACCGCCAGGGCCTATTATCGTCGCGTTCCCGCAGCGCTCGATGCCGCCGTCGTGGTTCCCCTTCACGATCACGACTTCGCAGACCATCGATAGCTTCGCGAGGATCTGCTCGGTGGTGGAATCCAGCATCGTGATGTCTTCTTTCACGTCCCCCAGCATGATGAGCTTCTTGGCCTTGTGCGAGATTATCAATCCGCGCAGGCGCTCGCAGAGCCGCATGCTGAACTGCTCGTCGAAGATTCCTTTCCTGCGCAGCTTCGCCTCTATGCCGAAATGCGTGTCCCCGACTATGAGCGCGCCTTTGTGCATGATCGCCGGGGAATCGTACAAAAACCGCATAAGCCATATAATTATCGTCGCTATATTAATCTAGGGGTCTTATCCTATGAAAAAGCTTGAACTTGTTACGCGTCCGAAACCTTCGGCATGCAGCATCCTTATCGGTGAAAGCTTCAGCAACCTCGGGAAGCATTGCGAGGTCGAGAAGATAATCCTCGTCACAGATCGGAACGTGATACGCGCACATAGGGAAATGCTGGATGGATTCAGGCGCATAGTGATCAAGAGCAGGGAGAGCGAAAAAACGAGCCGCACGGTCAATATTGTGCACAGGAAGCTCCAGGAATATGGCGTAGATGGCTCGACCATGCTTCTTGGGGTCGGTGGCGGCATAGTCACGGACATCGCGGGTTTCGTCGCATCAACATACCACCGCGGCATCCCGTTCGCTTTCGCTCCAACGACGCTGCTTGCCGCGACCGACGCGAGCATCGGTGGAAAGAACGGTGTGAACCTCATGGGCTTCAAGAACCAGATAGGCATGATAAGACAGCCGCGATTCTGCCTCATAGACTTCGGATTTTTCGATAGCCTCACAGAGACCGGGATACGATGCGGAATCGCCGAGATTGTCAAGCATGCGGCCATCGCGGATCGGAATCTATTCTCGTACTTGGAGGGGAACGTCGATGCCCTCCTTAATCTGGATCCGCGGGTGCTCGAGCATACCTTGCATGCTTCTATCGCAGTGAAACTCGCCATAGTCCAACGGGATGAAATGGAGCGCGGTGAAAGGATGAGACTCAATTTCGGCCATACGTTCGGCCATGCGATAGAAAGTACCTGCGGGGTACCTCATGGTTTCGCGATAAGCATCGGCATGGCGATCGAAGCAGGGTTGTCTTCAAAGATGGGTAAGCTTCCTGAGAAAGAACGGCTTAGGCTCGTCTCATTGCTGGAGAGGTTCGGCCTGCCGACCTCAGCAAAGGTAGAGAGGGAGAATATCTTCAAGGCAATCGGGATGGACAAGAAAAGGCTCCAGGAGAGAATCCGCATCCCGGTGATCGAAAAGATTGGGCAGTCAGCACTGATGGAAATAGATCTGAGCGAGCTTGACCTGCGGAAATGAACCCCAAGACGGGTTATATTGCTTAGCGCAGAATAATATGCGATGACGAAATATTTCCGCCACGAGCAGGTGCGACCGTTCCAGAAGAACCTAATGGAAGACATAGCCCGCACCATGGCCGACGGGAATCTCCTGATAGCCAATGCTCCGACTGGATTGGGGAAGACCGACGCTACGCTCTCCCCGGCTATCGAGCATGCATTGGAAAACAATCTGTCAGTGTTCTTCCTCACGCCGAAGATATCCCAGCATAAGATAGCAATGGATGTCGTGAACGGGATCGCGAAGAAGCATTCCCTGGAGCTTCGTGCCGTGGACATGGTGGGCCGCGCGCACTGCTGCATAGATAACCGGATGCAGGATCTAGATAACGACAGCTTCCAGCGCTCGTGCGCGAGGAAGCGCAGGGACAAGGATTGCCTTTTCTATGTGAATGCGCGGGGCTACGGCACCATGGGCGAGGCCAAAGCCAACGAACGCTTCCGCAAGATGCTCGAATCATACGGGACAGGCAAAGCGCACCACGAACTCATCAAGCTCTCAATGGACATGAGGGCATGCCCGTACGAATGGCTATTGAAGCTCGGTGAGAGCTCCAACGTCATAATCGCGGATTACTACCATTTCATGATACCGCAGATCCGGGACGTGTTCCTTTCCAAGGTTAAGAAGCGCGTGGAGGATTCGGTCGTGATAATCGACGAGGCGCACAACCTCTCGAACCGCGTGCGCGGCAGCCTCTCACACAGCATCGGCACCCCGGCTTTCCGCAGGATGATACAGGAGATGCGTTTCCTGCAGCTCAACGAAGGTCCCATGGACGAGGAGTTCTGCGCGTGGGCGGAAGGGATCATGGAAAAGAGCGACCGGCCTCAAAGAATCTATCATAAGGACGAATGCGCGGTCTCCCAGGGCAGTTTCGATTCATTCTTCTCTAAATTCGGGCTCAGCCCGGAGGAGGCAGCGAAACGCCTCGAAGATGCGGGGATGAAATTCATAGACGAGACCGGCAAGCGGAGCGCGTGCCTCCGCATCTCATCCTTCATCATGAACTGGTACGATGAGAGCGCGCGGAGCGTGCGCATCCTGAAAAAGAAGAACGGCATGTTCTATCTCTCGAAACGCCTCCTGGACCCTTCGCAGGCGACGAGCATCCTCAACCAGTGCGACAGCGCCATACTTATGAGCGGTTCCATGCTCCCTATGGAGATGCACCGCGATATCCTCGGCCTCGATTCCGCGCGCACCATGATGAAGGCGTATCGATCTCCGTTCGAGGCATGTAACAGCATCAATATCATCACCGAGAACCTGACGACCAAGTACGAGAAGCGTGATATCGAGAACTATACCGCCATGGCCAAGAAGCTCGATGCGATAATCAGCAAGACGCCTGGCGGCACAGCGATCTTTTTCGCTTCATACGAGGTCATGGGCAAGGTCCTTCCGCTCATGGCTTCGCGAAACCTGATAGTGCAGAACTCAGGCATGAAACCGCAGGAGATACGGAAGATGCTGCGTGATTTCAAGGGCGGCGGGGTCCTTTGTGGGGTGCAGGGAGGGAGCTTATCAGAAGGGGTCGATTACTCCGAAGGCGAGATAAAGACCGTGGTGATAGTCGGAGTCGCGCTGGAGGAGATAGGCCTGGAGACCCGCGCTCTCATAGACTATTATGATGGCAAGTTCGGCCGTGGATGGGATTACGGCTATCTCTATCCGGGCACCATCAAGGCGCTGCAGGCCGCGGGGAGAGCAAGGCGAAAAGAGAGCGATCGCGTCGCCGTGGTGTTCATGGACGAACGCTTCAAGTGGGGGAAATACAATTGGATATTAAATAAGGAGGAGCGGATAGTGGTTACAGAGAACCCCGAGTACGAAGTCGCGGAATTCTGGGGCACGGAAAGTGATGGCGAATGAATCTCATGTACACAGCCAAGTACTCTCCGAAGAAGCTCGAGGAGATAGCCGGCAACGAGGAGAAGGTGGATTACGTCCGGCAATGGATCCTCCAGTGGCTCGCTGGGAAGAAACGCAAACCTCTCCTGATCTGGGGTCCCCCGGGGGTTGGTAAGACATCCATCGCTTACGCGCTCAGCAGGCAATACGATTTGGATATAATCGAGATGAACGCGAGCGAGCTGCGGAACCGCGGAAGGGTGGAGCGCGTGCTCGGCGGCGCATCCATGGCAGGCAGCCTTTTCGGTCGGGGAAAGATCA